>ENA-UOXV01004649-UOXV01004649.1-marine-metagenome-genome-assembly--contig:-NODE-4649-length-15608-cov-12.263293_pt1 | contig 15608 bp, 15 predicted proteins | sample MGYA00238165_ERZ766961 | MGnify/ENA primary metagenome ERZ766961 (study PRJEB28924, sample SAMN03173240) | marine metagenome | biome: Marine; feature: Water; material: Subsurface seawater | place: North... | reverse complement strand
AAAAATTATTTCTGTCTTGCTTTAAATTTTGGATTAGTTTTATTGATTACGTAAACACGACCTCTTCTTCTTACTAATTTAGAGTTAAGATCTCTTTTTTTAATAGATTTAAGTGAACTTTTGATTTTCATAATTTTTTAAATGCCGGCAACGTCCTACTCTTCCGTGCCTTAAGACAAAGTACCATCGGCGCTGAAAGGCTTGACTACCGAGTTCGGAATGGGATCGGGTATAACACTTTCGCAATAATTACCGGCAGAGGTTTTATACATAATTAAAATTTATTGTAAACATGATTTATCTTCTATTTTCTAAGATTTTCGATGTTTTTTACAGAAGTTTTCAACGTAATTTTTTAGATTAATCTTTCCAAAATATTTATATATCTTGTTTGAAAGACTTAAATTACTTAAAGCTGATGCATACCTTTCTCCTTTTCTAGAAGGCAAATATCTTATTTTATAATCAAATAATTTAGCCAGTTGATTAATAGTAAAACTTTTTTTATTTGAAATGCTGTAAAATTTACATTTATTTTTTTTCCAGGCTAAAAAACAAATTTTTACAGTATCTTGAATATGTGTAAATCTTCTTGATTGAGTTCCAGGTTTAACTACAGGTAGTGGTTTGTTATTTTTATAATGATGTTCAAAAATGCCAACTACAGTTGCCATCTTACCTTTACAAATTTGTCTAGGACCATAAACGTTATAAAAGAAAATTACTTCATAATTAAAATTAAACCATTTTTTTAAATTTTCTAAAAGTTCTAAATTTTTTGATTTCGTAAAAGCATAGGGTGATAAATTTTTGTCTTTTCCATTGTTACCTAGGGAAGCTGATGTTGCTGAATAAATTAATTTAATCTTATTTTTTAGACAAAAATTAAATACTGCATGTGAGCCAATTGAATTAGATTGAATACATTCATTCATATTTAAGAAACTTTGATATATTCTTGAGAACTCACCAAAGTGAAAAATTGCATTTATGCGATTTTTATAAATTTTTAAAGTTTGAGAAATTTGTTTGGTGTCAGATTTTATATATTTTACTCTTTTATTTAAAATATGGTTTTTTTTTGAACCTGATGAGTAATTGTCTAAACTAATAATTTTTAATTTAGTTTTTTTTAAAAAATACTCAATTAAATTTGATCCAACAAATCCACATCCACCAGTGACAACAATTAAATTTTTCATGTATTAAAATTATAATCTAGATAACAATCCAAATATTTCCTTAGGCAATTTTCTGATTTTATTTTTGGACTATAATTCAGGTTTTTTATACTTTTTACCATATTAGATTTTGTTTAAATCATATCTGTAGGGTAGTATTTTTTTCATTTTTTTTATATTTATTATATTCGTTATATTTGTTATCAAGATATTATTTAATAATCTTATAAAAAATTAATCTAATATAAGAATAAAAAATGTTAACAGTAAAATTTGCTTTAATATATATTTTAATTAGTTCAAGTATAATATATTTGTCTAGACATTTGGGATATTTTGATAAACCCAATAAAAGGACAATCCATAGAATACCAACTATAAATACAGGTGGATTAATTATTTATTTATTTTTTTTAAGCGTAACCTCTCAAGGTGAGTTTAACTATAATATAGAATTAATAGTATCAATAGGATTTTTTGTTTGCTTAACAGGTTTTATAGACGATAGGATAAATTTAAATCCCTCAAGTAAAATTATATTAATAATAATTCCATCCATTTATTTAATTTTTAATGGAATATCTATAAGTGATTTGGGTCAATATGAATACTTGGGAAATTTAGAATTAGGTAAATTTCAAGTTCCATTTCTATTACTAGCTATTGGATTACTAATTAATGCAACCAACTATATTGATGGGATTGATGGTTTACTTTTAACCTTTTTTTTAAGTTGTCTAATATATTATATATTTTTAATTGATGATATTAAAACAATAAACTTGCTAAAATTTTTTGTAATAGCAAGTTTATTAAATCTCATATTAAATTTACTTCCCTCAAAACATAAATTTAAAGTATTTAGTGGAGACTCTGGAAGTTTATTTATTGGATTTTTTATAAGTTTTATAACTATTGAGCTTTACAGCAGCTTTAATATTCATCCTGCAATTTTAATTTGGCCATTATGGTATCCAGTTTATGATTTTCTTTTTGTGAGCATTAATAGGCTCATAAACAAAAAATCTATTTTCAAACCAGATAATACTCACTTGCATCATGCAATAAATGATAAATTTTATGGAAATAGAATATTACCTTTAATTTTATTTTTATTAGTTAATTCTTCAATTATTTTCCTTGGATATAAGATAAGTGAAATTTCTAAATTATTGTCATTAAGTATTTTTATAATAGGATTTACTTTCTTTTTTATAATAAGATTGACTGTATTAAAAAATATAAGAATAAAGTTTAAATAAAATTATATTTTTTAATTAAGATTAAGTTTAAATTTACAGATCATTTCTTAAAATTAAAATAATTAACAGTGCTTTTTTTTAAATAATTTGTAGAAAGAATAAATAAATAAAATAATGACTTAATTACTCCATAATTCATATAATCTTTGTAAACTTTATATCCATTAATTAAGCCAAGTAATTTATTTGACGAAAGTGAGCCTTTGGTTTTGCGATAATAAGTTAATTTAATATCAATTCCTCTTATAATTTTTATTTTTTTTACTATCTTTAACCACAAGATATAATCTTCTTTTGTTTTAATTCTTGGAAAAAAGAGTTTATTTTTTTTTAGTAAACTCGACTTCAAAACTACTGTGGATAAACCTATGTCACATGATAAAACCAGGTCCTTAAATTCAGTTTTCCTCTTCGCAAATCTAGATGAAATAATTTTATTATTAGCATTAATTATGTCGTAAGATGTATGGGAAAATAAAATATTATTTTTTTCCATGTAGTCAACTTGGATTTTTAATTTATTCTTAAACCAAATATCATCACTGTCTAGAAAAGCTATATATTTAGAATTGCACTTTCTAATTGCAATATTTCTTGACTCTCCAGCTCCAAAATTTTTTTTGTTTTCAATAATGTCGATATTAAATTTTTTAAAGTATTTTTTTTTTTTTAAAAAAATATTAATTTTTTTTAAATCTTTTTTGTTAACATTGTCATAAATAATTATTAATTTTAAATTTTTATAACTTTGATTTAAAACTGACTTAAGAGCTAAAAATAAATATTTTAAATTACTTTTATAAGGTATAATAATTGTAACAAATGGCACAATTATTTATATGAAACAGCCTAGCTAAAATCAATTAATATGTTTTAACTCCTAATTATTGAACGATAGTTAAATTATAAATAATAGGTAATTCTTATTTTTATTTAAAATAAAGATTAAATATTTGTTTATTTTAAACTTTAATAATAAAACCATTAAAATGTTTAACGAAAAAAAAATTAATATTTCATGTGTTATACAGACTCATAATAGAGATGAGTTTTTAAAAGAGGCTATTTTTTCAGTAATAAAACAAACTTATCCTCCAGTAGAAATAATTGTTGTAAATGATGTTCCGAATAAACAAACTCAAAAAATTGTTAATGAAATAAATACAAAATCGACTGTCCCTATAAATTATTTAGAGCACTATATAGGTGGAAGAGGCTCTGATTCGGCAAATTTAGGAGTTTCTAAATCTAATGGAGAATTTATTGCTTTTTTAAATGACGATGATTTATGGGAAGAGGATTATCTTGAAAAAATGTTAATTCTTATAAAAGAAAAAAATAGCAAAATTAATTATGCAGGAACATCAAAAATTAAAAATGGTCAAAAATCTCCGCATAAACAATTAGAAGATAATCTCAAAATGGAAGATTTAATATTAAAGAATCCTGGTTGTCAAATTTCTAATCTTGTAGTTAGTAAAGATCTTTTCATTGGTCTAGGAGGTTTTGATGATTATATTCTTCCATCAAATGATAAAGATTTTCTGATGAGAGCTATTTATTTTGGTAACAAATACAATGTTTTAAAAGAAAGACTAGTAATTCAAAATAAACATGATGGTGAACAAATAACTGATATTAATAAAGAATTCTTATTAGGGATAAAAAGATTTTTCAAAAAACATGAATGGGTCGCAAGTCCAAAAATAAAAATTAAATTCTGGATCAAATATTGGAAAATGTATTTCAAAATTATCTTAAAAATATAATTTTATATTAGTTTAAATTTTTAAAACTTCTTTTTATCTGTTTCATCTGAAAGACGAGTACCAAGACCGCCATATAAAATTATAGCTTTCATTTATTCTTTACTTTCAATCATAACACAGTCTTTAAAAACTTTATTTACTATAAAGTTATCATTATTTGATAATCTTTTAAAAAAATCTACAGTCTCTTTTTGAGTAATACCTCCAGGCATTTTTTGAGATGGAGGTGCAATACCTATTTTTTTCTCAAATTTATAAAAAAAATTGATAAATTTTTTTGCTGAAGACTTAATATCTATCAATACATCTCTTGCCTTATCTTTATAATTAGCTTGATAACTAAGCTCCTTGCTTGTTTTAAGTTTAGCCAAATCTTCAGCAATAAGTCTTGATGCTAATTTATCTTTTTCAACATAAATCATTTCTTTAAATTCATCATGATACTTAATCAGTTTAGGATCTTCATTATTAATTGATGTTTTGCAAAATTGAATAAGTTGATCAAGTGTAAAAAGATGTTGAGAGATATTATATGGTGTCTCATGAACTTTTGCATTTTCTGTAACAAAATATCCCGCAGGTAATCCTCGCATATGAGCTTGGATTGCAGATGTGCAGCCTCTGTGTATTACTCCTGATGAAGCATTAATCCAAGGTGTAATTTCACCTTCGTATATCACCTTTATATTTTTTAATTCTTTAGAAAAATCAAACCATGCATCCATATCCTCCTGGGGATGAGGTCTGATAATTATTAAAGGACAATTATCCATCTTATCATAATTTTTTAATAATTCTTTAAAGTAATTAAACTCTCTAAAAGTTTTTACCGAACGATCTGTTTCTGCTGTAAGTTTGTCTCTTTTACTTTTCCAATAAAAATTCTTAATTACGTCTAATCTTTCATTAATAATTTTTTGTGAGTTATATCCAAAATCAGAGGAAAAAAGCATAAATTTACCATGTTTTCTTAATATTGAGTCTGTTTTTTCTTTAAACAGATAATCATTTTCTTTTCTCCACAAATCAACTCTTGGCCATCCAGTACATCTAATTGAATTTTTCATCTCAGGAAAAATTTTACAAGAGACTTCATAACCATATTTTCCTATAACATAGTATTTATCTATATATTTTTCTGTGCCAGGCTCAATCCTTGACCTAGCAACTTCCGCGTACTCTTTTTTTACAGTTCCCATTTCTTGATCTAAAATTACAAAGTGATCACATTTTTTTTTTAGTTCAATTAATGGGTCTAATTTTAGACCTGCTTTATAAAAAAAAATACCTCCTTTTTTACTCTTTTTTTTAAGTAATCTATAGATAGAAATTTTTGAACCAACATACACTCTAAATCCAAATTTGATTGCAAATGATGATAACAATAACTTTGATAAAAATTCTCTATGCTTTATTTCAATTGGTATAAATAAATTCATTTTTGAATTATTCATGTCAACCTAACCACTTTAAAATTTTTATCCCTTCCTTAGTACAATATTGTTTAAACAATATTGTTTTCTTTTTTTCTTTTTCAACAGCCATTATATAAATCTTTCTATGTTTGTTTATTACCATAGCAATTTTAAACCCTTCTTTTTTAAGACGGCCATTAATAGAGGGTGTAACATAAAAACCCCAGTCCTTTGAAGTGAAATCATATTCTTTTCCACTTTTGGTAACAAATGAAACCATTTCATTTTTATCAAGTTTAATTTTTCCATAATCCTTGATTAGAATATCATTAACATTAAATGACCGAGGTTTATTTCTAATTTTAATCTTCATGATTAATCCTCTAAATGATTAGTAATAAACCATTCTCCATTATCCTTTTTTTCCCAGATATCTTCATTACGATACTTTTCAAGAATTGTGTGCAGCTCACTTTCTGAATATTCTAAAAAATCACTGATTTGAGACAAATATTTTTTACCTAACGGCTGCAAATCATACTTTTTCACAAGTTCTTTTGCCTTTTCTCTAGAAATTTCTTTCAATCTGATATCCTCAGAAGCATGGTCAGTTGCTCTACCGTAACCAAATTTTAAAACCTTCATGTACTGATGAAGCCTATTAATTAACTCATCAATCCCTACAAACTTTCTATAAGTACCCTCTCCGGGATTATCTAACTCCTTAAATCCATAACTTTTGGCAATACGCAAATGTTCATTAGAGTCCCAGGAAAAAAAAGTACTACAAAAAATAGCTTTGATGTTTGGATTATGCTGAATTTCATCCGGAAAGTCATACTGCCAAAGATTTTTGAAAGGGATATTATGTTTTTTTGAAATAACATCAGCTGTCATTCCTTTGTTAGCTGCGTAATTATTAAACCAATCTCTACTAATTTCTCTTGATATAGCAAGATTTTCTTTTCCACCATACTCAAATGCTGAATTCTCTCCAAGTAAACAAAGTGGAATTTTAAATTGTTTGGCTATATGTAAAGGATACGAGTGTAATAAAGTATGACTTAATAAATCAGGATCTCCATATTCTTCAAGGCCAATTCGGATTAAACGTTTATGTAAGATAAGTTCAGGTCGAAAAACAACAAGGTTAGCTCCCATTAAAGGAATTCGATCAAGATTATGCTTTCCTATTTCAGTTTTGATCCCATAATCTACATTAACTGCCAATATTCTTAAACCTTGACCCAATAAACGATGTACTTGAGTGATTGAATCTTTTCCACCACTAACCGGTACCATGGCGTCATAGTAAGGAGCATTTTGTGACTTAGTCCATGAAATTATTTCATCAAATTCTTTTTTTCGCTGATCCCAATCAATTCCTGACTTCATGTTTTTTTTTTTATCACTAGAAACACAAGCATTACAAACTCCGTCAGCACTAAAGCTGATATATGGTTTGGTGTTTGGCATCAAACAATATTTACAGTACTTCATTAAAATTAATCTCTGAATTTAAACATTTTTGATGGAACTCCAAAATTAATAGATAGTTTCTCAGTACTTTTATTAACAAAAGAATGGGCACCAATAACAGAACCTTCTTTTATTAAGACATTTTTTGCAATAGAAGTAAACGCCCCTGTCCAACAATTATCTTCGATAATAACATCTCCATAAATAAATTTTCTATCAATAATTTTATCTTTCATGAGTATTCGATGATCATTTGCATTTATAACATTATAAGGCCCTATTATACAATTTTTGCCTATAAAAACTGTTCCTCCTCCATTAATAATGTTTCCTCTAGTGACTATAGTATTGTTATCTATAGTAATAGAGTTATCATTACCTGTAACAATCCTAACCCATTCTTCAATTTTAACATTATCTTTAATTATAATTTTTCCTTTTCCGCTATTTCTCAAATCAATTTTACCTAAAATTTTTACATTACCACCAATTACAATGTTTGAATATTCACCATTAACTCTTAAATCTGGAAATTCTTTACAAATAAAATTTTTTCCAATCTTTATACCTTTGAATTGAAGTCTTTTTTTTATTACAAAACTTTTAATTTTCAAAAAGTCTAGCATCTTTAATATTTTTTCAAAAATTCAACCGTACTGACTAGCCTAAAAGTGATTTTTTGAAGATCTGAGTTATTCATGAAATCTTTTAGTTTTATTTTATTATAATTGATTTCTAATTGATTGTAATTAACTAGTTTACTAACTATATGTCTATTTCTTTTTAAGTAATTTAAAATTTTTGATAACTTAAAATCTTTAAAATTTTCAAAAGAAGCATTAAAGCCATGTTTTTCTCTTTTTAAACGAATTTCATCTATCAATGTTTTATTCATTGCCTCTCTTAACAGATATTTTGTAAAACCGTTTTTAAAAAAAAATTTCGTATTTAAACTAAATAAAAATTCTATCAAACTTTTATCTAAAAAAGGGTTTCTATTCTCAACAGAATTTTTCATAGCATTTAAATCTTCTTGATATAATGCTGGATACAAGTTTTCTTTGAATTGGAGATATAGCGTATTTTTAAGATAAGATTTGAAAGGGTATTTTTTTTTTTCAAAATTAAATTTTGGAATTTTGATTTTTTTAAAAAAATCTAAATTTATATTATTTATTCGTGAGTAATAGTTCTTTTTTATTTTTAAGTCTCTTATTTTTGGGTTTCTTATATTATTAAAAAAAAATTTTTTAAAATCACTTAAATGATTGGCATATGATTTATTATTTTGAGATTTCATGTCAGCTAAAAAAAATTTTGGATGGTCGTAATAGCCAGCAAATATCTCGTCAGCACCATTTCCACCTATTGTGGTTTTAAATCTGTTGTTTCTTATTTTTTTAAATAAAATTTCTTGTAACAAAGAATTTATGGTTAAAACAGGTGAGTTAAAATATTTTACACTTTGTCTTAATTTTTTAAAAAAGTTTATATTTTGTACTTCAACTTCATACTGTTTTGCAGAAACATCCTTTGCTACCTTGTCATAAAAAGGTTTTTCATTATAGTATTGACTTTTACTATCATAAACTGAAAAACTAACTATTGGTTGTTTTAGTTTTTTTTTTGCAACACTTACAACTGCTCCACTATCAACTCCACCACTTAAAAAAAAAGCGTTCTTTACATCAGACCTCACCCTAAGCTTTACTGAATTTGTAAATAACGTTTTAACTTTTTTTATTGCATTTTTTTCTGATATATTAATTTGTTTTATTTTATCAAGGTTCCAATATTTTTTTTTTACTACTTTTTTACCTCTATAAAAAAAATAACTTGCTGCAGGCAAAATATTAATATTTTTTATAAAACTTTTATCGTCATTAAAAATAAAATTATATCCATAATAAAAAAAAGTCTTACATTTTTGAATATTGGCTTGGTACGGTTTATTGGTAATTTTTTGTATAAATTTTGTTTCAGATCCAAATATTAAATCATTTTTTGTTTTTTCATAAAATAATGGCTTTTCTCCCATTCTGTCTCTTGACATAAATACTTCTCCATTTTTTATATTTAAAATTGCAAATGACCACATTCCCTCTAAATGCTCTAAACATTTCTCTTTAAATTTGCTATATAATCTGATCAATATTTCTGTATCAGATGAAGTTTTTAATTTTGATTTATTAAAAAATTTTTTTCTTATTTCAATATAATTATATATTTCTCCATTAAAAATTATAACGTAATCTTTATATTTAAAAGGTTGTGATGACCTTTTGTTTAGGTCTATAATTGATAATCTAGAGTGTAAAAAATAATAATATTTATCTTTAATTTTATAATATGTATAACCTGAATTATCAGGACCCCTACTATGCATACTTTTAAGAGTATTTTTTAAAACATTTTGGCTAAGTCTTTTTTTTCCTATATATCCTGCAATTCCACACATAATTAGTCCATAATTGTTTTTAAATTGAATAGATTATCTAAGATAGCCCTTTAATATAATTTCACCTATTCTTAAATTTTTATTTATTTTTTTTCCTATAATTTTTTTTTCATTTCCTGGAGAAAAACCTTTTCCTGGTCTTACCCAAATTAAATCCGATCTTTTTAAATTAGTTCCTGATTTAAGATTACGCGCAACTGCTATGGATCTTCGACCTGAAATATTCATATCTTTTTCACACATTTGAATTTTTTTTTCTTCTTTACCTAACATTTTTTCAGCTTCACGTATTTTGTTTACCATCAATCGCATTTCCTCTGGGTCTGCTGATAATTTGTGATCTCTAAAATCAGATAGGTTTTTATCTAAAGTAAAATGTTTTTCTACAATTCTTGCTCCAGCTATAATTGATAATACTGCTGCATTTATTCCTATTGTGTGATCTGAATAACCAACAACAACATCAGGGAAAAACTTTTTTAAATATATTATTGATGCAAGATTTGTTTGCTCATTTGGAACTGGATAACTACTAACACAATGTAGCAGAGCTAAATTTCGATTACTTTTTTTTTTACTAGACCAAACTTTTAAAATTTTATCATGTACTTTTTTTATCTCATCAATCTTTGCAACACCGGTAGAAATAATTATAGATTTTCCGAATTTAGCGACTGTATCAATTAAAGGATAAAAATTATTATCACCTGATGCAATTTTAAAAATAGGCTGAATTGTATTTAAAAATTTTGCACTCTTAATATCTAGTGGTGTTGAAAAAAATATTAATCCTTTTTTTTTAGCTATTTTTGAGAGGCTTTTAAATTGCTCATAGCTCAACTGAAATCCTCTTAATTTATTAAGTCTTGATTGATCCTTAAAAGACACGAAGTGTTCTGGTAGAAATGTTTGAAATTTAACCGCATCAACTCCTGCTGCTGCAGCTTTGTAAATCATCTTTTTTGCAATTTTAAAACTACCTTCGTGATTATTTCCTATTTCAGCGACTATGAAAACTTTTTTATTTATATTAATATTCCCAATTCTCATCTTTTGAAAAACTGCGGGTTGCTCTCAGCGAATTTCTTATACCAATTAATATATAGAACAAATCCCTTTTCAACTGGATATTGAGGATTATATCCAAGCAACTTTTGTGCTTTTGCAATACTTAATGTTCCTCTTTCTGGCATCAAGCCATCTCGTGTTTTATGATGTAGCTTAATTCTGGGAAATTTTTCCATAACAATCTCAGCCAAGTGATTTATAGAACGTGCCGCACCAAAAGTAATATTAAAAATTTGATTAGTACTCTCTGATTTTGTTATAGATAAAATAATCCCTTGTAAGAGATCATTAATATAAGTAAAGTCTAAGCCTTCCAATCCATCTCCGTTTATCGTTAAATCTTCTCCAACTAGAGCATTTTCAATAAAAGCCTGGCCTACTCTTCTGCTTACACAACGCTCTCCATAAAGAGCTGAAGGACGAATAATAGTATAAGGAAGATTAAAAACTTGATTATATCCAATAACAAGTTTTTCTGCTCCGTACTTTAAAGCTCCATAAATACCTAAAGGACTACAGGCCCGTTCTTCTGTAACGGCTTCTCCATCAAAATTTCCGTAAACCATCGATGAAGAAAAGTAAATTACATGAATGCCTTTAGAACGCGTTACATCAAGAACATTTTCTAATGTTCTCAAACTGTGATCAAAAGTTGAAAATGGATCTTTATTAGACCGATTAGCATGTGCTATCGCAGCTAAGTGAACTACAGCTTCTGGTTTTATCTCATTGATAGCATGACTTATGGCATGATAATCACGAACATCAATTATTTTCAGACCTATCTTTGCTTTACGGAGCAATGATAATCTCTCATTAATAAAAGCAATGTATCGCTCTGCATTTATATTTTTTTCGTAATCACTGGTATAATAGCCAATGTTATTTACTTGCAATCCATCTATTACATATGGCTCGGCTCCTAATTCTTTTAGCTTTAGTGCTAAATTGTGACCAATAAAGCCAGCACCACCAACAATTGCAACACACTTTCCTTTAAGTTTTTCAAGATCAAACATTCATTTCACTCTACAACTTTTTTATTGATTTTATTATAAAATACAATTTTTTTAGATTTCATTTAAAGCCTTATAAATATAATTTAATTTATTTTTAGATAGCTCTCCGTAAATAGGTAAAGATATATTTGTCTTAGCATATCTTTCCGCATTAATCATTTTAAGAGATTTCTTTTTGTAATAAGTCATTTGATGAAGCGCTTTAGCATAATGTATACTAAATCCAATTTTTTTATTTTTTAATTTTTTCATTAAATTATTTCTTGTTTTGGAATGTATAGGAAAAATAAAATAAGAATAGTCCTTATTAAATTTTGGTAATTTTATATTTTTTACATTTTGCAAAAGTGAATACAAATACTTTGCATTTTTTTTTCTTAATTTAAGTTCCTTAGGATATCTTTTTAATTGTTTATAACCAATTGCGGCCTGAAAATCAGTCATACGATAGTTTATCCCTAGGTCTTTAACATCATAATATCCAGGAATTTTCCTTTGTGTTATATCCTTATCAATTCCAAAAGCTTTAATAGATCTTATTTTTTTTGCAAATTTTTTATTATTTGTTATTAGCATTCCACCTTCTCCAGTAGTAATTTGCTTTGTTGGATAAAAAGAAAAAATTCCTGAAATACCAAAATTTCCAACATGCTTTTTATTATACATCGTACCTAGACCATGTGCACAATCTTCAATAATCTTTATTTTATTTCTTTTACAAATTTTTTTTATTTCATTAATATCACAAGAAAAACCATTCATATGTACTAAAATTATAGCTTTAGTTTTTTTAGTAATAATCTTTTTAATTTTTTCAGGATTTATTAAACCTGTAAGATAATCGATATCACAAAATATTGGTGTAGCCCCAGTCAATTTGACTGCATGAGCAGTTGCCACATGGGTTTGAGATGGAACAATTACCTCATCACCTTTTTTTAATTGCAAGGCCATACAGGATAAGTGTAATCCAGCGGTGCAACTTGAGACGGTTATTGCAAACTTTGCCCCTGTAAATTTCTTGAATTCATTTTCAAAATTAATTGTATTTTTGCCATGAGTTAACCATCCACTTTTAAGAATTTTTTCAACTTGTTTGATATCCTGTTTTTTTATTTTATTGCTAGAAAAATTAATTTTCATATTTTATTTTTATTTCTTTACCTATTTTGAGGGATTTTTCAGCTGCTAAAGATATACTCATAGAATTCATTATGTCTTTTTTATCAACAATTGATCTAATATATCTATTTTTTAAATTGTCTACAAAACTATGAATTATATTTGATCTGTTTTTTTTATCAGGATATTTTGAGGAAAGTTTTTTTATTTTTTTACTTTCTTTGATTTCATAGGATCCTTGTAAATTATGAGTAATTGTTGAATTCTTAGAAAAAATTTTTAATTCATGAAAATGAGTATAAATTGAGCTTGCATTGGCTGTAATCTTTACAATTAAGTTATTATTGTATTTTAATAAAATAATTACATAAGAATTTTTTTTAAATTTTTTTTTATCAATTCCAATATTGTTTCCTTTTGTGTAAACTGTGACAGGCTTCTTATTTAATAGCCATAAAATTAAATCGATAACATGAATAGCGCATCCATGAATTATTGAATAATCTTTTATTTTCGATCTCCATTGATACAATTTATAGGTTCTTCCCCATAAATAATCTGCTTCTATAGAAATTATTTTTTTATTAGATATCTTTTTTTTTATTTGTCTAAATAAACCCGTGGTTCTTAAAACCATATTTGATGTAATTTTTAAATTTGTTTTTTTTAACAAACTATTTATTGAACTAAGTTGTTTTTGATTAAGGCAAATTGGTTTTTCTACAATAATATTTTTTTTATTTTTAATACACTTTATTATTTGATCATAATGAAAATTATCATAACTAGCTATTGAAACAATGCTAATTTCTTTATCTTTAAATATTTCATTTTCGTTTTTAACAAATTTTATATTTGGAAAATTTTTTTTAAAATTTAATTTTTTTGATTTATCAAAATCATAAACTTTTTTTACAATACAGTTTGGATGATTTTCCAAAGCTTTAACATGATGCGTGCCGACACCTAAGCCGATTACTCCTGCTTTAAATATTTTTTTTTTCATAAATTTTAATTAATTGATTTAAAGATAAATCATTAATTTTATCCTTATATTTTTTTGTTAGTTTTTTCAAAAAATTAAAGTTTGTTTTATTATCTAATGCCATTGAAATAAATTTTTTTTGTTTTGAGAAATTTAAATTGTAGATTCTAAATTTTTTAGAATTATCATAAAAATATTTAGTAAAGTGTTCTTTTTGATCAGAAGTTAAAATTTTTTCATTAATATTATTTAAAGCACTTACCTTAATAATTTCAACAGTTTGTCCTTTTGGGTAAGATCTTGGAAATTTATTTGTTACAATATCATAATTTCCTTTGATAAATTTTTTCATACATCTATCAATTAAAACCGGATCAATTAGAGGGCTGTCAGCACAAACTCTTAAAAAATAATTCAATTTAAATTTTTTTGATGTCATTTTAATCCTATTGAAAACATGATCTAATGAGCCTTTAAAAACAAATATTTCGTTTTTTTTGCAAAAACGAACTATTGGATCATCACTCTTTTTATTAGAGGTTGATACGATTATTTTTTTTATAGATTTTGATTTTTTTAATCTCAATATAATATTCTGTAATACTGTTTTATCGTTGATTTTCAGCAAAGCCTTGCCTGGCAATCTTTTGGAGTTTAGTCTCACTTGTATAATAGCAGTAGTCAATAATGGTTTTAAATTTATTTTTTTTAAAATAGTAGTAATGATTAGGACACAAGATGAATAATTTCAATAAAGAAATACAATTTAAAATATCGTTATTTATTAATGGTGATAGAGGATATGAATTAACTAAGTTTTTTAAAAAAAAAAAAATTAAAATTGATAAAATTTTTCTCTCAAAAAAGTTCTTGAATAAATCAATTTTTAAGAAAATTAAAAAATTCAATATTCCAACTCTAATAATTAAAAATTTAAAAAAAACAACTATTAAAAATAATCTAAAAAAAATAGATCTTGGAATAATCTGTGGCTTTCCTTATATATTTCCAAAAGATTTTTTGAAATTGCCGAAATATGGCTTAATCAATTGCCATGCTGGCAAATTACCTAAATATAGGGGAGGGTCTCCACTCAATTGGCAATTAATAAACAGAGAAAAATATATTGGATTGTCGGTCATTAAGGTTTCTAAAGGAATAGACGAAGGTAAAATTATTAACGAGAAAAAATTTTTAAATAAAAATTATGATATTTTAAAAGTACATAAAATAGCTAATTCAATTTTTCCAAATCTAGTTTTAAAATCAATTGATAATTTAAAAAAAAATAAGAAGCTAAAAAGTCAAAACAATAAAAAAGCAAAATATTGGAAACAAAGAACTGAAAAAGATAGTTTGTTTATTCCAAAAACTACTTCTGTCTTAAAAACTCTTGCAATGATTAGGGCTTTGAAGGAGCCTTATCCTTATCCTTTTTTCATCGACAACAAACGTAAAATAATTGTAATGAAAGCTAAAATTTTTAAAAAAAAAATTAGCCCAGGAATAGTAAAATACAATAAAAAATCTATAATTTTAGGCTGTAAAGATAATTCACTAAAGTTAACAAGTTTCAGAATCAAACATAATGAAATATAAATAATCAAAAATATAAAGAAACAATCAAGGCTTAATTAGCTTTGATTGAAGGAAATTAAATCATGTTCAAAAAATATTACGAAACTTATAACACTTTTAATTGTCAGAATTTTTTCTATAAATTGTCTAATAAGTTTTTAGTAATAAAATTGATATAAATCATTAATAAAAATTATTTTATAATTAATATCTACTTTTAAATTTTTTTCAGTGCATAAATCAAGCCAATTGAGCTATTAGTACTGGTCAGC
>ENA-UOXV01004647-UOXV01004647.1-marine-metagenome-genome-assembly--contig:-NODE-4647-length-15610-cov-4.732883_pt1 | contig 15610 bp, 13 predicted proteins | sample MGYA00238165_ERZ766961 | MGnify/ENA primary metagenome ERZ766961 (study PRJEB28924, sample SAMN03173240) | marine metagenome | biome: Marine; feature: Water; material: Subsurface seawater | place: North... | reverse complement strand
CTCATGACGGCACCTCCGCGCGGGGCCGCGCCCTTACTTGCCGATCATTGGCAGGTTCAAGCCATTTTCCCGTGCACAGTCGATCGCGGTCTCATAGCCTGCATCGGCATGACGCATCACACCGGTGGCCGGATCATTCCAAAGCACACGTTCGATCCGGCGCGCCGCATCGTCGGTCCCGTCCGCCATCACGACTACTCCCGAGTGCTGCGAGTAACCGATACCCACGCCACCGCCATGATGGATCGACACCCAGGTCGCGCCGCTCGCCGTATTGAGTAACGCATTCAGCAACGGCCAGTCGGCGACGGCGTCCGAGCCGTCCTTCATGCCTTCGGTTTCACGGTTGGGGCTGGCGACCGAGCCAGAATCCATATGATCTCGTCCGATGACGATGGGTGCAGAAACCTCGCCGGTGCGGACCATCTCGTTGAAGGCAAGACCCATGCGATGACGCTGGCCAAGACCGAGCCAGCAGATACGCGCCGGCAGTCCCTGGAACTTGATGCGTTCACGCGCCATATCGAGCCAGTTGTGAAGCTGAGGGTCGTCGGGGATCAACTCCTTCACCTTTTCATCGGTCCGGTAAATATCCTCTGGATCGCCCGACAGCGCCGCCCAACGGAACGGTCCCTTCCCTTCACAGAACAGGGGACGCACATAGGCCTGAACGAAACCGGGATAATCGAACGCGTCCTCGACGCCGACATCCTTCGCCATCTGGCGCAGGTTGTTGCCGTAATCCAGCACCGGGATACCGGCACGATGAAACGCGAGCATCGCCTTCACCTGGACTGCCATCGACTGTTTCGATGCTTCCTCGACCGCCTTGGGTTCACGTTCGCGACGGTCGACCCATTCCTCGACCGTCCAGCCCACGGGCAGATAGCCGTTCACCGGATCATGAGCAGAGGTCTGATCGGTCACGACGTCGGGCTTGATCCCGCGTTCAAGAATTTCCGGATAGATTTCCGCCGCATTGCCCAGAAGGCCAACAGAAACCGGCTTGCCCTCCTTGTGCGACCGCTCGACGATTTCGAGCGCTTCATCCAGCGTTGCGGCCTGTGTATCGAGATATCCTGTACGGATACGGTATTCGATACGGCTCGGCTGGCATTCGACAGCGATCATGCTGGCGCCGGCCATCGTGGCTGCAAGCGGCTGTGCGCCGCCCATGCCGCCAAGCCCACCCGTCAATATCCACTTGCCGCTGAGATCACCGCCGAAATGACGGCGTCCGACCTCGCAGAAAGTCTCATAGGTTCCCTGAACGATGCCCTGGCTGCCGATATAGATCCAGGACCCCGCCGTCATCTGGCCGTACATCATCAGCCCTGCGCGATCGAGTTCGGAGAAATGATCCAGGGTCGCCCAGTTCGCCACGATATTCGAATTGGCGATAAGCACCCGCGGCGCGTCGGCATGGGTGCGGAAAACACCGACCGGCTTGCCGCTCTGCACGAGCAGGGTCTCGTCCTCGTTTAGCGTAGTCAGCTGGGAAACAATCTGGTCGAAACATTCCCAGTTCCGTGCTGCCCGCCCGATCCCGCCATAAACCACAAGCTCTTCCGGGCGTTCTGCCACATCGGGGTCGAGATTGTTCATCAGCATCCGCAGCGGTGCTTCGGTAGCCCAGCTTTTTGCCGTCAGCGTAGTACCGGTGGGGCTGCGGACGTCGGTGGCGTTTCTTCTCAGTCGGGTATTCATGGTTTTTTCCGGATTTGTTGAATGTCTCTAAATCACGTTCTGTTCGTTCAGGGCATCGATCTGTTTTTCGTCCAGCCCGAGCAAGCTGGCGAGCAACTCCCGCGTATGCTCACCGAGCAAGGGCGGCGGGCGCTGAATGCTTCGATCTGCATCCGAGAACCGCACGGGCTGATGGATCAACGGCACGTCGCCAAGGGTCGGATGCTCGACAACCGAGATCATTTCCCGGTGAGCAATATGATCACTTTCTACGACGTCTCCGACCGACAACACCGGAGATGCGGGAATACCCGCCTCCGACATCGCTGCCACGGCATCGTCTGCGCTCTGCGTCGACGTCCAGGCCTCAATCGCGGCCTTCAGCGCACTCTCATTCGCATTCCGATCGGCATTTGTGCGAAACCGTTCATCCTCACTCAGCGCCGGTTGGCCGATCGCTTTACACAGAGCTGCAAAACCGCGGTCGGTGGTCACGACCATAACGATATGACCATCAGTCGTCTCAAACACGTCTACGGGATAGGTCACCGGATGGCGGCTGCCGACACGGGTTGGTGGACGGTCGGTATAGAGCTGCATGCTGAGCACGGTCAGCATCATTGAAAACATCGAATCCATCATCGCGATGTCGAGATTCCGACCTTTGCCGGTCCGTTCGCGATCATACAACGCGGTTGATATGCCCCATGCGGCAAACATGCCGGTGCACACGTCGATCACGGATTCCCCGACTGCCGTGGGCGGCCCGTCGCGCTGGCCGGTGACGTTCATCAATCCGCTCATTGCCTGGACGATCAGGTCATATGCCGGACGATCGGCAAGCGGGCCTTCCTGACCGAAGCCCGAGATACTCGCATAGATCAGTCCGGGGTGCAGCTGGGAGAGCGACTCGTAATCCAGCCCCAATCGCTTTGCGACGCCGGGACGGAAATTCTCGATCACGACGTCGGAAGACTTGACCATCGCCATCAGGATTTCACGGCCGCGTTCGGATTTCAGATCAAGCGTCATACTTTTCTTGCCACGATTCAGCAGCATGAAGTAGGCGCTTTCGCCATCCTGGAACGGACCAAAATGCCGACTGTCATCGCCGCCGCCGGGCATTTCTATCTTTATGACCTCGGCACCGAGATCAGCCAGCATGGCCGTACAGAACGGCCCGGACATCACCCGTGACAAATCAAGCACGCGCACACCATCGAGCAACCGGTCGCCTGTTGTCTCCGAAGTCGTCATACTTCACCGTCAAGAACGTTCAGTATCAGCTTACCGACCGTTCCGCCGGCGCGCAGATCTTCAAGAGCGCGCGGCAGATCCTCAAAACCGTATCCGTCACTGACCACCGGTTTGATGCTGCGATCGAGGCACAACGCGATCAGCTTTTCAGTGCACCGGGACACCATCTCGGGATCGCGGTCATGGTCCCAGTAAATGCCCCGCGCGGTCGCGCGACGCAGCAACAGCCGGTTGGCGGCAATCTTCGGAATTTCACCGCTCGAAAAACCGACGATCAGCAACTGGCCCTGCCAGGCGATACAGCGCAGGCTCTTGGCCGTGATCTCACCGCCGACCGAATCCAGAATTATGTCGGCCCCCTTGCCGTCCGTTGCCGCCATTACAACTTCCGCGAAATCCTCCGCCTTGTAATCAATGGCCACATCGGCGCCGTTTGCGGCGACAAGCGCACGTTTTTCCGGGCCCGTCGCCGCCGCAATAACCCGCGCACCGCAGGCCTTCGCGATCTGGACGGCCGCAAGGCCGACCCCGCCCGCGGCGGCATGAATCAAAACCGTGTCGCCGGGTTTAATATTCGCATCCTCTACCAGCGCGACCATCGCCGTCGTGTACACCACCGGTAACGCCGCCCCTGCCGCGGCACCGATGCTATCCGGCAGGGGAATAGCCATATCTGCGCGCACAATCGCATACTCGGCAAATCCGCCCCAGAGGACTTTCCCGGCGACCCGGGCATCGGGAACGAACCCGCTTGCCGACCCCGCCACGACAACGGTCCCTGCAATCTCCTGACCAGGGGTGAAAGGCCGGTCGGGACGGATCTGATACATGCCGTCGATCATTAGCAGATCGGAAAAATTCAGAGCAGCCGCCTCAACCCGGACAAGAAGTTCATTGTCACCCGGATCGGGAATCGCGGCAGACACCTGTCTCAATGCGGCAATGCCGGTTTCCTCCGGCGATTGCCAAAGGCGCATCGAGCCGGTCATGCGGCGGCCCGGGAGGCGCCGAGCTCCGTGCTCAGTGCCGCGGCGACAGCAATCACCTTCTGGGCGTGGATCAGTAAATCAGCGGACTCCATTCGGTTCTTCGGCGCCGCAATCGCGATACCGGCGACGACTACATTTCCAGGGCCATATACAGGCGCGCCAATTCCATACACACCGTAATATGTCTCATCGCGCGAAACCGAATAACCACGGGCGCGGACATCCTGCAGATCATGCGCCAGAACCGCAGGGTCGGTGATCGTCTGATCCGTCATCTTTTCAAGCGGGCCTGCGATGATCGAAGATTGAATATCGGCGGGCAGATAGGCCAGAACGGCCTTGGCCACCGCACCGGCATGCAACGGGATCGCAGACCCGACACTCTGAAAGACGCGCAGTCCTTCATGTGGACTCGGGATCTGCGCAACACAGACCACCTCCCGCCGGCCAACCTGATAGGAGGCGACGAGTGCAGTTTCCTGAGTTTCCTGCACGAGGCGTTCAAGTATCGGCATTGCCACCGCACCGATATCGAACTGGGTAGACGCCCGCTGACCGAGATCAATCGCCGCCGGGCCCAGCCCGTACGGGCCCTTTTTTTCAAGCTGCATCAGGTACCCGCGGTCACAGAAATACCGGACCAAACGGTTGATCGTCGACTTTGACACCCCCGTCGCCAATCCTAATTCCGCCTGGGTCCACATCGGCTTGTCCGGCGTGAACTGGTCGAGCACCTGAAATGCCTTACTCAGAAGGCCCACACCCGCCGTTGCTTTGTCAATGTGCACATCCCGCATTATGATATTAAAATACCACTATGTAAGATTATGAGGAAGTATAAATATTGCAGGGTCCCGATTGGCGATATAAACAGCCCCTGAAACCCGGGCTTTCTCCATATGTCAGCGTGAACTTTGGGATATCCGGATGTTTTTTCGTCGTGGGACGATGAATATCCACTATCCTATAATATGGTACGATGGATCATAATATAGAATCGATTTGTACCGCACACACTGGTATGCTCTTCTCAATCTTACTCCGCCCGGGCATTCAGCATATCTTCAGGGCAACAACCATCCGACAGGAGGCAAATGATGAAAAAAACGATTATCCGTACACTGGGTGTGGCGCTCGCCCTCACCTGCCTGCATACGACGGCATCTGCCGAAACGGTGCTGAAATTCGCGAGCTTCGTGCCGGCGAAATACGTTCTGCACGATCCGGTCTTCCAGAAATTCGCCGACGACCTGGCGAAGGAAACCAACGGCGAAGTAAAAATCAAAATTTACCCTGCCGGTGCACTCGGTAAGGGGCCGGTTGAGCAGTACCAGCGCGCCGTACGCCGCATCGCCGAAATTTCATATGGCCTTCCCGGATATACATCATCGGTTTTCCCGAAGACGCTTTTGATCGAGCTCCCCGGCGTTACCCAGGGACACCAGGATGCCACGAAGAAATTGTGGAAGGTGATGGATACGCACCTGCGCAAGGAATTCAAACGGACCCGCCCGCTGGCACTGTTCGTTACACCGCCCGCCGTGCTGATGATGCGCGACAAGGCCGTGAATAGCCTGGCCGACCTGAAAGGCCTGAAAATCCGCGCCTCGTCCAAATCCGCCGCCGCCATTCTGACGGCCTATGGTGCGACGCCGGTTCAAATGCCCGCCACGAAAGTCTACACGTCCATGAGCACGGGCGTCGTCGATGGTGCGCTGATGGGCACAGGTTCACTGCTGATTTTCAAGCTGATCGAACCGACCAAATACGTCACGATGGGTCTGCCGGAAATGCCGACAACGCTCTTCATGGTCATGAACGACCAGGCCTACCAGGAACTGTCGCCCAAGAACCGGGCCGCTGTCGACAAGCTGACCGGGCTGGAAATGAGCCTCCGGTCTGCCCGACTGGAAGCGAATTTCGGCGAAATCGGCCTGAAAAAATTCCGTGGACTGCCTGGCAAACAGGTCATCGAACTCTCTGCCGCAGCGCAGGCCGAGTTCGCGAAGGCCGCACAGAAAGGCGTCGCCGCCGTCCTCAAGGATATCGAGGGCAAGGGCGTGCCTGCGACGACCATCTACAACGCGATGAAAAACTGAACACCACGCGTTCAGAACAAGCGATAGAACAGGAAGGACCGCGGGCAACAGCATGAGGTCAGTAGACACTCTCTGCATGGGGCTCGCGGTTTTTTCCGGCCTGATTCTCGCCTCGATAATCGGCCTGACATTCACCGATGTCATTTTACGTTACATCTTCTCCGCGCCGATTTTCGGCGCAAGAGACCTTCTCGAGATGGGGATGGTCCTCGTCCTTTCTCTTGCTTTCCCGTTTACCTGGCGTGCCGGCGGCCACATCGTCGTCGATCTTCTTCCCGACTACCGTATCGCCACGCTGACAGTTCTTCGGGACCTGATCGTCCGCCTGTTCGGTATTGGTCTATTCGGCCTGCTCGCCTGGCAATGCTGGATCCGTGCCGATGACGCGGTCCTGTTTAACGAGGCCACGAATATGATCGAGATTCCCTTCAGCCCGTTTTTCATCGTGATTGCAGCAGCATCTGCTTGGCAGGTCGTCGTGCTGTCCGTCGAATGTGTTCGACTCGTCGCCGGTGCCTCGCTCAGCCTCACCGTGACATGGGCAGATGCACAGGAGGATACCCCGTCGTCCGATTGACGGGATTTTGACCATGGATCCAATTCTTGTCGGCATAGCGGGGCTCGTCCTGATCCTGGTTCTTATGAGCCAGCGCGTTCCCGTTGCGATGGCCATGATGGTCGTGGGTTTTATCGGGCTGGTTGTACTCAACAGCTGGCAGAGCGCCCTGGCGACGCTGGTGACCGAAACCTGGAGCACGTTGATCTTCTACGAGCTTATGGTCATCCCGTTCTTCGTGCTGATGGGCAACGTCGCCAGCATGTGCGGCATGAGCCGCGACCTTTACGGGGCTGCGAATGCCTGGGTCGGCTGGATGCGGGGCGGCCTGGCACACGGAACCGTTCTGGGGTGCACCGGCTTCGCAGCCCTATCAGGTTCATCAGTCGCCTCCGCGCTGACCATCGGGCGCGTCGCCCTGCCGGAGATGAAACGCTACGGTTATGACCGCCGGCTCGCTGCCGGCGCCGTCGCCGCCGGCGGCACGCTGGGCATTCTGATTCCGCCGTCCACGGGCTTCGTGATCTATGCCATCCTGACCGAGGAATCCATCGGCCGACTGTTCCTCGCCGGCGTAATCCCGGGGATACTGCTCGCCGGCATGTTCATGCTGACAATCTTTATTCAGGTCGCCTTCAAACCCGAAATCGGCCCTGCCGCCCGCCGCTATACCTGGCGCGAGAAGCGCATCGCCCTCGGCCGGGCGATGTCGATCCTGTTTATCATCTTCGTCTCTATCGGCGGCATATATGGCGGTGTGTTCACCCCTGTCGAAGCCGCCGCCGTGGGGGCGGTTCTCGCGGTTTTCTTTGCGCTTCTCCGCAAGCGGTTCTCCCCCGGAATTGTACACTCGGTCCTGCTGAACACGGTTAACACATCGGTGATGATCTATTTCATCATCATCGGCGCCGCGATCTTCTCACCCTTCCTGGCCCTGACCCAAATTCCAGACAGCCTTGCCGCCGCTTTGACCGGCTATGACCTCGGTCCGGTCACATTGCTGTTTATCGTTCTGATCGCCTTCATCGCACTCGGCACATTCCTCGATGGTTTTGCGATGATGGTGCTGATCCTGCCGATCGTGCTGCCAATAATCGAACAATCGCAGGTGCCCGCTTTTCTAGAACTACGGCCGGATTCAAGCGATTTCAATGTCTGGTTCGGGGTGATCATGGTCATCATTCTGGAAATGGCGCTGATCAGCCCGCCGGTCGGCATGAACGTCTTCGTCGTAAAGGGCGTCGCCCCGGACGTGCCGATGCGCGACATCTATATTGGCATCCTGCCATTCTGGATTGCGATGATGATATGCCTCGTGATCCTCGTCGCGTTCCCGCAGATATCCCTGTTTCTACCCAACACGATGTTGAATTGACCCGACAGGTCAGGAAACGGAAACATCTTCGAGAACGACAATAGCCGCCCGCGCGCCCTCGGAAATTACGACAGAAAGATCAGTCTCTCCCTCAAAGATTGCTGTCTCCTGCTCACTGAGTGTCTCAAGCGTCCCAGCCGCGACGCTTGCTGTGCAGGCGCCGTCCAGAACATGTATCACGACAACTGAGCCGGCCGCCGTTTCGGGCGATACCTCGCCGGGGCCCTGCACGATACCGAGCGTCGCGCTGTAATAGCGTCGATCCACCATGACGTTAAAATCGCGGATCGCCTCATTGCGCAAGATGCCGGTGACAATCGCATCACCATCGAAATCAACCGGCTGATTGAGCTCAAGCGGAACCACGCGACCGTCTTCGAACTCAAGGTCCATGCCATTCCCGTGAACGACGGCAATTGTGCGATCAATACCGGGAAAGACCGAGAACGGACCGGTCGCGCCGACCTCGGCCACCGAAATCCGCCACGACCAATCCTGGTCGCTCGCCCGTGCGGGTCCCGCAGCGATTTCCGTGGTCACCCCGCCGCCATTTTTCCAGGGGACGACCACAAGCTCGGCCACGGTGATTTTTCTGTAGCCGACGACTTTCATAAGCATCTCCATATCACCCGAAAGAAACCCGGGCAGGTACTCACCCGCCAGTATCGGACAAAATATACAGGAAAGAAAAATTACGTGGCGGCGCTGTAAATCCAGGCAAACACATGTGTTTTCTCAGGTGCCCACGCCCGTTGGAAATTATCTGATGACAAAACAGATAACAGACATGCGCCGTTAGCTTAAGGCGTATGACCCCGGCTACCGTGATGTGACCGGGCCGGGTACGTGACACCCGGCCCGACACCAATAATCAGTCGCCAGTTATTTCTTTTTGCCTGCCTTAGGCGCTTTGATCTTGACCATTTCCCGAAACTTGGCGAGCAGCGGTTCCGGCGTCGACATGGCCGTCTCGATAACGGACTGGATTTTTTCTGCCGTTACCGGGTTGATGATAATGCGCCGTTCCTTTGCATCTTTAAGGAAAGTCGGATCGGCAACGGTCGCAACAAACGCCTTTTTCAACGCTGCAACCCGGTCGGCAGGCACGCCTTCGGGAGTGAAAAAGCCATGGCCGACATAGGCCGGGGCTTCCATGAAGTCGAGCATCCGGCGCTGATCGGCGGTGGTCACCAGGTCCCGCATATTCGGAACGCCTGCGAGTGCCTTTTCACCGGGACCAACCTGGACAAGCTGAATGATCTTCTTGTCTTTCAGCCAACCGGGCTTGGTGGACACGTAGCTGTTATAGAAGCTGCCGCGGCCATGGACTTCACCGGCTTCCATCGCCTTGTTCATCGGCCCCGCACCACGATAGCCCGGGACGACCTTGAACTTCGTGCCGATGACCGCGTTCATGAAGGCCGGAATAATATAAGCGGATGACAGCGCGCTCGAGGTAGCCATGATCACTTCGGTTTTCTTCGCACCTTCAAGCGTCGTTGCGGGCGCGGTATGCCAAACCGTGCTGACCTCGGTCATGGCTGTCGTGGAGCCGAGCCACTGGAACTTGGCCGGGTTAAATTTGACTTTCCGCAGCAGTGGCGCATTTACGGCGATCGGCAGGGCAGCGCCCAGCGCCCAGCGCCGTGCCATCCTTCGGGGCAGCATTGGCCATAAAGGACATCATTTTCGCACCACCGGCGCCGGGGCGCGCTTCGACAACCATTTTCGGCTTACCCGGAATCCGGTCCGCCATGTGCTGGGCGACAAGTCTGGCGACCGTCGAAAACCCGCCACCGGCGCTGCCGCCAGAATAGAAGGTGATCGTTCTGCCCTCGTAGAAATCGGATACGGAATCGGCAGATGCCACACCGAAGGGCAATACCGCCATGACCACCGCGATAGAAGTCATCTTTGAAAATCGGTTCATCGTTTCACTCCCGCGGAGATTCCTCCGCATTCTTATGATTGATTGTTGGTTCGCACTTATACCGCGTTATTTTAACATCGTCTTGACCGCAGAGATATCAGCTATCCACACTGACTATCGGGCACGACCCGCCTGCGCCATAGATTCCCAAATGCGTTCGGGGGTGGCAGGCATATCCACATCGCGCACGCCGTAATCCTGAAGCGCATCGCAAACCGCATTGATGAAGGCGGCAGTCGCCGAGACTGTCGCCCCTTCGCCACCACCTTTGACCCCCAACGGGTTGTTCTGCGTCGGCACCTCATGCAGGCCGGCATTGAAGTAGGGTACGTCATCGGCGCGGAGCAGACCGTAATCCATGAACGAGCCGGCTATAAGCTGACCGCTTTTCGGGTCGTAATGCCCGTTTTCGATGATCGCCTGGCCAATCCCCTGGACAATTGATCCATGCGCCTGCCCCGCCAGGATCATCGGATTGATCGCACGACCGGGATCATCCACCGTGGAATGCGCATAAACCGTCAAAGCGCCCGTATCCGGGTCGATCTCGATCTCCGACACTGCAGCACCGTTCGGATAGGCAGCCGAGCGGCCCCGGAACAGCGAATCCGCGCTGATACGGCCTTCCTCAGCCCGCCCGGCAACATCAAACAGACCAATCGATTTGTCGGTTCCCGTGACGCGGTATACCCCGTCCGTGAAGGTTATATCTTCGGCCGCCGCTTCGAGCAGGTCGACGGCTATCTCACGCCCCTTCTCGATAACCTTGTCAGACGCCTCGCGCATGACGATCCCGCCGATGCGCATCGACCGGTCCGAATGGGACCCGCCACCAATTCCCACGACATCTGAATCGCCGGTCACGATATCTACCGCGTCATAGGGCACTCCGAGGATCTCTGATACCAGTTGGGGAAAGACCGTCTCATGCCCCTGCCCGCTGGACTGGGTGCCGATCGGGACGCTCACCGTGCCGTCGCCATTCACCGTGACGGCAGCAAATTCCACCGGTGCGCCCACCGGCGCCTGAATGTAGGAAGCATAGCCGATACCCCGGAGCTTGCCGCGCGCCTCGGATTCAGCGCGGCGCGCCGCGAACCCGTCCCAGTCCGCCATCGCCAGGACCTTGTCGAGACATATCTCGAACTCACCGCAATCATAGGTCGTGTCCATCGGGTTGGTTGCCGGAAAGGCATCCGCGGCAATCAGGTTCCGGCGGCGCAACTCGATCCGGTCGATGTTCATGTCCGCGGCCGCCATGTCGATCAGACGCTCGATAACATGCATCGCCTCGGGCCGTCCGGCACCGCGATACGGCCCCGTCGGCACGGTATTGGTCAGAACACCGCGAATACGGGCGTAGCCCGCGCTCATGCGGTAGACGGACGGCAACAGGCGCGGCCCGTTCGACAGCGGCACGAAAGAAACCGTATGGGCGCCGAGATTGCCGACAAGGTCCGCCCGAAGCCCGAGAATATTCCCGTCTTCGTCCAATGCCAGCGCTGCATCCGTATACAGATCCCGGGCCTGGTAATCGGTCACGAAGGCTTCGGACCGGTCACCCAGCCATTTCACAGGGCGTCCGAGCCGTTTTGACGCCCAACACACCATCACGAATTCCGGATACATCATGTTACGCGGCCCGAAACCGCCGCCAACATCCTTGGATGTTACCCGGACCTTGCCCGGCTCCAGGCCGAACATCTGGCCGAGGATCATTTTGTGCCGGTGTACACCCTGCCCGCCCGCATGCAGCGTCAGCTTGCCGTCGGTGGCATCCCAGTCGCCAATCGCGGCACGAGGTTCCATCTGGCAATTGATGACCCGGTTATTGAAAAACCGCGCCTCGACCACGTGTGCGGCGGTGGCAAAGACTGCATCGGTCGCCGCCTTATCGCCCATTTCGGCATCAAGCGGCGTGTTTTCGGCACAATCATCCCAGACGAGCGGCGCCCCCGGTTCGATTGCGGCCAACGCATCTGTCACGACCGGCAGGGTTTCATAATCGACGGCAACAAGGTCGGCGGCATCGCGCGCCGCAGCATCTGTTTCGGCAATCACCACAGCGACAATTTCGCCCGCATGGCGAATACGGCCCGGAACAATCGGCGGCTGCGGTGCATCAAAGGGGACGGAGCCGTCCCGGTTGACGAAAGCCGGGGTTTGCCACTCTTCAGCACCCGCCGGATTCGCCACGTGACCGAGATCACCAATCCCGTCAGCACCGTAATCAGCGCCGGTGAGCACAGCGAGTACACCGGGTACCGCCAACGCCGCGGAGACGTCAATCGAGCGGATTTCGGCATGCGCGTGGGGAGAACGGACCATCGCCGCATGCGCCTGCCCGGCCAGGTTTATATCGTCGGAGTATTCACCTTTCCCGCGCAGCAGACGCTGGTCCTCTCGCCGCCGCAGCGGCGCGCCGACCCCCGTCGGCACACCCTCAATACTCATGCGCCGGAAAGCGTATAAAGACCGTCCTCGATGCGATCGAGGCGTCCGGCCTGACGCAAGGCGTCAAGTTCCCTCACCACATCGCGACCATCTCGCGAGCCGATGGCGACCATCAGCGCACCAAACGCCAGCGGGCCGTCAGCCAGCGCCGCCTCGACACTGTCATGGGTCTTCGGCCCGGAGGTCGACGATTTCGGGACCGTGTGTTCAAGCGACCGTTCACCGAGTGGCAAGGTCAGATCGAACCCGGCCTTTGCGCCAATCCGGCTGCCCTGAAGGGACGGATCAAGCGGCAATGTCCGGAACCCGGAGTCGACGACAAGGTCGCGATCGGCCTGAAACCGGGTCGCCAATGCCCAGTCCATCTGGGCGTCGTCGAATATGTCGATATCCGGATCAACAACGAAAACATGCTTGGAATTTGCGAGCGACCCCATGACGGCCGCGATCGCATTGCGGGCCTCGCCCGGCACCCGCTGACGCAGGGAGACGCGAACGTTAAAACTGCCGCCTGACGATGTGGTGATATTGACCCCGACTGGTTCCCGCACGGCGGTTTGAAGTGCGCGCCAGACCGTCACCTCGGCGCGGATGGCGTTGAGCTGGGTGGTATCGGTCCAGCCGATATGCTCGCCCGATATGGTCGACGTCTGAAACAGCGGGTCCTTCCGGTGGGTGATCGCGGTGGCGTGAAAAACCGGATTGCGTTTCACCACCCCATAATAGCCGAGAAACTCGCCATACGGTCCCTCCGGTTCGACGTGGCCGCGTTCGTCGAGATAACCTTCAATAATGTACTCGGCATCTGCCGGCACACGGATATCACTGGTCACACATTTCACCACGGGCAACGCGGCGCCGCGCAGGCTGGCGACAAGCGGCAGTTCATCCACCGGCAGACGCATTACTGCGGCAACATGATCACAAGGGTGGGCGCCAACGGTAAACGCAACGGGGAGTTTTTCGCCCTTGGCCACAGATTTTTCGTAAATGGCCTTCAGGTCGGACGGCGCAACCAGGTCAATGCCCGTTTCCGTTTTCCCGCGCAGCATCAGGCGGCGCGCGCCGGTATTCGTCCAACCGGTATCGGGGTTCACCACATAATCCAGCGATGCAGAAATGTAAGGCCCGCCATCCATCTCATGCTGAAGATGCACCGGTAACAGCGTCAGGTCGACATCGTCGCCGGTCAAGATCACCTCATGCACAGGTGCTTCTCCGGACTCGATTTCAATCACTTCCTGGGGCGTCGCAAGACGCCGGTTCACTTCAACCAGCAGATCACCCGGCTCTACCCCAAAGGCTTTCGCCATACGCCGGCGGCCACCCGTCATGCTGCCAACGATTTCGGCCTTTTCAGGGCCAGCTTTGCGGAACAGAACTGCCTTCTCGTTGCCGTCCATCCGCGACGCAACATCGGCAAGGTCGATCTCCTCCTCGACGACTTCTACCTCTCCTTCATCGATCATCTGCTCGACAAAGCGGCGAAGCCGGAAAGCATCCAAATCCGGCAGCGGATCGTTCTTGAGCGATGTTGCCATGTTCCCGTCCCTTTTATTTGACTTTATCTTAAGCGCTGACGCTTCACGGCTCCAGACTACGGAAGTCGAATTCCAAGAATATTCTATGCCTGACACGGCCCCGACGACGACATAATCAAAAAACCGCCTTCGCAGGCGGCTCTGCATTCCACTACCGATAATAATTGAAGGGTGCGCTTTACCTGCTTTTTATCTTGGGAGTTTGTCGCATATATTGGCGACTATGACAGATATCGTAGTGGCGGCATTTTATCATTTCACGCGCATCGATGATCCGGCGGCGTTGCGCGAGCCGTTGCAGGCACAACTCTCGGCGCATGACCTGAAAGGAACAGTCCTGCTGGCCGCGGAGGGCTTCAATGGAACCCTCGCCGGGTCACGGGTGGGCATCGATTTTGCATTAAAGGCTTTGCGGGCGTTACCGAATTCCTTGCAGATGGAGCATAAGGAATCTCACGCAGAGACCATGCCGTTCCATCGCCTGAAAGTCCGCCTGAAGAAAGAAATCGTCACCATGAAAGTGCCGGGGGTCGACCCGTCGGCAAGTGTCGGCACCTATGTTGAGCCCGAAGACTGGAATGCGCTCATTGCCGACCCGGAAACAATAGTGATCGACGCTCGAAACGGCTTCGAAGTAGAAATCGGCACATTTGAAGGTGCCGTTAATCCGGAAACGACGAGTTTCAGTGACCTGCCGCTATGGCTTGAAACCCATCGCACCGAGCTCGAGGATAAAAAGGTTGCGATGTTCTGCACGGGGGGAATCCGCTGTGAGAAGGCGACGTCATATCTAAAAGAGCGGGGAATCGACGATGTTTTCCACCTGAAGGGCGGCATCCTCCAGTATCTGGAAAATATTCCGGAAGCAGAAAGCCTCTGGCACGGCGAGTGTTTCGTCTTTGATGGCCGGGTCACGGTGAAGCATGATCTGGAAATCGGCGATTACCAACTATGCCACGCATGCCGATCTCCGGTTAGCGCCGCCGAACGTACATCCGTCAATTATGTTGCCGGGGTGTCATGTGACAGTTGCATCGACCAGCGGACCGATGAACAGCGCGCGCGCTATGCTGCCCGACGGGATCAGATGAATCGGGCAAAAGAAAAAGGCGAAGTGCACATCGGCGCAAGCTATCAGTCTGTTAAGAAATCAACCGGTTCTGACGGTTGAGGTAAGCAGCATGTCTGATGATTTTCCCGTGCTGTATTCCTTTCGGCGGTGTCCCTATGCCATGCGGGCGCGTTTGGCGATTGCGGCCGCCGGCCAGACATGCGCATTGCGCGAGGTGGTCCTGCGCAACAAGCCGCCCGAGATGATCGCGGTTTCGCCGAAGGGTACCGTGCCTGTAGTCGTCCTGCCGGACACAGAAGTAATAGAAGAAAGCCTCGAGATCATGCGCTGGGCGCTGGGCAGACACGACCCGGAAGGGTGGCTCGTGCCGTGGGACCACGACCGCGATGATATCGATGCGCTGATTACTGAAAACGACGGCCCCTTCAAAGACGCCCTCGATCGCTATAAGTACCCGACGCGGTACGAAAATACCGACCCTCTTCATCATCGCAGCCAGGGAGAGGCATTTCTGAATAAGCTGAACGCACGTCTGTTGAACACCACTTACCTGTGCGGCAATGATTTCACATTTGCCGATGCCGCAATATCGCCGTTCATTCGACAGTTTGCCAACACTGACCGCGAATGGTTCGACGCGCTCGACCTGTC
>ENA-UOXV01004643-UOXV01004643.1-marine-metagenome-genome-assembly--contig:-NODE-4643-length-15618-cov-9.302255_pt1 | contig 15618 bp, 13 predicted proteins | sample MGYA00238165_ERZ766961 | MGnify/ENA primary metagenome ERZ766961 (study PRJEB28924, sample SAMN03173240) | marine metagenome | biome: Marine; feature: Water; material: Subsurface seawater | place: North... | reverse complement strand
AGGTTTTATTGGTTTTGAATTATATAATTTAAAGACAATTTTTATAGAGCCAGGACTAATTGAGAAAAGTTGGCTTTGGTGGCAACTTCCTTATAAAATTAAATGGTTTGCAGCATCTTTGCCAAGGAATGTAACAAGATCTATATTAGGTATGGGAATCAAAAAGAATTAGATGTATCCTTAAAAGAAGCAAGTTAGATCAAAAATGGATAATTTCTTTTAAAATGCTGCTAAAAAAAAACAAGACTTATTTGGTTGGTTCATCTTGTGCTCAAGTAATTTTTTCTCTAATACCCGCTAAGGTTAATAGTTAAGTTAATGAAATATTTTAAAAATATTATTTATTTATTAAGTCCCCAAGAACTTAAAAATTTTTTTCTATTGCTAGCCATGATTATTATTATGGCTTTTTTAGATATGCTAGGAGTAGCTTCGATCTTACCTTTTGTGGCAGTCCTTACAAACCCTAATTTGATAGAAACAAACATTTTCTTAATTAAAATATTTGAAATCTCAAAAATATTTGGAATTAAAAGCAATGAGGAGTTTCTGTTTGTTTTGGGAACTTTTGTTTTTATTTTTTTAATTATTTCACTTATCTTTAAATCAATTACCCTCTATGCTCAGGTTCGATTTACTCAAATGCGACAATACTCCATTAGTAAACGTTTAATTGAAGGATATTTACACCAACCTTACAGTTGGTTTTTATCTCAGAACAGAGCAGATCTTGGAAAGACTATCTTATCTGAAGTAGATGAGATTATTGCATATTCGTTGAAGCCAGTATTAGAGATAATTTCAAAAAGTGCGATTGTTTTAACAATTATCACATTATTAATTTTAGTAGATCCAAAAATTGCTATCGCTTCTGGAATTTTTATTTTTATGACTTATGGAATTATTTTTTATTGTTTAAAAAATCTTTTAGCAAAACTTGGAAGTGAACGTTTGAAAAATAATGAGATACGTTTTAGGACAGTAGGTGAGGCTTTCGGAGCAGCAAAAGAAGTTAAAATCAGTGGGCTAGAGAAGAGTTTTATAAGATTGTTCTCTATCACTGCTGAAATTATTGCAAGAAATATAGCTAAATCTGAAGCTATAGGTATTTTGCCCCGTTTCATTTTAGAGACAATTGCTATTGGAGGAATTCTTATATTAATATTAATTACCACAACTAGTTCTGGCAATATTAACTTAGTTATCCCAATATTAAGCTTATATCTTTTTGCAGCCTACAGACTAATGCCTGCAATACAACAAATTTATATGTCATTTACACGCTTGAAATTTGCTAGCCCGACACTTGACAAAGTTATTAATGATTTAAAAAACCTTAAACCTAAAAATATAAATCTAAAGCAAGAAAATTTAAAGTTTAGTAAAAAGATATGTTTGAACAATGTTTATTATAATTATCCAAACTCAGAACGAACTGTTTTAAAAAATATAAATTTAAGTATTTTTAAAAATTCATGTGTGGGATTTATAGGTCAAACTGGTTGTGGGAAAACCACAATTATCGATATTATCCTAGGATTACTAGATCCTCAGAAAGGTACTTTAGAAATTGATGAGCAAATCATAACGGAACAAAAAAAAAGATCTTGGCAACGCTCCATTGGTTATGTGCCACAACAAATCTTTTTATCTGATAATACAATCGAAGCTAATATTGCATTTGGAGTTGAGCCAAAAGAAATCAACCACGATTTAGTTAAAAAAGTTTCAAAAATTGCTAATTTATATGAATTTATTGAGGGTGAGTTACCAGATCAATACAAAACTAATGTAGGCGATCATGGTATTAAATTATCTGGTGGACAGCGCCAACGTATAGGAATTGCTAGAGCATTATACCACAATCCAGAAGTATTAATTTTTGATGAAGCGACAAGTGCCTTAGATAACGAAACTGAAAAAGTTGTTATGGATGCAATTTATAAGTTAAGAAAAGATTTAACCATTATCTTAATTGCCCATCGTTTAAACACTTTAAAAAATTGTGATATTGTTTTTAAGCTAGATAAAGGCCGACTGATAAAGCAAGGAAAATATAATGAATTCATTAAATCTAGTTAGAAATTTTTTTCATAAAATATTAATATTATGAAATTTAAATTATTCATTATATAATTAAACTTAACCTTATATAATTAAACTTAACCTTAAAATGAATATTTTATTACCAATAGAAACAATTAATAGAGAAATAGATTTCAAGTTAGTTCTTGCAGGCTACCTTGCTGGCAAAGGACATCAAATTTATATTGGGCAACATGATTTTTTAATGAACTTAGTTCCCAATTTAAAGAAGGGAGGCTTATATATTGGAAAGAATATCTTTACCAAATCATCTCCTAACGATAGAGGTGAAAAATATTTTTTTTTAAAAAAACATAATTTTAATATTATATATCTACACGAAGAAGGAGCTGTATTTAATATAAAAAAAAATTTTGCTGAAAAATTAAAAATGCAATACAATATAAATTTTTTTGATCAGAATGATTGTGTGTGTGTTTGGGGTCAATTTCAAAAAAAAATAGAAAGATTAAGAACTAAAAAAGTTCCTATTCATGTTACGGGCCATCCCCGTTTTGATTTATATAAAAAAGACTGGAAAAAATTTCATAAATCGCAGATTAGCAAATTAAAAAAGAAATATAAAAATTTTGTATTAATCAATGGAAATTATTCAGTTTCAAATTATGGAATGGGTTTAAGATATTTTTTTAGAAATAATCTTGTAACCAAACAAGACAAAATAAAACTTTTAAATCTTTATTTATCTTCTAAAAAACAACTTCATTCTATGATTGAGCTTACAGTTCATTTAGCACTTAAGTTTCCAAAAACAAATTTTATTTATAGACCTCATCCTAGCGAAGATCATGAATACTATCATATAATTTTTAAAGGTATAAAAAATATTATTGTAAATCACGAGGGCCCAGTTTCACCTTGGATTTTAGCTTCAAAGCTTTTAATTCATGATGGGTGCACTACCGCAATTGAAGCTAATTTAGCCAATATTCCAGTAATAAATTATAAACCTTATTTTTATTCTAATTATGATTTATGGTTACCAAATCAGATAGGGATACAAATTAAAACAATTGATAAGATAATTTCCTATATAAAAAGTATGAACAAAAAAAAAAATAAACAGAGTTTAAGAGTCAAAAATAAAGAAATTTTTAATTATATACATAATTTTAAAAATAATAGCTTTAAAGAATTTCTTAATATAATAGAACAAAAAATTAACCCAAACCAGTCAAATAACAGAATTTCAAGTTTGTTGATTAAAATTTATTATCTTAAGTCTTATATTAAAGAATCTCTTTATAAAATTTTAAAATTTAATAAAAAACAAGAAATTAAATATCATAAAACGAAATTCTATGGTTTTAATCAAAACTATATAATTGAAAAATATAAAATTATTTCGAATATTTTGAATAAAAAAATATCATTTAAGTTTCATAATTCTAATTTAATAAGTATTGATGATAAGGAAGATCATCATTAAATTGTATTTATAAGAATTAACATTGATATTGGTAGATAAAAAATTACTTATAAATATATGAATGTTGCGTTACTAACCAAATATGATGATCTAGCAGCTAGCACAAGGTTTCGTTTTAGCCAGTATAAACCATATTTAAAAGAAAAAGGTATTGAAATGGTATTTCAGCCGTTGTTTAGCAATAATTATTTACAAAATTTATACAAAAATGGATATAGAAGACAGGATCAAATCATTTCAAGTTATTACAATCGATTAAAATGGTTAATTTCAAAACCTGATGTTGATTTAATTTGGCTCCATTATGAATTATTCCCTTTTTTACCTAGTATTTTTGAGAGACTTATAAAATTACCAAAAAAACCAATAGTATTTGATTATGATGATGCAATTTTCCATAATTACGATTTTAATTCAAATTGGTTTATTAAAATGCTTCTCGAGAAAAAACTTCAAACGACAATCAGTTCTGCCAAGATATCTTTTTGTGGCAACAATTATCTTGCAGAATATGCTAGCCGCTATTGTTCTAAAATTGAGATTGTACCTACTTTGGTCGATACAAAAATTTTTTATCCAAAAATAACTCAAAGACCAAAGAATGATTTTTTAAGAATTGGCTGGATTGGAACACCAAGCACTTGGAATAATTATGTTGCCCCTATATTGCCTATGCTTAAAGAAATAACAAAAAAAGAAAAAATTGAGATTGCAGTAATGGGTGCAGACAAGAAAGCTAAAGCTGACTCCTCAATAAATTTTACAGAATGGAAAAAAGAAGAGGAAGTATCTTTTCTTCATTCACTAGACATTGGTATAATGCCACTTACCAATACACCCTGGGCAAAGGGCAAGTGTGGTTTTAAACTTATTCAATACATGGCTTGTGGCTTACCTGTTTTAGCATCCCCGGTAGGCGTTAATAGTGATATAGTTGAACATGGTGTGAATGGATTTCTTGTTGAAACTGTAGAGGATTGGAAAAGTGCGATAAAAAAATTATGCAATGAACCTGAACTTAGATATCAGATGGGTACAGCTGGCCGTAAAAAAATTGAAGAAAAATATTCACTAGAAATTTGGGGTCCGCATGTAGCAAATATTTTAAGTAACATAACTTAAAATATGTTGATATTTAATTTTAAAAATCTAATTTATAATCTTGACCAAGTTTTAAAAAAAATTAATCAAAAAAAAAGAAATATAGTTTTATATACAGCGATATTTGGAGATTTTGATAATTTAAATGAAATCCAAAACCCAAATCCTGATATAAGCTATGTCTGTTTTACAGATAAAGAAAATCTTCTCTCTAATACTTGGGAAATAGTTACATGTTCTATAAATCATCAAGATCCAAGACTGGCTGCAAAATTTTTTAAGATCTTCCCTCATAAAATATTCAAAAATACAAACCTAAGTTTATGGGTTGATGGAAATTATACCGTTAATAGAAATCATTCTAAATTTTTTAACTTGTACAAAGATGTCAAGGATATAATGTTTTATAAACATCATTTAAGAAATTGTATTTTTGAAGAAGCTAATCATTTAAAAAACCATAAACCAGAATTTAATTCTGACATCATTAAACACCAAATGAAGAAGTATACTGATTTAGGAATGCCAGGTAATAATGGTTTAATCCATGGAGCTATTATTTTACGGAATCATAAAAGTACAATATTAAAAAAGTTGATGAATGATTGGTGGTATGAAATTCATAATCATTCAATTAGAGATCAGCTAAGTTTTAATTATGTTGACTGGAAAAATGGAAATTTTGTTGAATATTTTCCAGAAAATATTTTAGATTTTTTGTATTTTACTTTTAATCCACATATAAATAATAAAGATGTTGGTATTTTTTTTTATTTAAAAATATATATTAGATCAATTATTGGAAAAATACTCTCATATGTCAGAAATAAAAGATAAATTTAATTTAATCAATGTAATTAATTCTTTTACAAGAAAAGAGGTGACCCTAGATCTAGGCTGTGGAAATAAAAAAAAAATAAATACATATGTTGGTATAGATACTCTAGATTTTCCTTGTGTAGATATTGTTGGAGATGTTTTAAGTGTTACAAAAAAATTTAAAGAAAATACAGTTGATAAAATATATACAAGTCATTTTCTTGAACATGTACAAAATTTAGAAGAATATTTAAATGAATTTTCTAGAATTTTAAAAAAAGATGGAATCCTTGAAATAATTGTTCCTCACTATTCAAATCCTTATTTTTACTCTGACCCAACGCATAGAAGATATTTTGGTCTCTATACCATGTGTTATTTTTCTGAGAATGTTTTATTTAAGAGAAAAGTCCCTAAATATAATCATAATATAAATTATTCATTATTATCTGTGGAATTAAATTTTTCTTCAACAAGACCTTTTTTTATTCGTCATGGATTAAAAAAATTGATAGGAAGTTTATTTGGAACAAGCATATTTATGAAGGAATTTTGGGAAGAGAATCTTTCGTTTATATTCCCATGTTATGATATAAAATATGTTATGAAAAAAAATTAGATTAAAAGTTTATAATCGAGAAAGTAAAAAAAATATTTTATGATTTTGCTTTTTGATATTGCAAATTTGGTTATTTGTTTATTGTTTATTGTAATTGTCCAAAAATTAAAAATTATTCCCTCTTGGATAGCTTTTTTATTTTCAATCTACTCATTCATTCCTTTTTTTTTAAATGACTTTTTATTTCCAACTAACTACATTAAGGATCAACTTGCATATACTTTTATGTTGCAAGATGTGAGATCTTTTAACTTTTTTCATGGTGATAAAATTTTTATTGAGAACAGTAAAACATTAATCGATGACAGTTACTTAATAAGTAATAAACAATTGGTCACCTCATGGTTTCTTGCGTTAATCCCATTACCATTTGTAGAAACTATAAAAAGTTTAGGTTTTTTTAATAGGTTTTTATTTATGATTTTATTTATATGGTTATATAAAAAAAAATTTCTTACAGGTATGACTTTATTTTTTATAATTTTTTATCCAAGTTTAATTCTATACACTTCATTAAGTTTAAGAGATCCATTAATAATGTTTTTTATGATAATGGCAGCTATATTTCTAATAGATAAAAAATACTTAAATTTTTTAATAACAATTTCTCCACTTTATTTTATAAAATATCAAAATTTTTATTTACTAGTCATATTATTTTTTACTTTCATAATATTTAAAAAACACAAAAAGTTAAATAATATTTTATTATTTTTTATATCATCGATTATAATTTTTTGTATTTTAATATTTTCAGATATTTTAATAATGTTAGATAAAATAAGATTTTCAATGTTTATTGAAAATGGTGGCGATGCTGAGGATTATGAGAGCTTGATTATGTCAAGTAAATTTTTTATTAATATTTTTTTTGCTACTATTAATATATTAATTAGACCTTTACCCTGGGAGGCATTAAATATTTTGCAGCTTTTACAGTCTTTTGAAAATATATTCGTCTTATTTTTTCTTGTTCTTTTCACAATAAAATCTTACAAACAAGATTCCTTTATAACAAATAAGTGGCTATTTTTTACTCTTTTTTCACTCGCGTTGTATGGAACTATAACCTTTAATTTAGGAACATTATCAAGATTTAAATTTGTATTTTTAGTTTTATATGTTGTTGGATTGGCCTACGAATTGTACAGAAATAATGGCTATAAATTCAATTTTATAATTAAAAAAAATATAAATTAGTTTTAATAAAAAATTATTTAAGATATTAATTTTAAGTGTAGATTGATCTATTATGAATGTAAATAAAAATGTAAGAATAAAGAGTTTGAAAATAAAGGAATTGTTATACAAAAGCAATTTTTGACAAAATATGAAATTCAGAATTTTAGATAATAAGCAGATAAATAATTAACATTTTTAAATAGTATTTCCTTGCTATTGAGCCAACATTATTATTTATTAAATCTTTCAATTATTTTAATAAAATTTAATTTAATAATTAATATTGTTTTTTTATTTGAAATTTAAATATGATGATATTCTAAAAAAATTTATTAAGATAATATGATATCTAGATGAAATTGATAGTTACTGGCTCAGCAGGTTTTATTGGTTATTCTTTAAGTAAAAAATTACTAGAAAGAGGTGATGAAATAATAGGTATTGATAATCACAATGATTATTATGATCCAAAAATTAAACAGGCAAGATTAAAAAAACTTTTAGAATTTAAGAATTATAAACACTATAAAATAGACATTATAGATAAAAAAAAAATAGAAAAAGTATTTAAAGCCCACAAACCATCAATTGTTATAAATTTAGCAGCTCAAGCAGGTGTAAGGTACTCAATGGAAAATCCATATGCATACATAAATACTAATGTTGTTGGATTTATTAATATTTTAGAAAATTGTAAAAATTTTAAGATAAAACATTTAGTTTATGCTAGCTCCTCTAGTGTCTACGGAGCCAACACTAAGATGCCTTTTTCAGAACATGATAGTGTTAATCATCCTCTTTCAATTTATGCAGCTACTAAAAAATCAAATGAATTAATGGCACACGCTTATAGTTATTTATATAAACTACCAACTACTGGTTTAAGATTTTTTACAGTTTATGGTCCTTGGGGCAGACCTGATATGGCTTTGTTTAAATTCACCAAAGCTATTTTGAAAAAAACTCCAATTGATGTTTTTAATTATGGAAAACATACAAGAGATTTTACTTATATTGATGACATTGTGAAAGCAGTTATAAAAACATTAGATAATCCTGCTACAAAAAACCTTAAATGGAATGGCAACAAACCAGATGCAGCTTCAAGTAAAGTGCCATGGAAAATTTATAATATTGGAAACAACAAACCAGTTAAGTTGATGGATTATATTGATGCTTTAGAAAAAACTTTATGTATTAAAGCTAAGATAAATTTTTTACCATTACAACCAGGAGATGTATCAGATACATTTGCCAACGTAGATAATTTAAAGAAAAGATTTAATTATAAGCCTTCAGCAAAAGTTATTGATGGAGTGGCAAATTTTGTAAAATGGTACAAAGATTATTACAAAATATGATCACTACAAGTAAAAATCTTAAATTAGCAATCATTGGTTTAGGTTATGTGGGCCTACCACTTGCACTAGAATTTGCTAAAAAAAGAAGAGTAATAGGTTTTGATATTGATAGAAAAAGAATAAATAACTTAAAATCTGGAATAGATAAAAATCTAGAGTTTAATAATGATGAATTACAAAATTCAAAAAAATTAAACTTTACTTGTGATGAAGAAGATTTGAAATCAGCAAATTGCTATATCGTTACAGTTCCAACGCCTGTAAATAAGTCTAAAAAACCAGATTTAAGGTTACTAATTAAAGCTACTGAAATGGTCGGTAAAATTTTAAAAAAAAAAGATTTGATAATTTATGAGTCAACGGTTTATCCAGGTTGTGTGGAGGAAACATGTGTACCTACTATAGAAAAATTTTCACAACTAAAGTTTAATAAAGATTTTTTTTGTGGATATAGCCCTGAGCGTATAAATCCTGGAGATAAAAAACACACTATTTCAAAAATAAAAAAAATTACTTCAGGCTCAACACCTAAAATTGCTAATTTAGTAGACTATCTATATAAAGAAATAATAAAAGCTGGCACTCACAAGGCTTCAAGTATCAAGGTAGCTGAGGCTGCAAAAATAATCGAAAATATTCAACGTGATTTAAATATTGCTTTAATGAATGAACTGTCAATTATATTTAGTAAAATGAAAATTAACACTCATGAAGTTTTAGAAGCAGCAGAGACCAAATGGAATTTTTTACCATTTAAACCTGGTCTAGTAGGTGGCCACTGTATTGGTGTTGACCCATATTATCTTACTTATAAAGCAAAAAAAATTGGATACAAATCAAAGATTATTTTATCAGGAAGAAAACTCAATGATAATATGGGAAAATACGTAGCTTTAGAATTAATAAATAAAATGAAAAAGAAAAATTTAAATATTAAAAAAGCTAAAATTTTAATTATGGGATTAACATTTAAAGAAAATTGCCCTGATACTCGTAATTCTGGTGTCCAAAATGTTATTAAGAAATTAAAAGAATTTAATTGTGAATTAGATTTATTTGATCCATTTGCAGATGTAGATGACATTAAAAAGATATATGATATTTCTTTAAGTTCAAAATTGAGCTCAAAATCCTATGATGCTGTTTTAATTGCAGTTGCTCATAGTAAATTCAAAAAAATGGGTATCTCAAAGATTAAAAATTTATGCAAAAAAAATCATGTAATTTTTGATTTAAAAAATTTGTTTCATTCCAGTCAAGTAGATTTAAAGTTATAATATAAATTAGATTCAATGAAAAATTTAGATAGAAAAACTATAAAAAGTTTTGGTGATGAATGGACATATTTTGACCAATCAGCTATGAAAAATAAAGAAGCTTACAAAATATTTAAAAGTTATTTTTCAATATTTCCTTTAGAAAAATTATCAAAACTCTCAGAGGGCTTTGATATGGGTTCTGGTAGTGGAAGATGGGCAAAATTTGTAGCACCAAAAGTTGGCTTATTAAACTGCATTGATCCTTCTATAGCAATTGAAGTCTCTAAAAAAAATTTAAAAAAATTTAAAAATATCAAATATTATAAGAAATCATTAGACAAAAGTGGACTAAAAGAAAATAGTCAAGATTTTGGTTACTCATTAGGGGTTTTGCATCACGTTCCAAATACTAAGTTAGCAATAAGCTCTTGTGTAAAACTATTAAAACCGGGTGCACCTTTCTTACTTTACATCTATTACTCTTTTGATAATCGTCCGGCATGGTATAAATTTTTGTGGAGCATGTCTAATTGCATAAGGTTACTAGTTAATAAATTGCCAAAATTTTTAAAATTCTTAATTAGTGATTTTATTGCAATTATTATTTACTATCCTATTGCAAGACTTGTCCTAATCTTTGAAAAGATTGGATTTAATGCAAAAAATTTACCTTTATATTTTTATCGATCTAAAAGTTTTTATACAATGCGCACAGATGCTAGAGATAGATTTGGAACACCTCTTGAAAAAAGATTTTCAAAAAAATCAATATATGAAATGATGGAATACTCGAAGTTAGAAAAAATAAAGTTTAAAAGTACCCCACCTTTTTGCGTGGCAATTGGATTTAAAAAAAAATAAAGATGTGTGGAATTACTGGTTTTTACTCTCATTCAAAATTGTCATTAAAGAATGATATTATAAAAATGAACTCTGTGATCTCTCATCGTGGACCAGATACTACTGGTGTTTGGGAAAATAAAAATTTTGGTATTTTTATGGGACATCAAAGACTCTCAATTTTAGATTTATCAATTGCAGGACAACAGCCTATGAAATCTAAATCTGAGCGTTATATATTAACCTATAATGGAGAAATTTATAATCATTTGGAAATAAGGAAAGAAATCGAAGAAAAGAATTTTAATATAATATGGAAAGGAAATTCAGATACAGAAACTTTGATTGAAGCCATAGATTTATGGGGGATAGAAAAAACTTTAAAAAAAATTGTTGGTATGTTTGCTTTTGGGCTCTGGGATCAAAAAGAAAATTGTTTAACATTAGTTAGAGATAGAATGGGAGAAAAACCGCTATACTTTGGGTGGCAAGGTAAAAACAGTAATAAGGCTTTCATTTTTGCGTCAGAACTTAAAGCTTTAAAAGTTCATTCAAATTTTGAAAAAGAAATAAGTAGAGACGCTCTTGCTCTTCAGTTACAATTTAATTGTATACCAGCACCTTATAGTATCTATAAAAATATTTACAAACTTCTTCCTGGACATTATCTGCAGTTAAAAAAAACTGACTTAGAAAAAAATTTACTACCTAAGTCAAAATCTTATTGGAGCTTGAAAGAAACTGCTATTTTAGGCTTAAAAAATTTAAAACCAATAAATATTCAAATAATTAAAGATGAACTTGAAGTGATCTTAAAAAACACTATAAAACAACAAATGATTTCAGATGTACCCCTGGGTACTTTTCTATCAGGGGGAGTTGACTCTTCATTGGTTGCTGCATTAATGCAATCACAATCTTCTCAGCCAATTAAAACATTTACTGTTGGATTTAATGAAGAAATTTACAATGAAGCGCAAGATGCAAAAAAAGTGGCAAATTTTCTTGGAACAGATCATACAGAAATTTATATTTCTGAAAAACAAGCATTAGATGTTGTACCCAAATTACCTAAAATTTATGATGAACCTTTTTCTGATTCATCACAAATTCCAACTTATTTGGTTTCAGAATTAGCTAAACAAAAAGTTACTGTATCCCTTACAGGAGATGGTGGTGATGAAATTTTTTGTGGATACAACAGGTACGTAATGAGTAAGAAATGGTGGAATAAAATTTGTTTAATACCTTTGCCGTTAAGAATATTTTTAGCTGATAGAATAATTGCCTTTAATCCGGATAATTGGAATTATCTATCTAAAATTTTTATGAGTTCTAAAAATAAGAATAATTTAAGCCATTTAATGTATAAATTTTCAAAAGTTTTAAGATGTAAGACTTTAGATGGTGTTTATATAAAATTAGTATCACATATTGATAATCCAACAAAATTTGTCTTGGATAGCAATAATGTTGATACTCGTTTGTCCAACTATAGTTTTGAATTGAATCAATTTGATGATCAGCAAAAAATGATGATTTTTGATGGACTAACGTACTTGCCAGATGATATTCTTGTTAAAGTTGATAGAGCATCAATGGCATCATCTTTAGAAACTAGAGCTCCGTTTCTTGATCATAGAGTAATTGAATTTTCATGGCAAATTGATCAGTCACTTAAATTAAGAAATGGTCAAGGAAAATGGATTTTAAGGCAAATACTAAACAAATATTTACCAAAGAATCTAATAGAAAGACCCAAGAAAGGTTTTGGTGTTCCATTAGATAGTTGGTTGCGTGGTTCATTAAGGGATTGGGCTGAAAATTTATTAGATCAAAAAAAATTACAAGAACAAGGTTATTTTAACTCAAAGTTAATAAGAGATAAGTGGACAGAACATCTTTCAAATAAAAGAGATTGGCAGCATGATTTATGGAATATTTTGATGTTTCAGGCATGGATGGATCAAAAATAATTGATTAAATATATTTATTTATTTAACAATCCAGTAATCCTTCTAACTCCTGCAAAAAAAGAAAATTTATTAGTATAGTAATCAAAAGTAATTAGGTTTGTATCAACACTAAAGTTAAGAGTATGTGGTCCATTTTAAATTTTTTATAAATTACTATAAATTACTATAAATTACTATAAATTTATAAATCTTATGGATATAAAAATAAACTTATAGCAAATTATAATTCGAAGGAGTAATTATTAAACTTTTAATACTTATCAATAATTTAAATTTTTTTTGCTCACATCGTTTGCCGATTGCAGAAGCTGCAAAAGTTGAAGGTTTTGATGTAGTAATTGGGTATGGTGAACTTGGAGGTGCTGACTTTAAGCTATTGGAGCAGAAAGGGTTTAAGATTAGATATATACCTATGCAACGTGGAATGATTAATCTTTTTAATGAATTAAAAACTATTTTTTATATTTGGAAATTTTTTAAAAAAGAAAAACCTGATATTGTTCATTTAGTTACAATTAAACCTTATCTCTATGGAGGAATTATCTCACGATTATTAAGTATACAAGCAGTAGTATCTGCTATCTCAGGCTTTGGAACTTTGTTTATAAGTAAAAATTTGAAGTTAAAGATTTTACGCTTGTTACTTCGTCCCATATTTAAATTTTCTTTTAGCCATTCAAACCAAATTATTATTGCTCAAAATGAAAGTGACCTAAAAATATTGATAAAATTAGGAATTTTGAATTTATCAAAAATAAAAATATTTAAAGGTTCTGGAGTTAAATTGGAAAATTTTGTAGATCTCAAAGAACCTAGTGGAATACCCACAGTATGTTTTGCAGCTAGACTTTTAAGAGATAAAGGTATTTATGAGTTTGTTTCTGCAGCAAGAATAATAAATGAGCGTGGTATACAGGCACGATTTCTCATAGCTGGAGATTTGGATCTTAATAATCTGACAGGAATAAAGTTTGATGAATACAATAAACTTAAAAATGAAAAGAGTATTGAAGTTTTGGGTTATCATAAAAATATTCCTGAACTATATGCAAAATCACATATAGTTTGCTTACCTTCTTACAGGGAAGGTCTACCAAAATCTTTAATGGAAGCAGCAGCTGCAAGTAGAGCTGTTGTTACAACTGATGTTCCTGGTTGTAGAGATGCAATTATCCCTAACAAAACTGGCTTACTTGTCCCGGTTAAAGATCCTAATAAATTAGCTGATTCATTGCAGTGGTTAATCGAGCATCCTAAAGAACGCGTTGATATGGGTAAAGAAGGTAGAAAATTGGCTGAAAAAGAATTTCGAATTGAAAAAATTGTTGAGGATCATTTAATCATTTATAAACAATTAATCCCAAGTCAAAGTTAGATAAATATATAAATAATTAAAATGAAAAAAATTTGTGTTACAGGTGCTTATGGATTTATTGGTAAATCAATCTGTGAGACTTTGGTTTTGAATGATAAAACAGTTATAGGCCTTGTAAGAAATCTGGAATTATCTAAAAATTTTAATAAAGTTACATATGTACCAGTGGGTGATATTGGTCTCAAAACAAATTTAAAGGATGCTCTAGTAGGTACTGATTGCGTTATTCATTGTGCAGGAAAAATACCCCACACAAAGAGAATAGAAAATGATCAAATAAAAGCTTATCATTTAGCAAATGTTGAAGTTACCAAGCAAATTGCAAAGCAAGTAGTGGATGCTGGAGCAAAAAGATTAATATTTTTAAGCTCAATAAAAGTTAATGGTGAAAATACCCATGATAATTATGATGTCACTGGTAAAAACTATCGTATAAAAAAAATATTTTCACATACTGATATAGCAAGTCCTGAAGATCTTTATGCAACATCTAAATTAGAGGCTGAAAAAGCACTGTGGGAAGTTTCTTCAAGAGCAGGTTTAGAAGTTGTCGTTATGAGGTTGCCATTAGTTTATGGTTATGGTGTAAAAGGGAATTTAGCGAAGTTGATAAAACTTGTAAAATCAGGAATCCCACTACCTTTAAGTTTAGTTAAAAATCAACGTTCCATGATTGGAATGGATAATTTAGTTGATTTATTGACTCGATGCATTGATCATCCTGAAGCCAGTGGAAAAACTTTTTTAGCTTCAGACGGTGAAGATTTATCAACCCCAGAACTTATAAAATTGATTGCTTCATCAATGAGAAAAAATGCTAATTTGTTTCCTTTTCCTATTTCTATGCTTAAATTTCTAGGTTCAGTTTTTGATAAAAGTGATGAAATTAATAGGTTAGTTGGATCTTTAAGAGTAGATGATAGTTATACAAAAAAAATATTAAATTGGACACCACCCATAAGCGTTGAAGAGGGTATTAGGAGAATGGTTCAAAGAAAATGATAAGGATTTTCGACTTTTTATTTTCATTAATAGGATTAATATTTTTATCACCTTTATTAATTTTAATATTTTTTATTGGTTTATTTGACAATGGATCACCTTTGTTCATTCAAATTCGAGTTGGTTGTAACCTTAAGTCTTTTTCATTAATTAAATTTAGAACGATGCCAAAGGGTGTGAGATCAGCTGGAACACATTTAATTAAAGATATTCAATTAAGCTCATTTGGATATTTTTTAAGAAGAACAAAATTGGATGAAATTCCACAGTTATTAAATGTATTTTTTGGAGATATGAGCTTAGTTGGTCCAAGACCATGTTTGTTTAATCAAAGAAAATTAATTAATGAGCGTAAAAAAAGAGGGGTATATAAAGTAAGGCCGGGGATTACAGGACTTGCTCAAATTTCAGGGATTAATATGAAAACTCCAACATTGCTTGCTAAAACAGATCAAAAAATGATTAAGAATATGAGCTTATATAAATATTTTTATTATATATTTAAAACAATTTTTAAAATTATCTAATAAATAAGCCTATTTTTTATTG
>ENA-UOXV01004642-UOXV01004642.1-marine-metagenome-genome-assembly--contig:-NODE-4642-length-15619-cov-5.773773_pt1 | contig 15619 bp, 5 predicted proteins | sample MGYA00238165_ERZ766961 | MGnify/ENA primary metagenome ERZ766961 (study PRJEB28924, sample SAMN03173240) | marine metagenome | biome: Marine; feature: Water; material: Subsurface seawater | place: North... | reverse complement strand
GAGCTGCGAGGGTCTACACGCGGCAACGGCTGGAGACTCCTGCGGAGGCCAGTGTGTTTCTGGGAATTTCTGCTTGCAGGGCTCAAGGAATATGTCTCGCTGCACTGCTGGATTTTACTGTGGTGAAGATGCCATCGAGAACGTTTCGGGACCATGTCATGCAGGCTACTATTGCGGAGCTGGGAGTGCTACTTCGCAGCAAGAACTTTGTCCACAGGGGTTCTACTGCCCAGAGGGTACTGCAGTGCCCAGAAGCTGCCCACGGGGGACATCATCTGTCGGCAAGGGGATGGCGTCGCAGGATGACTGCATCAAGTGCGAGGCGGGCTTTTACTGCCCGCTTTCCATGGGTGGGGCATCGGGCCTTGGAAATAAGTTACCGTGCGAAGCAGGATACTACTGCCCTGCTGGGTCGACTGATCTCTCACAGCTTTGTCCGCGGGGCCACCTGTGCGTCGAGCAAACATCTCAACCGGCGCCATGCGTGATGGGGGAGTACCAAGATGAGGTTGGCAAGGATCAGTGCAAGCCATGTTTTGCTGGAGCTTTCTGCCCCGGAGTCGAGATGTTTGATGATGAAGCTGGGTATTTTCGCTACCATTTATTTCGCGAGTGCTTGTTCCGGGTCGCCACTGATTCTTGACTTTGCAGGGCGATTACGGACCGTGCGGATGGAGGAGCTCTTTCGTGTATTCCAGGGCACTTCTGTCCGTCGCACTCAACGGCACCCGAGCCGTGTCCCGCCGGGACCTTTAATCCCAAAAATCGGTAGGAATTTCCAGTCAAATCGCTCGTGCTAATCCTAAATTCTTCTCCCCTTGAGCGCCTCGCGGCAAGAATTTGCACCTACCACTGCCCAGAGGAGGTTCCTGTTCTGCTACTCTCTGATAGAGACACGGCACACCGCTGACCTGGAGAGACTGGAACAGGTCGGCCCAAGACTCGGACTGTGCACGATGCCTCGCAGGCTTCCACTGCAATGTCACGGGGCTCGTGGCGCCGGCTGGGCCCTGTGAAGCGGGCTTCTACTGTCCACCTGGGAGCGTTCTCAGTAACCCTGAAGAATTTGCATGCCCCCCGGGCTTCTGGTGTCCTTCAGGTTCGGCAGAGCCTGCCATGTGTCGCGCAGGAGCCTATGCTCCACTGTCAGGCGCGCGAGAGTGCACGCTGATAATGCCCGGGTTCTACCTGCTCATTCCTGGCGTTACGTCTCTTGGCTTTGAACCAGCTCACGTACCTCTTTCAAACCGCTCTGCGGTGGCCGAGGTCATTTCTGGTGCGACTGTGGAATACCTGTGTCCGGGCTCTACGGTTGCAGAACACTCATCATGTTCAGCATCTGCAAAGAACGTTCTTGGTCTATGCGACGATGGATACTACTGCGTGGCAGGCTCCCATACGCCAACTCCGCTAACCCTTTCTGGTCTCACCTATGGCTACGCGCATGGCGATATCTGCCCGATTGGACACCAGTGCCCGTCAGGCGCCTCTGCTCCAGTGCCATGCGCTCCGGGTTCCTTCCAGGATGAGCCCGCGCAGCCGGTGTGCAAAACCGTGCAGCGCGGACGCTATGCAACAGATGGCAGGGCTGAAGTGTTGCCCTGCCCACCTGGGCACTACTGCCCAGAGGGTGACCCTGCATCGCCGATTCCTTGCCCGCTATCGACCTTCGGCAACCTCTCCTCGGCATACGCGCCCGAGCACTGCCACGCATGTATCCCAGGAATGTTTTGTACGTCGCCGGGCATCGCTCGCCCCAGCGGGCTCTGCGACGCGGGTTTCCTCTGCGACTCTCCCGGGAGTACTACGCCGGTTGGTCAGCGGATCGGGTTTCCAGCTGCTCGCAACTGCCCCCGCGGATATTTCTGCCCTGCTGGCTCCGCAGGCGCCTTGGCATGCCCTGCAGGAACGTACAACACGAACCCGAACCAAGGCTCGCTCGACTCGTGCGTACCGTGCCCCGCTGGAACTTTCTGCGAGTACGAGGGCACAGGCAACAAGGACCAACCCGAACCGTGTGCTGCGGGGTTCGCCTGCACCATTCCGGCGAAAACTATGCCTGTCGTGGATATTCTCATTGCGATTGATCCGCCATCTTGGGCCACGGTGGTGAAATCGTCTGCAGCGATAAACAAGGTCATCGGTCATGTTACGGCGGCGCCTGAACAGTTTCGCTGCCCCAGAGGCTTCAGATGCCCGGCGGGCACAGCCAATCCTCTCGAGTGCTGCCATGATGATAATCATGGGGACGTGTCCTTCAACGCCAGCTGCTCGCAGTATCAGCCGGACGAAGGAAAGGCAACATGTGTTTCGTGCCCCGCAGGCACCAGGTGTGCTCAGCCTGCCGAAGGTGTCGGTTACTCCTTCAAAACCGCGCCTTGTCCGGTGGGGCACTACTGCCCACAAGGCTCGCTTCCAGTGCCCTGCGGTGCAGGAACCTATACCACCTTCACCAATCTAACTTCCCAGGTCTACGCTCACCAACAAAATATTTGCTCAGGCCCGCATTGTGTTTCCATTTCAGCGCACCCTGCTGGACACTAACATGAATCTGGGCACAGGCTGGCTGCTTCATGTGCCCTCCTGGCAAGTGGTGTGAGAACGGCATGGTGGTAGGTGACTGCTCACCAGGATACATATGCCTTCGTGGCGCAGTCTGCCCGAACCCCGGGTCGGACCACACTTGCTTAGAGGAGCGAGATGATCATGGGCAGCTGATCAATGGAGCATGTCCCGAGGGTGCATATTGTCCCGAGGGAACTTCACGGCCCTTACTCTGCCCAGCAGGTACTCGTATGGCCGCTGAATTGCCGGCCTATCCCGCGTCAGACGTGTGCGATTGCGTCCACTGCAGTGAAGGCGAGCGCTGCGAAGCGGGAAGTGCTCATCCGGCTTCCTGCCCCGCTGGTTTCTTCTGCCCGGGCGCACTTGCTCTGGCCTTGCAGGCTGCCAGCAACTCTACGGGTGAGCCGTGCGGCGTCTACTCAGTTTCCGTGCCCTGTCCTCCTGGAACCTTCCAGCCGCTTCTAGGACAGACCTCATCGGCAGCCTGCAAGCCCTGCGGCGACAATCTTGCGACGGGTGACCACACTTTCAGGGGCTTCCACTGCCCCTCGTACAACACTTCTGAACAAGAACGCTGCCCAGCCGGACACTTTTGCCTTCCGGGGTACGGTCCAGCGGTACCCTGTCCCGGCGGGACCTACCGGGACATCCCGGGCGCCTACGACTCGGATGCCTGCAATCTGTGCTGGGGTGGCGTCTACTGCCCGAACGGAACAATCGTGCCGCTCTTCTGCCCGGCCGGGTTCTTCTGCCCGCCGGGCACGCCAAGCCCGAAGATCTGCCCCGGCGGGCACTACTGCCAGAGCAACGCATCGGAGCCGGTGATATGCCCCGCGGGCACCTACTGTTCATTCGGGAGCACAGTCCCAGCGGTGTGCGAGGCGGGCACCTACTGCCCGGAAGGCTCGACAATTCCGACCATCTGCCCGCTCGGCATGTACTCGCACCCCAACGTCACGATTAATCGCACCTCGATTGACGCTGCCTGTGCACCGTGCCCGCGCGGCACCTTTGGTGGTGATCCCGCGCGCCTGTACTGCGACACGTGCTGGGCCGGCTACGTCTGTATGGGCAACACGACTCGCGGCAATCCGACCAATGTCACCTCGCATCGCGGCATGATCTGCCCGAAAGGACACTACTGCAAAAATGGCACTATCGCAGCGGTGCCGTGCGAGCGCGGCAGTTTCAATCCGGGCACTGGTGCGACCTCGGCTGATGCTTGCCAGCCGTGCCCGCGCAACTCGTTTAATAACCACTCCGGCAGCTACGAGTGCAAGCCGTGTGGTGGCAGTGCAGTGTCCTCGCTCGACAGCACTTCATGCGAGTGCAAGGGCAAGAATCGTGTGTTCCATGAGTTTGATGCAGCCTGCCGATGCATGCAGGGCCATACAATATACTCGGCGGCAGGCGCTGCGCAGCTCGACCAGGCGCAGGAGGACGGTGTGCTCGACTGCGAGGCCCTCGTCCTGGAGCGCTGCGCCGATCTACGGGCCAAAGACGGCACTTGCCTCGAGGTCTGTGCCGACACGGCCTGCGCGGCACCACCGTGCTACTGCGATCTCGAGGGGCTCGACTTCTGCCGCGATGCCTGTCCGGCGTACCAGACGGCGAAAGCGGCGAAGGTGCAGGTGGACGAGACGATCGGAACTGCGGTGATCTGTGAATGCGCGTGTCCGGCCGACTCGGAGGACCCCAATTGCGCAGACCCAAATACAACGCCGATCGAAAAAAGCTACGGATTTTCCTCAGACTCCGCCGGTACACCGGTGCTCACAATCACAGAAGCGAGCGGAGCAGCGAGCACTTACCTTGTCCCGTCTATGGCGTCTGCTCCTAACGGCGACTCGTCGGCACAGTTCATCGGGTCATCACCGGACGGCTTTGCTGGGGTCCTCGACGCATCCCTCGAGTTCTATGAAGCGCTTGGGCTCGTGCCCTGCTCCATGGACGAAAAAGGCATTTGCCGAGAGGACAGTGGCGCTCGACGCCGCCTCGATGACCGCTTGGTCGAGCTCTCGCGCCGCGCCATGGCGGGGAACGACGAATTCGTGCGCAGCGCGACTTTCGAAGGGCACCAGAGTAGGGGTAAGGTGCGTGCAGGCCCAGCGGCGCTGCACAAATGGCACCCGGTGGGACACCGAAGCTTGCTGAATCACTCGCACGGTGAGGCTGCGTCGGAGTGGCAAAAGCGGGAAGCGCAACTGCGCGCTGGACAGGTGGAGACGACGGCTGTGACGTCAGTTCCGTCGCCGTTGGTTTGCATCAAAGCTGGCAGCGGAGTGATGTTCTCTGTGACGTCGGCTGCTGGCGTAGACCACTTCCCCGAGTACGTAGCCAACTCGATGTTCAACACCAACCCAGAGTTCGACTACGGCGCGTTCGCGGCGCTCCGGGGCCAGGTGGCCAAGGGATATCCCGTCGCGTCCCTGTACCACGTTTTCGAGGAGCCTGGCATCTACGTCTTCCGCGACGCAGGCGCGCCGGCGAGAGAGACCGTCGTCGGAGTCGTCTCGCCCGTCGTGGACTGCCCGCGTGCCTTCCTGACCAATCCGATCCAGCCCCTGTCGGCTGCGCTGCTGCGCTCGTTTCCGGATTCAGAAGAGGGGGGTCAGGTGATGCTCTCGCCGGACTACCAGCTGATATTCGGTGTCTCGGGAGCCCTCGCGGGCGTACTCGCCCTGACGCTGCTCCTGCTCTATGTGCGAAAGAACACTGGCTGGGGCAAGGCAGCCTTCCGTCAGGCTGGCTATCGCAAGCAGGGCGCAGGAGAGGACTACCACGCCTTGGCCTCCCGACGGCAGCGGGTGCGCGCAGGCGACCAGAGCGGCGACGGGCTGCTCGGCCTGGATGAGCTTGACGATCTTGCTGCGGGTTACGTGGACCTCGAGGGATTCAACGTGCAGATGCTCTTTGACAAGCTGCAAGACCAGACGCACCTTGTCGCAGAGCAGCTCACGCAGCAGAAACAGGACGTCCGCGAATTCTATGACAAGGTCACGCGCGAAACAGTTACCCTGCGAACGCTCGTCGACAAGAACAACCAGGCGGGTTTCTCAACAGAGGCAGTCCGCCGCGCGGAAAAGCGGGCACGAGAGGCAAGCCGGGAGCTTCGGCGCCGCAAGGCGCTGGGTGCTGAGGCTCTTGTGCTGCTGAATACGCAGCACGCGGCGCTTGCACCTGCCGCAGACCAGAGGCGGGAGCACCGCGACATGATGATCGGGAACGCTGCGGCTCTCAAAGAAGCAATTGCTGCGGCACGCGGTGGCAAGGTTACGCTTGGTGCGATTCCTGAGCTCCGCTCACGTCTCGCGCAAATGAAGGCAGGAACGAAGAAACGGCAGGCGGTGCGTGTGGCGATGAACGTCGGAAGTGGGGCCGAGCTCCTGGACGGTGCACGGAAGCCAGTGAAACGGGCGGCGATGCTCGGTGCGGACGGGCAACTTGCAGAAATCCCGGGGTTGCTGCGGCGCGATGAATCTACCGCACTGATCGTTCCGTGTGCTGGTACAGAGATGCGTGTGCCCGGACACGTTCACGCGGTGCCGGAGAATTGCTGTGTGCACCCGGTGACCGGGCAGGTGATCCCAATTGAGGGCAATGTGGTCATCGACGCAGCTTCGGGAAAGTTCCATGTCGGTTCAGCCCTCAACGCCTCGGAGATGACAATTGCCGCCGGCGATTCTCTCCCTTTTGTCTGCAACCAACTCACCCCGACGAGCGACTCGCACCCCTCGTCTTCTGCGCCGTACGCACACTTGATTGGCCCCGACGACGCGGGCCTCCCGCTCAACGAGGCGCGCGACATGATCGACCCTTTCTCGGGTCTCCGCGTGCCCGTCCTCGCGGTGACCAACGACCTGCGCACGGGCGCGCTTGTGGCGGTTGGGGGGACGATGACTGACCCCGAGACGCGGCTGCTGACGCCGATCCGCCTCGGGGCGCTGATGGAGGACCCAGCCACCACCCGCCGGGGGCGGCCGGCGCTCGTGCTCGGCGTGCGCATCTGTCCCGAGACGGCACGTGTGCTCCCCCTCGGCGGGAGCTGCGGCGAAGAGGGCGACACGGCCTTGACGCTTGGGACAGCGATAAGGGACGGATTTTCCGGCGAGAAACGTCGCGTGGCGCGCTGCATTGTCGACCCGCTAAATGGCTCGAAGATGCTCGCTGTCGACGACGATATGCTATGGGCGATGGAGGGCTTTGAACTCGCGGCAGAGGCCGAGATGGAGGAGCATCTTGAGCGTCAGCTCGTGCTGATCGAGCGTCTTGTAGGTCCAGGACCCTCAGGCCCTGGACCTGCTACAGGTAGCAAGAAGGAGGTGATGGCATCGCTGGAGCAGCTGGCCAGCGCCTTCTGGCCGGTCGACGACGCGTGGTCGCGCCTGCGCGACGGAGTGGACTCGCGCGTGCTTGGGATGCGGGAGCAGAGTGAGGTTATGGCAGCGTATACACGCGAACTGGCGCGGAGTGGGCGCCAGCAAGGGCGTGTGATGGACCCCGTGACTGAGCAAGAACTCCCGCTTCTAGTCGGGTGTCCAATTTACGACGAGTCGAGCAAGCATGATGTGCTGGTACTAGCGGTGCAGACGAACGAAGAGACGGGTTACGCCGAAGGCCTCGGGTGCACGGTAATCGACCCTGTCTCAGGGAGCATGACCTCAGCCACTATCGGCGGACGCATGCGCGACCCCGGCTCTGGAGAGACTGTCCCCATCACCGGGGTTCTCCGAGAGACGACCACCTACCAGGTGGTACCAACTTCGAATCTGCGCGGCAAGCCGGGGGCGGGAAGTCTGCCCGGTGGGATAGACGCAGCAGGACTGCTCGCAGGGCTGCTCAAGCAGCTTGAGCTCACCTCAGGCGTGGGAGGCGGTGCTGGCCTCTTGAGTGCAATTGTTGGCGGAGGTGCTCCTTTCGGGACCGCGCTCGCGCCAGTGGCGCCGCAAGATGGCCAAGGCACACGCATCAAGCCGCTTGTGAAGCCCCGGACGAACGCATCGTCGGTGCCGACAATTGTGCCAAGTGTCGGGCCTCTCGGAACAGTAGGAGGATCGGACGCGGAAGGCGCGGAGACACCGGAACAGCGCTTGGAAGCGCTTTTAGAAGAGACCCGACGCGGAGAGGGAGCAGATGAGGAGACGCTCGACATGATCGGACGGATCAGGCAGGAGGTTGCACAGGACGCCGCGCTCCTCCACCAGTCAATGGAAGAAGCGGGGCGTGAAATGCGGCAAGTGCATGAGCGGCGCCTGCAGGCTGTCCAAACCAATAGTGCTCTCAGTGCGGCCGAGCGAGAGCGGCTCATCGACGAGGTGGAAGAGAACATGGCGCTCTTGAACGACATCATGGAAAGCGAGCACGAACGTCAAGAGGCGGGCTTTCGGCGCATGAAGTTGCAAGCTGCCGAGCGTCGGCTTGCGAAACTCAAGAAGAGGAAGGCGAGAGGAGCTGCACGAGAGGAGCGCTTTGAAAATGGGGAGATCACCACAGCAGAGCGTGCGGAAGAGCGGCTTGATGATCTCGAAGAAGAGGAGTTCGAGGATGGGATGGATGAGATCCAGCGCGAGTGCCTGCGTCAGCGCATGAAAGACGTTGCTGCCGAGCAGAGCAGCCTCCTCAGCGCTATTTCGGTGGAAGATGGTGAAAGACCGTCGGAGGAACAGGTGCAGATGATGATGCTTGAGTACGACCAAATGGTGGAGCAAATCGAGACTCGCGGACGCAACGAGCTCTATCGCCGGCAGGCTGACCTCGAACGGCAGCTGGAAGCTCGCAAGACGCGAAAACAGGCGCTGCTTCGTAAGCAAGCAGAGCGGCAGGAGGCAGCGCAGCGCAAAAGCGTTTCCAAGGGCCTAGCCAAGATGCTGGGGGTGGTCAAGGGCTTCAGCATGAAGGGACCACGTGGTGCCAGCCACGAGGATGCTCTAGCGACGCGCGAGGATCGACACTCGCGGCTGCAGACACGCCTCGTTAAAGCGCTCGATGAGCAGGCAGAGGCTGAGCGCGCCGCTTTCGCATTGGCTGTACAGTCTGATGGCGCCCGCGCGCGTGCAGAGCTGGAGGAGCGGCGTCTGGCAGCGCTCGCAGCTGAGCCGGACGCTCCAGCGCGTGCCGCACTGATGGCCGGGCACGAGGCGGAGAAGCAATCATTGGAGGCGCAGCTGTTGCGAGATAGGGATCGGCGGGAGAGGGAGCTGGAAGCGCAGCTTGCTGCACGCAAGGAGATGCGGCGGCAAGAGCACAATGCCCTGCTTGCAAGGGAAGCTACGCTGCTCCAAGACCCCACCACGTTCGCGGATGCCGACAGGGTCGCGTTGGACGCCGAGCGCGTGGTTCGGCAGGAGGCTGAGGCTGCACGCCTTGCGCACGCCCTTCGTGCACAAGATGAAGCGGACGTTCACGCTGTGCAGGCGCAGCGCGAGGCAGCAAACAATGAGACGCGTGCGGACGCTCAAGTAGCTCTGAACAAGGCGCTGGATGGCGCCAACGACGAGGAACGAAAGGCTCTGCTGCGCGAGCACGAGGAGAAGCTGGCGCGGATGGCAGGCGAAGCTACAGTCGCAAAAGGTCGCGCTGATGAGGATTTACAAGTGCGGCTGAGGGAGCGGAGGGCCAAAAAACAGGCCTTCTTGTCCGCCCAGCATGCTGCAGAGACGCAGTCCGCTGCTGGTGCTGCGAACCGGTCTGCGGCGGAGCTAGTAGTGGAGAATACGCGTAAAATTCTGGCGACGGCGTTGCGACAAGAAGACGAGCTGGCAAAAGCTGCGGAATCGGCAGTTGAGGAGCTACAAGCAGAGGTGCGAGCGTTGCGCGACGAGATCAAACGCAAGGCTGCCGTACAGCTGGAAGCCGAGCGCGAGAGCCGCGCAGAAATCGAGGCATCCGCGCCAGACGCAGAGCGGGAGGCCCTCCTGGCTTCGCATGATCGGAATGCTGCTGCTCTCGCGGCGCAGCTGGCGACGGATGAGGCACGTCAAGTAGCAGCATTGGAGCAACGTCTGCTGGCTCGAAAGGCAAAGAAGGTCAAGAAATTGGAGGCGGCCCACACCAAAGAGCTGGGCGAGGCCCTCACCCGAACCGCTGATCATGAGGCTGGCGTCGACAGAGAAGAGACCCAGCGCGTGCGACTCGAGGATGAAGCCAAGCGACAGGAAGCAGAGGAGCTGGAGGCGCTTCGGGCCCGGATGGAGCAGCAAAAGCAGAAGATGTTGGCCGATGAACAGCGCAAGCTACAGAATGCAATTGCGACCTTGAGCGAGGACGTGGGAGTGAAGGAGCGAGAGCAGCTCATTGGACAAGCGGAGCGAAATATGTCGAAGCTAGAGGAGTACATGGATAAAGAGAAACTTCGGCAGGAGGAAGAGATCAAGTTAGGTGTGGAAGCCAAGAAGCGCAAAAAGGCAGAACGACTGAAGGCACAGGCGGAACGGCAGAAGCGGGAAGAAGAGCTGCAACGAGAACAGCATGCAGAGCTAGAGCGGATGCAGGCAGCTCTTGAGGCGGAGGCGCAGGAGCAGATGGCACGCATGCAGGCAGAGCTTGAGGCCGAGAAGCAGCGAGAGGCTGCTCGACTGGCCGAAGAGCTTGAGGTGAAGCGCGACATCGAAGCTGCCGAGGAGCGACGAAAGGCGGAAGAGGCTGCTAGCCGCGTCACGGATGAGTCCGAGAAGGAAAAACTTCTCGCGGAGGCAGAGGAAAACATTCGCAAGATGCAGGATGTTGCAGGTGTAGAGAAGGCCAAGCGCGAGGCAGAACTTGAGGCGATGTTGGCCAAAAAACGCGCAAAAAAGAAGGCAGCACTGCAAAAGAGGCACCAGGATGCGCTCGAGCAGAAGATGCTGGAGCAAGTCGAGCAGGTGGAGGTGGAGACAGGTGCTGCAGCAGCCGAGGGTGAGGAGGACGCTGAGGAAGAGGCTTCAGCAGCACAGTCAGCTGCGGCGCAGAAGAAAGCCCATGATGAATTTGCTAAGCAGTTAGAGGAGGAGAGGGGAAAGTTTGAAGCAGAAATGCAAGAGGCTGTGGCGCAGCAGGAGCGTCTCAAGGAGGAGTTAAAGTTGAAGCAAGAAGAGGAGCGTCGCAAGCTTGAGGAGGAAATGAGCCGCGACGCGCAGGCTTTCGAGGAAGCAATGAAACAGGAACAAGCAAAGCGTCTTGCGGATCTTGCTGAGAAAAAGAAGGCAATGGAAGAGGAAATGTCGAAGCAGTCGGCTAACCTCTCTGCAGAGGAGCGTGCGAAGATGATCAGCCAGCACGAGGATAACATGCGGAAGCTTGAACAGGAGACAGAAGGTAAGAAAGAAGCCATGGACCGAGACCTTCAGGCAAAGCTGGCTCAGCGCAAGAAGAAGCGACAAGCGCAACAAAAGAAGGAGCAGGCAGCAGAACAGGAGAAACTTGATGACGGCCTCAAGGAGCGAGACGGTGCGGCGAAGCGACAGCTGAAGGCCAAGGAGCTGGAGGCGATATTCAAGATGGCAGTGGAAGGAAACGGCGAGAAGGCGGCCGTGCTGTTGCGGCAGCGCCATCACAGTGATGAGGATGAGCTGCGGGCGGATCAGTCTTCTCATTACGCGCGGAGCATGTCGGAGCTGCCTGAAGGGGCTGACGCTACCGCCCGGGAGAAAGATCTGCAGGCGGCTAACGACGCGGCGATGGCAGACCTCCGTGAGCGCCATGCTGAAGAGCTTCGTCGATTGCAAGCCGCTGAGGTGCCCCCCAGCCCCAGTCTCTGGCCCCGCCTATCCCCATGCGTTGGAGATGTGGAACTGAATGCGCGGGCCACGGCAGGAGGGCTCGTTGCAAGAGGAACCGAGAGATGACGATGCTCGAACGGTTCTAGAGCGCCAGCTCCTGGCTGAGAAGAATAAGAAAATAGAGGAGCTAAGAGAATTGGAGCGGCGTGAGCGGGAAAAGATGGATGCGGAGATCCAGAAAGTAGAGCAGGAGCTGGGGGAGCAGCGCAAACGTGAGCGCGCAGCACTCGAGGCTCGCCGCACCAAGCTTGCGTCGCGCGGTGCAGAAAACCTGGATCGCATCGAGCGGGCTGCGTCCAACGCGGACCATGCGTTCGCCGAGGATGAGGCGATCCCGCAGACGCACGAGGCAATCCAGCAGCAGTCACAGGTGATTTCTCCGCCACAAAACCCCGGTCTTAAGCCCGGTGTGCTCTCCTGTATCACTTGTACGGGCGCTGATACGGCGGCGGTATTTCAGATGGAGCAAGAGGCGCTGAGAGCCTCGTTGTCAGTGGAGAAGAAACGGCAACAGGAGGCCCTCGAGGCGCGTCTCGAGGCGCGCCGCCGCCAGCGCGTGACTGCTATCGAGGGCGACTTCCAGCGGTCCCTGGCCGAGTCCATGGCCAAGCTGCGAGAGGTTGTGCCTAGATCCTGCACCCAGCCGCAATCCCATCATCAATTCTCGCTCGCGAGAATTGATGATCCCAGCGTGCCTGAGCAGCCCGAAACTCGCAAATGGGTGGCACAGTGGCACGAACGCGGCGTGAAGTGTGCTGCTGCACGGCCGCAGGGAATGGCCATGGCGGAGATGGGGGCGACGCTCAAGAGCGTCACAACCGAAGACCGGGTGAAACTCATCGCTGCAGGGTGGGGCGAGCTGACGCGCGAGGCGCGGGTCAAGGCCAAGGTGCGGGAAACCGCACGCATCTGGGTGAAGCGAGCGCTGGGCCGCGAGTCATCAATCGCCGAACCAACTGTGTCCAAGTACCGGGCCGTGCTCGAGAAGTCCCGTGAGAGAGATGGGCAGCGCGCCCCAACTCGCGAGATGTCGCGGCAACAGAGCTTTACAGCAGCGACCCTGCGCAAGAAGAAGGCGTCCCATGGCCCCGGCAGCGACTTCATCCGACACCATAGCGACCTCGCTCCCTCGCCTGGAAAGGCAGAGGCCTTGGCAGGAGCGGCGGCCGAAGCGGCGGCCACTGCTAAGGCCACAGCCGAGGCCGCCGCTTCCGAAGCGGCGGCAGAGGCGGCGGAGGCGGCCAAGGCACGAGAGGAAAATCTGCGGAAACAGCTAGAGTCGCACCAGCAGGAGGCAACGGAGCGTGAGCAGGCCATGCAGGCGAGCCTTCAAGCCCTTGAGGCGCGCCTCGCACAGCAGCAGGAGATCCTTAACAAGACACAGCAGCAGGAGATCCTTAACAAGACACAGCAGCACCCGAGTCCCAAGAAGGAGGAGGATGTGGTTCCGCCGGGCGAGGGAGCCGCGCAGAACACAGGCGCTCCGGGAGGACTTTCGACGGCTGAGCTGGCGCAGCTTCTACGTGAGTCGCCGCTGGCCTCGAAGCTCGACGAGCTCGAGGGCCTCCTGCGCCAACTGCTTGCCACGCAAAGCGCCGCTTCAACCCTCTCTGCGCCGAAGAGAGAGGCGGCCCGCACGCCCCGCACACCGCGCAAATGAGATGGACCACTTCGCGAGAGCCATGCGGACGTTAGCCCTTCGCATAGAATGTGACGACGACTTAGGTACATGTTGCTGATTAGTAAAATGTGGATTGATGCGAACTTCAATCGACCGGCGTCACCTTCTGTGCTACCTGCGACACAATGAGTGCGCTTTATTCAAAAGTACAAAAAGGTTTCACGATCTTGCCGTGCTTGGCATGTTGACCTGACGCAGATTGACATTGATGCGGTGGCCCTGCGCGGAGAACAGTGCATTTAGTGGCTCGGAGCTGAGATCTCGGGGCATTGGGGATGACCTCCAGGAATGATGCCACTCGCAAGAGTGAGTCGCGGTCGTTCGCGACCTGCTCTCGATTAGACTCTTGCAATTCAACCCCTACCGCACTGCCGTAAGTTTCATCTCTTTGGCTCCCACCCTTGATGTCGGAATGGGCGGAATTTCTCTCCATCCGCAGCACGGAGGTTGAAGCGTGATGGGAATCGCAAGCAGCGGCGCGCCAGGCGTCCTGTAGTCCTTCAAAGGCGCGCTTTGGATCTTCGCCGGACGTGAGCACCCGCGGCACTCCGTGCACCTGCAAGCGACCAGCATCAGGCGCTCTGTCACACAACTCGCGGCATGGGACCACCTCTTGCCTCAGGCAAGAGGTGGCCATAAGTCAAAGAGCCTCAGGTTTTGTCATGAGCCCTGACAGGAAAGTCAACGACAAAACTTGGGCGCACAGAGCTAGCTCTGTATCGTTCCAACCGCTTCACGAGCCGTGCGCGCCATGACGACCACGTCGCCGGACCGTAGCAGCAGTGCTGTCGGCTCACATTCATTCTTGCTTGCACCCCCAACCAGGAAGACGGCCGAGCACCTATGAGCACCGCTCTGGGACGTCACCACCCCGATTTGAATCGTGGGCGCCCACCAGGCCCAGAGAAATGAAATATCATCGTGTCATTGTGCTGCAAAATGTGGGGATCAGTCCGCCAATCGAAGGTAAGCATTACCCAAGGGATATGCTGACAATCGGTGCGGTCATGTCCTCCTCTGCATCGTCAACATGGCCGCCTAGAGTTGAGTCCTGCGTTTTGAAATGGAGGGGGCTCACATTTTGGGACGTAATATTTAGATCGTATGAATGAAGCAGTAAAGCTGAATATACTTCAGACTTTTGATATACCGTGTTATAGTAATTCACAATTGCAGCTTCTGCATTCATCGGTGGAAGCCCGCAGGCCTCAGCAGCCCTGGCGCCGAGAGCGCGTAATTCCTGGTGCCAGTTGCATGAATGTCAACGGAGCTGCAAATTGCGTGCGACTGATTCAGACTTCCGGAATGTCGGTTAATGCGATTGTGAGAACAGCGACAACAAAACTTTGAACAGAATTATTTGTCATGCTGAGCATTATAACACCTCCGGAAATGGTAGGTACGAGCCAGGAGGGTATACTCGCGCAGTCCAGTCATACTGCGTAGGGTATACAGCAGGTTTCTGATTGTATGGTTTAGTGAGGTGCAGAAAGTATCTGAATTCCTGCAGATTGGAGAACGAACCTGGTAGCCGAGTGTACACCAGCGGAGAGACTCCATTGCGTCAGGGTGCATGCGCCACACTTGCGATACCTACACAGTGAACATACAAAAAGGTCTCGGGTTCATGGGTTTTGCGGTTTCAAGATCCGGAGTCTGGAGCCTGCAGCATTCTGTTCCGGGTAAAATCACCTCTCCAAAGTGCGGGATGAGGTTGGTGCGATGCGGGGGCTCAGGATATTTCTCCAGGCACTTGACTGCAAGCGCAAGTTGTTCGGACGGATTCAACCATCTGCATTGGAACCCACCTCCAGTGAGCGAGCCCAACGTTCGTGGCGACTCTAGCAGTACTGCTAATGCTTCTGCAAGTTCGTCTGCCATCGCTCCAGGTTTCCAAACGACCGAAGCGTGGGCGAACAGCTTGGATCGGAATTACCCAGGGAGCACGTAGAGTCCATCATGCCCTTGAACCTCAACTGGGCAGGGTGACAAAAAGTGTCAATCTACAGGATCTTGAGATGAGAACAAAATGGCGGTGCTGCACGAGATAATACGGCATGATTCTGTTGGATCATTTTCGGTGGGCCCGCCCGCCTGCATCGGAACCCAGGCTGGCAACGTCGATCGCGGCGGCGAAGTCGGTTTGCAAACCCTGGTACCGTCGGAATTTCTTCTCGGCGAACTTGAAAGGCGAGATGTCATCTCTGCCATCCCAGGAGGGCGGGGCCGTCTTCTTCGCCTGTCGGCGCCGAGTTTTGCCTCCGCTGACCTCTGTCGTCTCCATGAAAGGCGCAGTTTGCTGCTGCTGACCACCGCAGGGCTCCAAAGCACAAGACCGCAAATGGGAAACTGCAGAACTACAAGGCTGAACCTCGAATTGGAGGCAACCGGCCGCTAGCAAGAATACACATCGCCCAGACAGCTTCGACAAGTTAGCAAGCCCCTTCAGTCACTGGAGCATGCTTGTTCGCTAAATAGCATTGTAGAGTTCCCCGAAAAGAGTTCCCCGAAAAGCATCTCTCTCTTCCTGGTTTTCTTTTCCTAATTGTTTATTTTCTTCTCAATGCGGGGTGCGGTCCTCGGGCGCCTCAAGGCGGAGTTCTCCCTCGTCGCGATG
>ENA-UOXV01004641-UOXV01004641.1-marine-metagenome-genome-assembly--contig:-NODE-4641-length-15619-cov-6.964534_pt1 | contig 15619 bp, 3 predicted proteins | sample MGYA00238165_ERZ766961 | MGnify/ENA primary metagenome ERZ766961 (study PRJEB28924, sample SAMN03173240) | marine metagenome | biome: Marine; feature: Water; material: Subsurface seawater | place: North... | reverse complement strand
AACTGGCGACGGGCGGGGGCCGGGGGACCACAGCAGTGAAGCCGGATAATAACTACAGACCGGGTACCAAACAACCAAGCAAAAACAGATAGGCACGCAAAAAAAGGGTGGAAGAAACACAACGTGTAAGTAAAGCGACAAGCATTTCGGTTTTGAAAACCGAGGTGCTTGCTTGTGCCATGGAGCGCCGGAGGAGCGCCACGGCACGCGGTTCAGTACCTGCGACACGTCCGAGCAAAGGAATTCGGGGAAGCGATGCCGTGATGGCAGCTGCGATGCAAGATCACTTCATGAAGAGCATTGACCTCGGGAACCTGTCCCTCTCTGGCCCACCCAGACGGACCGTCATCCGCAGACCGAGCAGGCTGGCGCAGCAAGAACCGAAGCCGCTCGAGGCCGTTGTAGGGGAGGTTGAGCCTATAATGATGACGTTAGCCCAAAAACTTGGGCTGGTTGCGCCGCCACCTGCGCGTCTCACTCAAGTTGAGTGGCAAGAGGCTGCGCAGAAGGCTCGACACAGGGACGACAGCACGTCGGAATGCGCCATCTGTCGCGAAGCGTTCAAGGCAGAGGGCCAGGTCATCCTATCGTGCAGCCATGTGTTTCATAAGGCTTGCCTCGCGTCCTTTGAAAGGTCCTTCTGATGCCCTCCGTGGGGTGCAGTATTTCTTCATGCGAATTTCTTGCTGCATTTGAAGGGACCTTTCTTGTCAGTTTTCATTGTCTACTTGCTCAATCGGAGCTGATCATATGTCTCCATGCCCCTCAGAGTTTCAGAATCGCGCAAGTGCCCCCTTTGCCGGGCTAAGGACTACGAAAAGAGGCTCTTTGACGAGGGCCGAAAGTGATGCACACCCATTCCTTGCCCATGTTGACTTGCTTCTGCCCTGCGATGCAGCCGCGTTCGGCGCCCAGCGGTGTGGCCCAGGCACCAAACATTTGAAATTTCTCGTCAGGCGCTGGGAGCGATTGTGCGCACTTCGGATCCAGGCCGTGTTCCGCGGCCATTGCGGCCGGCAGATCTACCGGGTCCGCCGCCAACTCTCCCGCGGAGTATTGCGCTCTGTAACGTTGGACCGGGAGCAAGAGGACGACGTGTGGCAGCAGCCTGAGGCTCCTGGCCTTGCATGAATCCCTGCCTCATTGTTGTCCCCACGCAGCATCTGGTGGAAACTGTCGTTCCGCGCGACCCCGCTCGGCGCCTCGCGTTCTTCGAGCGTCGGGTCGGGAGCCTGACGCTGCGCCTCGTCGAAGCCATTGACGCTGAGGTGCGGCGCGCTTCCGGGGCATCCTAGTCCTGCGTGCAAAGCTTGAAGTATGCAGCACAGCTGCCACAGACCGTCGGGGTTGTCTTGGTCGAAGCCTTGCTTGACAGCCAAAGGGGCCGACCCTGCCGCCGCAGCGTGACGCAGACATCGAAGCTCTCTTTCGCGAGTCGGAGCAGGCCTTCAGCCCACTCTTCCGCGCATGGTCCCCTGCCGATTGAAAGTTTCCGCCGCTGAATCAGGAATCTGCTACTTGGGCGCATTATTCCGCATCCACCCACCTCTGCGTGAGAGGGGCAGGCACGGTGTCTGACGTTGGACAGTGCAGGCACTCGCGCTCTCGCGGGACATTTTTGGAGGGCAGGCGGGCGCGACTGCGTCTGAGCCTGCATTTCGCAGTGACCAGCTGGCTCGGGATGCGACGTTGCAAGCGGGTGAGGGCGATGGGCAGCGACTGGGCAGCAGCTTGACAGGCGCGGCACACCTGCACGAAGGGCAAGTTAACTGGGAGGAGGTGTGTAGGTAGACCCCATTTTGCACGGTACCTTTCTGGCAGCTTAGACGCCGGGATTTTGTGCAGGTTGAGACTCGAGCGCTGCAGCGCGATGAGCAGGAGTGCGCAATCTGCCTGGCTGATCTGGTCTACCCACCCTCGGCCCGCCTGATCTAAAAACACATGGCCTGCCCCTCCACCGCTGACCAAGCGCTGCACGGCGCACAGGGAGGGCCTACTCGCCAGAAAGCGCTCACATCGTGCTCTCACATCTTCCATGCGTCTTGCTTGCAATCTATGGAGCGCTTCTCCGCCCGAAGTGGGGAGCCACGTCGCTGCCCATGCTGCAGAGCCGGCTATTGCACCCGAATGTACTGAGTTGGCCATACGCAGTGGCGCATCGTGCGTGCTCTGGGCTGTTGAATGTACAATGATATATTCAAGGGGCAGTAGCCCACAACTTCGGTATTCTTATTTTCTTCGTGGTAGCACGGGATTTTGGTCCCCACTTGTTTTCCATAGGTTGTTGCTTAAAGGAACCTGAGCACATCTCTAGGCACTGCCTAGTTGCCACCCTGGGCCTTCCGCATTCCCTTTCGTTTCGGTCGTGCCGCACTTCCCGCTTCAGACCTTGCCCCGTCCTCCGTGCCCGGGGACGATCGCAACGCGGTCGGGCTCTCGCCATGCGAGGCTGGCGGGCTCGCAGGAAGCACCGCCGATGCCTGCATGCCGCCGTCACCCGAGTGCGTGCGCACGATTCCAGACGCCTGCCACGGGGCGCGCTCGTCAGTCCAGGGGCACACTAGGTGCAGCAGCGCGGCGCCCCCGGCTGGGGCGTGTGTGGGTTGCGGGTTCACCTCGTCCATGCGCGAGGCGGCGGGCGAAGAGGCCGCGGGAGAAGACCCTCCAGCGGCGGCAGCCTGCTTCTTCATCACTTTCCGCTTAGGCATAGGCGGGGGAGGCGTGGACGCCCCAGCTGCTGCCGACGCGTGCGAGGGCGCGCGGGACGCCTGTGGCGCCACGCTGCCGCCCATCGCCTGTCCGAGGGCGGAGAACACGGAGCCAACCGCGCTCTGCACGCTCTGCACGGACGGCGTGGGCGACCCAGCGCGGCCGCGGGCCGGCATGCCTGGGTACCAGGGCACAATCCCGGAGCCCGAAGCTGCGCTGGCAGTGTCCAGACGCAAGCCCTGCGCGGCCTTGCCTGGCTCGCCACTGGGCATCGGCGAAGGCGTGGGCGCCGGCATGTCGTGCGAGAAGACAGAACTAGGGGCCCCAAACATTCCGGAGAGGTCCATGACCTTCATCAGCCCCGGCCGCATAGGCGTTGACGGGAGCGGCGGCGGCGCGATCTGTGGCTGCGCTGCTGCCGAAGCGACCGTTCCGGGCGATCTTGCCACGCCTGATGCAGCCGTCGCGCCTGCGGAGGCAGGCGGTGAAACGGGGAGCGTCGCGGCTGCAGCACGGTCTGTAGAGCCGCGTCGATGCTGGGCACTTGCAAGATCGACGCCGATAACTTGTTGCGGCGACCTGTCTTGCTCCTGCTGGCCTCGAGTGCGGGGCACGCCGGGCTGAGTGTACCCGCCCGATGAGCGGATTGCAGGAGGAAGGCTTGAAGCAGCCTGAGCCTGCTTCCGAAGCGCCTTGCGGCGCATGGATGCCTGCGCGCCCGACGCTGAGAGCACCGAGTCTCCGAGTGAAGACAGTGATGGGGCAATGGAGGGGCTACGCGAGCCGACCGCCGAGCCCTCGGCATGGACGACTGTCCCTGTCGAAGACTCGTCCAGGCCCGACGCGGCCACTTCAGCAGCGCGAAGGTCCACACGCCGCGATGTCTGGTCCGCTGCAGCGAAGACGTTGGGGAATGCCGTCTCACGCGGCCGGTTCGCGCCGAGGGGTAGCGAGAGGAGCGATGACGCCACTGATGGCGCAGGGGGCGAGCGCGCGCGAGCAAACGAGCGCTCAACGTCGCGGCCATGCAGAGGCATCGCGCGATCTGCAGTGCCGCCCACGTCATGCACCCACTCAGCAGAAACCACGGAGCCTCCGCCATCGGATGGGGCCTGAGGCTTGCCACGCAGCGCGCCCAAGATGCCGCCAGGAGAGAAGCGAGATGCGCGCGGAGGCGGCGCGCCGCCGGCCTGAGACGACCACTTCGACGATTCGCTCCGAGCGCTCTCGGAGCGTGCAATGGATGAGCCCGCCTCAACGTCTTCTCCGAAAACGAGCTGGCCGTCGGGGTCGTGCTCTGGCACCTGGGCAAGCGCTGGCCGCGCACCGCGGCCTGATGGAGGAATGAACTTCCCACCGCGCCCAGCCATGGTGTTCCGCGCGAAGGAAGATGCAGAGGACGCCAACGACGCGGCCGAGACAAAAGAAGCGACGCTTGCCGTGTCGTCTTCATCGCGGCGTGAAGTCAATCGAGACGACAGCGTGAACTGCGAGGAGTCCATCGAGGAGGCGTCGGAGGCCACGCTGGGCGCAGGTGAGCGGGCCTGCTGTGCAGAACCAAATGCCCAGCCCAGCATCCCGGAGCGCCGCGAATCGGCGACCGAGCCTTGACTGCCGCGCGGGGGCAGTGGCTTGAGGGTTTTCCGCGGAGGAGCGCCCGCCGGCGTGTCGTCCGACGACGACGACGACGAGGACGAAAACTCCTCGTTCTCGTCAAAGTCCGCCGCGGTCGTGCCTGCTGCTCCCGCACCGCGCGCGTCCGCGCGTGAGGCGGTTGGCATTTTGCGCATTCCTTTCCGGCGTATGGCAGATTCACCCGACCCCTGCTCGGAGGAGGAGCCTTGGCCACTAGAGTCGTGCGGCACAGTAGCATCCTCGATCTCCATTTCCCCAATCTCTTCGGGGACCTCAGGAATCTGCGGCGACTGCCGCGAACCGTGTTGCACGCCGCGCATGCCCTTACGTGGGACGGCACCCATCGCGCTCGCCAAGCCAGCTTTTCGAAGACCCTTACGCAGCGGCGCCGGCTGCTCGCCGAGCGACATTGTCGAGTCGGAGGCAATCGAGGATGCACCGTCGTCCACCGGCGTTGCACGGTCGTGGTAAGGTGTCGTACGCGCTGAGTCTCCGAATGGAGTGGAGCGGTATGACGCCGTGGGATTCGTACGCGTGCGCCACGACTCGTAACCGCGCTCGGAAACCTCTGAGTGCGGCGTGCTGGTGTAAGATCGTGAGTCTTCTGTGTAGGAAGAGCCTGTGACAGACTCCGAGTATTCTGAGTCCGAGTCTCCTTGCAGATCGACCTCCATTCCCAATACCAGTTGCCCATCGGGGTCATGCACCGGGCGAGCAGTCTCGATTCTCTCTCGGCGCCGCCTATCCTTGCGCACTTTTTCGCCCTGCGCAGCAAGTGCTGCAAGTGGTGCTGCTGCAAGCGACGCAATACCACCACCAAGACCCGTCCAGGCTTCACCTAGACGGTCCGCGTAGTCGCGATCTCTAGAGCGCGAAGACTCCACTATCTGAGACAGCACAGACCCTCCGTCCGAAAAAACTGACATATTGCCCGAGATAGGACGCGAGCGCGATTCACGAGCACCAGCCACATTGCTACCAGCGTGAACATCATCACCACCTTGATGAGACTCTTCCGGCGTCTGCAGCCCAAGTAAATCCCTCGCAGCTTGTGATTCCTGACGCTTCTGACGAGCGTACTCAAGGTGCTCCATAAGCATCACTTCCTGTTCCTCAATGCGCTTTTCCTCCTCTACGATAAACTCCTGAGCCTCCTCGCGCGCATTTGCGCGCCGCTCGGACCAGCGCTGGTACATATTCCAGGGATTCCACTTTGACTCTGAGAAACCGGTGTAGAAGGGGAATATGACGACCGAGAGCTGCAAAGCCAGCACAGCATTTGCAACGATCTTCCCCGCAAGTGTTTCTTCGGGCTGCTTCAGGCCTTCAAATTCCGCCTTCATGAAATCCACGTTCAAGTTGATCCCATAGAAGATGGTGATACAGAGGTTGGTGAGAGCCCACACCTGCATTCGTTCAAGGCGCATGTCGGCGTATGGGCGGATTCGCACTGAAATCATGAGGAAAAAGAACGCCAGCATGAAGCCGACGGCTAGCTGTAGAACCGTGCCGGGTGAAATGATGACAAGGACCGAAGTCATTAAAAGCTTGCGAACCATCTCAATAATCTCAAAATACCAACGCGACACTTCATAGTTTTTGAACAGGAAGCCGACGTGAAGTAGCGCAGTTTGCTCTTCCTTATTGCCAGACATATCCCAGGAAAGTGCATTGATGGCAATCACACCCTTGCTCATGAGATCGTCAGCCATAAAAAGTACTTTCTTGCGCAGTAATGGTTTGCTCATCATTTGCGCCTCCATAACACGAGCAATTGCCGCCTCTCGCTCGGCCTGCAGCGCATCATCCATTCGTGCCACCTCGTGATGCTTCCTTTCCTTAATAAACTTGGCGCGCTGCCTCTCTGAGTTTTCTTGGATACGCAGCCAGTCGTGACAGTACAGTACCTTGAGCTGCTCCACATTTTCGGCGACTTGTGTCCACTTTTCAAGACCATCAAAGAGCGCCGAATGCGAGAGCAGGTCCATCATCATCGGTTTAAACTCAGCAAGTTCGAGCTCGCCGCCGCCGTCGGTGTCATACTTGGCGAAAATACGCTCCAGCGTTGGAATATCCACGTCCGCTAGACCTAACGACATCAGCTGTTCGCTTAGCTCGGCAGGAGAGAGCGATCCCGAGCCATCTGTATCCATGCGCCTGAATAGGCGCGCACAGCGTTTCTCAAACTTTCGCATCGAGGCTTCGCTCGAGTCTGGCTTGGAACCTCCGAAGTAGGCAGCAAGGTGCTCCAACTCTGAGGCAGAAACCTGCCGCTTGTATGTATTGATGAGCGACGAGATCACTGCCTGACGACGCTTGTCACGAGCCATCCGAGGAACGTTGTACAAGTGGAGAACATTGTAGAGGAATACAGGGATTCCGAGCGGGAACAGACACGCGCAGACAACAGTGTAGAGGAATGTGAATGACGTGATGTCATCCCATGGGCAAAATTCGTTGAAGTCCGCCTTGAGGCGATTACCTTCACCTTTTAGGTCTTGACAAACGAAGCCCATGAGCGACGCGACGGACACCGTCGGAAATGTCACAAAGATGAAAATGACGCCATACTGCCACGTGTTGGCGTACACAGCTTCGTAACGCGGGTGCTTTGTCCAACCGCCATGATATATGCGGCCCATCAATGCTGCAAACGCCAGCGGCGCGGCAAGAAGCGTGACAGTAGTGAGTGGGAAGAGCGTATAAACCATCGTTTTGGTATCAAACGTGGCTTGCGATGCAATGCAGTTGGGTCCAGGAATCGCGCCTATGTCAAAACTGAAGGCAGATGCTATTTGCATTGTCTCCTCTTGGTCCTCTGGCCATTTGACCGGGAACGTACTCATGAATGATGAAAGAACCTGGAAAAAACCAACGAGAATCTTCATCAGACCCTGGATCGGCACTGCATCTTTTCGCATCGCATCATTGCTGATCAGTGCCGAGAGCTTTCGTATCATCGCCGTATTCCGACGGATGATAGTATGAATCTGATGAATGCGCCGAGCCGTTGTGTGCCATCCACGACGCTTAAAGAGCTCCTCAAGCTGGGACGGCTGCTCCTGCTCCTTAAGGTGCCCATCCATGTCGAACTCTTCCTCATCCTCTTCATCAGACACAAGGAAAACACGCCACGCGAAGAAGTACCACCCTGCGAAGAACAAGATGGCGAAAATAACACCACCCACCGCAACTGTTGCCTCAGGGTCTCCAAAGCACTCCTGACAGCGCCCATTGGTCATAGCAAAATTCTCCATGCACACACCGCAGACGGGACCCGTACGCCCAGGGCCACACTCATTGTTGCCTAGACACGCGTCAGGTGGACACGGGAAGACATACACCGTCACATCGGTGATTTTTAATTCTCCGGGATCGAGAACATCAGTCAATGACACCCTCCGCTGCCGTAGAAGCAACTGAGTGGATCGATTCTGGCGGGACCAGTTTCCTGGTACATAGTCGTAGACCTCGGGTGCAAGATCATCTACGAAATCTTCCTCATTTTCATAGCCCACAAAGGCACGGACTCTCCTCATCACGTCCTTGAAGCGAAGCTTCCGCCGCTGTTGCTCTAGTACCTGTGCATAGTTGACCTCGACGGGGAACAGGCCATGCTTTTCCCGACGGACTGAATTACGATTCCAGCCGCGGCGCTGAAGCTGCGAACGGTAGTATCCAGGACGTGGAATGACTTGATTACCACCCGGGCACTCAGCACCAGAGGGGCAGCGTGAACACTTTTCGTTGACATCGTTGACACTGACGGTGCTTTTGTTTACGTTGCCGAGCAGCGCCGGCACTACAGAGTATTTGCCTGATGGACAGATTGAGCACTGGTCAAGGTCTGGCACAGTCTCGTCACGAACGAGAATATAGCCCGGTGGACACCGAATTACACGCATCCGCTGCGAAATTGAACCATCAATCGCTTGATAGTCCGTCTTCAGCCACATAACGTCGAGACCGTCCTTGCCCTGGACTTGTGAGCCGTCGCATGTCCCACCAATTGGACAGAGAATACACAAAGTTTGGTCGGGGTCAATCACATACTCGTCTAGCAGGCATGACTCGCATACCAGCGTGACATCAGAGTACGACTCGCCAGGATTGCACGAGAGGCGAGAGATTTCAAAGACGACTGGCGAGAGAAGGACCCCTTGGACAGGGTCCGTTACGGCATGCTGAAGAAGGAGAGTTGGCTCAAAGACACGATTTCCTGCAGCATCTTCACCGGCGACCGGCCACACGACACCAGCATCATCACGTGAGATATCACAAACTCCCTGCAAATCAAGACCGTGGTATGAAACCTGCAGTTGCGTCTTTTCTGAGCAAGCACCGATGCAAAGCTGCGCCGAGATTGTGAAAGGAAGAGCATTGCCGTCCTGGCGCACAGTCTGCCCGAAGGAGTCGCGGATGCGAAGCACTGTGGCGATTCCGTCACCGGGTCGGTATTGTTTGCGAATTTCAAGGCCGGGCTTCGGTTCGAGCTCCTCTGCAGGTGTAGCAACGTTGGAGCCGTAGCCAGCGATGTTTGCCTCCAGTACGAAGCCGTTGTACCTGACCGCACGAATTGACTTGACTTCGTCAGACATGGCGCGCGTCTGACCTTTTGGAAGTGTGCACCACGCGAAGAGGGCACCGCCGCCAAAGTGAGCATAGTTTTCGTACAAACGAGTGCTCATGACGCCGCTGGCATCCGCGCGTAAGTCGAGCATGAAGGGGTATACTGACAAAAGCTCGTCGCATTCCAGCGAGTTCGCCTCGGTGAGAAGCGCGCATATACCGCCGCCATTGGCTTGGAGGCCAGCGCGATTGAAATTGAAGCTGACTACTCCAACGAGTGAGACAGGTACCCGAGATTGTGTTGCAATCGCACCTCCACAAGACGTTGCCTCATTCTTCTCCATTGTTGAGGACTCGATTGTGGAGTTTGCCCCATTCGTGAGAGATATAGCACCGCCAAGTTTCGCAACGTTTTCGGTGAAGAACGATGAATAGACTGAAATATGTGCTGTGTCACTCGCCCAGATTCCAGCGCCGCGCTCTGTAGCTGTGTTCTGAACAAACGATGATTTTGTAATCTCAGCATCACTTCTGCCCTGCAGGGACAGCGCGGAGCCTCCATCTGCGGAGTTGAGACCAAACCAGGATTGCTTGATGACCGCAGAGGAGTGATCCGACATTGAAATCGCCGCACCGCGTGTCAGAGCCCCATTTGACGTAAAGTTCGAATCACTAATGATCGCGCTAGCATTTACTGTCATTGAGAGCGCGCCACCAATCACAGCCTCATTATTGAAGAAGTTTGATCGCAGAACATCAATGGATGCCGATCCTGTCAGCGTGATCGCGCCTGTGCCAGGTGACGGAAGAACTGCAATGTTATTGACGATAGTACAGTCTTCAATGCGCAGTGCAGACCCGCCGATATTAGGGACCTCATACAGCGGGTCGACCCATGTAGGCTTGTACTGCGGGTCGAAGTCTCGCGTCGAAGAAAACCACACTGCGGGGCCGTGCCCCGCCGTGTGTTCGCTCATGGAAAGTTGTGTGAGTTGTACTTTCGCTGAGTATTGCCCACCAATGCCACCACCGCGGGAGGTGCCATGGCCAACAGCGTGATTCGAGCGGAAAATACCCTGATCGACCGAAATTGCTCGCGCAGACAGGTCGACACTGATTCCACCGCCATACAGCCCAGCAGTATTGCCTTCCACCCGTGAATTTTGCACTTGCACGCGTTGCATTGTCAGCGGAAGGTCTTCAAATGCGGCCGCACCTCCGGAGACCGATGCAGAATTTTCTTCAAATTCACAATCATCAAGTTGGAGGCCGCCACTGAACACCAACGTCGAAGTCCATGCATTTTTGATGTCTTTGCCGCACGGGCATTCCAACGTGACGGTGCAGGTGCATGTCTGCAAGACGAAGATGCGCCTTGGTGCATTCACGTCGCGTGCTCCTGATGTTTCCGAACCTTGTATTGCAAGGTCGACAACATTTCTGAGAACAACGCTTCCCTTTGCTGCCAGAATAGGTACCGCGAAACCATTTTCGACGAGAATCATTCGCAACTGCAGCAACTCGTCTGCACGAGCCGAGCTCTGCAGGCCAGTCCGGTCTGCCACAACAAGATACAGCTCATCTGCAGAAAGGCGCATCGTGCGAACCAGAGAGACGAGCGTCTCCGCCGATTCCCATTTCGGTCGTGCGCAGGTCCCTCTTGGTGTATCTAGCTCGAGCACAGACGATTGTGCAATCTGCTGAACATTGAGCCCGTCGTAGCGCGCGATAAAGGCTTTGCCACGATTTCCGAGTGCTACAGATGTGAACGCTTGCTTTTCGGAAATCTCGCACCCTGAAAACAACCTGAAACGACCTGCCGTCAAATCGAGGATGAAAATCTCTTGCGCTGTAGCGATGATTATTGAATCATCAGAAACAGCTGATGATATACCCCAGCCCTGCTGCGGGCGCCCCGAGGTATCCAACCATGTCACCCCTTCGATATGTTTGTTTTCTAGAGTTGTTATGGCGTCAAGATCAACGGTTTGCAATCGTGTTTCACCAGTACTTTCCGAAACCAATATGGAGGTTCTGAAAGCACGGAGACTCGCGAAACGACCAGATATCTTCTCCCAGCGAACTGTTGTCGTGTTCATGCCGTCCGCCGTGCGGTGAAGCGCTACCATCAAATTTTCTACAGAGCTTCGTACCAGGCCTCTTTCATCCGAATTGCCACCGCTAGGAGCTGTGAGCCGATACACCCCATTGTCTAGCAACACGTGATGCATGTCAGGAATGTTGGTGGCTCCTAACGGGAATCGGACTGCATTGAATAGCAAAATCGGCCGCCCAGTACCACTGGTATGCGACACGAAGTTATGGACGAGCGACTGCGTAGCAAATCCACCACCCTTCAGCGCACCATTCTTGCGGAATGTTGCAGTCGACATTCGCCAGTAGTTCTTGATTCCGGCAGAACCTGAGATGAATAGGCCACCACCGAGATTTGTCGCTACATTGGCCTCAAAAAGAGTCCCATCTTCGAATGCGGCATCACCGTGTCGAACGACCATACCACCCCCGCTTCCGTCTGTTGCTGTATTCTGCGTCAGCGCGGTCTGACGCATGGTAATTGAAGTGATACCGCTGCCGACAAATAACACCCCTCCGGCATCCTTGATGGCACTGTTTTTGTCAATGACGCAATTCTGCAGGCCGACCTCGCCTGTCAGACTCATGCCACCGGCATAAACGGCCCTATTGTTGGACGCCACAACTCCGCGCAGCATTGAGCTGGACTCGAGCTGCATAATTGCAACAGCGCCGCCCGTAGAGCCAGCCTGATTATCGTCAAACAAACAATTCTCAATGAACACAGAATCGACCACAGCATGCACTCCTCCACCGTATCCCTCGCCACCTTGCGCTTGATTTGACAAGAAAACTGTGCCTGTGATACGGACGTCACCACTTGAAACCGCTGAGATGCCGCCACCGCTTTCAGCGGCGGTGTTACCGCGAAACAAGGATTGCGCAGAGACAGAGAGCGTGTTCGTGTCCGGTGACTCGAACGATATTCCGCCTCCCGAGGCTGAACCCCCGTAAGCACGATTGTTGAACACATCAGTGCTCCGCAGAGATGCAGCACCGGAAATGACGCGTAGTCCACCACCATTGTAAACGTTCTTGTTGTCGTGCAGCGAGCACCCTGAGAGGTCGAGCTGCCCATCTGGCACATCAAACAGAATACCTCCACCCTCATTGTTCGCAATATCACACTGCCTGAGTGTAACATGCATTGGAAGTGTGCCGGTGATGTGCAAACCAGCCTGTAAGTCGATTAGATAAGTTTCATCAGCATCAAGGTGCTGCCGAGTAGAATCAGAGATTTCGCAGTCTTCGAGAGTCGCTGTGACAGGATTGAGTGCACCGATCAGTGCAAGACCGCGGAAACGAATGTTTCTGAACAGTGTTCCATCGCCTACAAGGACGACCGCAGCGCTTGAACATTCTGAGCAGTCAAATACAACGCCCTCGTATTCACCCCTCAATTCAATTCCGGTCTGATTCACCACAAAATAGCAGTGTTCTTGCTGGTTGTAGAAGCCTGGAAGGAGGTGTATTGTGGTGTTCGGTCGAGCATGAGTCACGAGAGACGACAGCACAACATTTGGTCCAACGTATACAGCGCACCTTTCGCGGTCCTCACACCGACATGCTGAGGAACAACCGTCTAGCGAATTGGTATTGCCATCGTCGCATTCCTCGCTCCAGTGCGTCAGACCGTCACCACACCGTACGTCTTTGTATTCCGGCCCCCAGAAGCCCGCTCTTGGAGAGTATTCTATTACGATCTTCATTGGAAGCTCTCCTTCTGGGACACCGAGCACCGTACCACGTTTTCTGCTCATCGTCGTAGATGCAATCTCAATATCACGGATTCCAGATGTTCCAGTTGCTGTAATCGTAATTTCAGGAGAATTTTGAACAGAGTAAGGATTTTTCACGTCAAATATCAGGACGACAGTCTCTTTAGACATGCTCGCTAAAATGAGATTCAAAACCCCGCCCGCGTCAGTCCAGATCGACTGTTGTGCGTACACGAGATCAGCAAAAGAAGAACCATTGACACTCGACGCCGAAATTGGAACAGGATGTGCGCATGCCCTAGCTCCTTCGAGTCCAGTGATCGTAATTTGCATCTCGATGACATCAACGTTGGTGGAAAGCTCCACGAGAAGAGTATTCACTCCACCTGCGAGCGGCGAGGTCTGCGATATCTGCTTTGTTTCAAAGATTGGAACCACAATTTTCAGTGGCGCACGCCCACCGATGACAGAGATGAGCCCTCTGCGGTCCTGATTCATGGGCGCGATGGGGACATATCGGCTGCCAGTGCACAGGATCATAATCTCTGGAGACTCTTGATTCGAACCGAGATTTGTAACCTCAAAAGAGAATACATATTTTACATTTTTGCGAATAATCTTGTCGCCGCAGACGTGGAATGCAAGGTTAGCACCAGCGGAGTTCCACACTGCTGCATTTTGTTTCTGACCATTGCAAAAGAGTGTGTTTCCTGCTTCATAATCAGCGCCCTGTGGTTTAGAGAGAAGTACCGGATTCTGGACCGTGGCACCATAAAGTCCAGTAATCGAGATAGTGGAACCGACACCAATATCAACATTGGACTGGATCGTGACAGAAATAGTGTTCAACTTTGATGCAAGAGGGGTCGATTGTCCGACATCGCGCTCAAGGAACCAGTAAACCACCTCAAGAGGATTCTTCCCGTTTGGCACGCCAAACATATGTTCATTCGGCTTGTTCAGCGGCTCCGGGGGAAAGTTGATTACACCATTGCCCTCAATCATGATGTCTTGAGGTGAGCTCTGACTTGCAATAGGATTCATGAGATCAAAGGAGACCCGATAGCTTGTATTCGCGTCCAACTCTTGATCCTCACAGACGACAATGAGAAGTGTGTGAAGCACGGAATCCCAGTGTCCATATCCACGCTCAAAATCATCGTGAAGGGTACAAAAAGCAGTCGAACCAATCAGAGAGCTGAGTGGAACAGAAGCATTCATTCGTGCGCCAGACAAACCGGAAATAGTTACGTACTGCACCTCGCCTAAAGATTTTGGTACGTTGAAAGAGAGATCTATGAAGATGGTGTTCGGAGCGTCAGCAACAGGAGATGCTTGCGAAATACCATTTGCCTTGATTGCATGCACGATCTCCAGCGGATCTGTGCCCTTCACCACTGTCAAAAGCTCTTTCCCGGGCTTGTTCATCGAATTTTTCGCGAAGAATACCGTATCAGTGATCGCCTCTATCGAAATCGCAGGCGAGTGCATTTCATCAGACGGGTTGGTGATCGTGAAAGCAAAACCATTCGGACTATCCCATTCAATATCGGGACAAACATCGAACGACAAAACCGCAGCTGTTCCATCCCATGCTGCAACTCCAGGAACTCCATTTGTGCAGAATACGGTGTGACCATCCGGATATGCCGCGATACTCTTGAGTGAAACCTCTCGGGATGAGAAGAGCTGGTCATTGTTCGGCGAGCGAAGTCCTGAAATAGATATCTGAGCATTCTCATGACCCTTCAACATCATACTTGGGGTAAGAAGGACTTCTATCGTGTTGATATCCGATGCAACTGGATTATTCTGCGAGATCGTCTTCACAATGAATCGTGGTAGGACCACCTGCAATGGATCCGTACCATTTTGCACACCCAAATATGAGATACCGGGTTTGCTCACAAAGACTCGTCGAAGCGGGGCAGCTGCACTCGCGGACACACGGACAGCAGGTGACCTTTGCTCAACCTGCGGATTCGTGACATTGAATGAGAAAGAGTATTCCTTGAATGCCCGTATGGTGTGCCCTGGGCAGAGCCACAACGTCAACTCAGACGTCGCAGCATCCCAACGACCAGTAGATGGAGAGCTTCCTGCTTCATCCGAGCAAAACATTTCGCTGTCACCATCGAAAAGGTGAGCATCAGAGTTGATAATCGCGCCGAGAAGGCCATGGATTGTAATAGTATGACAGTATCGAACAGACTCGGGATCGACGATTTCACCCTTCTCCGGATCCGGAAGTGGTTGACACTCAAGCTGAAGATTCGTAGCGAAATTCAAGTGAAGAAAGTTGTTCTCTCCACCATAAAAGTTACTTTGCGACATGAAGCTGGTAGTAAATGTGGGAATCACGATACGCAGAGGATCTGAGGCATTCACAACATCCCATATCGTCTCACCCCTGTTAAGTAACGATGTGGGAGGAATCACAAATGACTCAACAGGGACATCGCTCAGAGAGTGAGCTGACATGAGGTTGATCGAAGATGCCTGATTTCGATGAGGATTAACAATCTCGAATGAAAACTGGTAGATCTCATCCGCTTCGAAGGAAGCAGTCGTGCAAATAGTTAGTCGAACGACTCCTGAACTCGAGTTATACAATCCCCTTCCGGTTGCTGACGAATTTCCCTCGAGACAAAATCGATCGACGATCAGGCCTTCCAACAAAAGAACTGAAGAAATCTGATTTCCTGCATTCAGCCCTGAAATCGAAATATAGGCATTGTTTCCTCCTCTCAGCTGGACGGTTGAAGCCAGTGTCACTGAAATGCGATTTTTAAAGCCATCGAATGGGGTGCTTTGACCAATGGATCCGAATGCAAAATGCGGCACCACCACTTTGAGTGGGTCTGATCCCGACTGAACACCACTGTACACAAGAC
>ENA-UOXV01004634-UOXV01004634.1-marine-metagenome-genome-assembly--contig:-NODE-4634-length-15637-cov-5.604608_pt1 | contig 15637 bp, 21 predicted proteins | sample MGYA00238165_ERZ766961 | MGnify/ENA primary metagenome ERZ766961 (study PRJEB28924, sample SAMN03173240) | marine metagenome | biome: Marine; feature: Water; material: Subsurface seawater | place: North... | reverse complement strand
GGTTCACAGAGCGCACGCGATCGCCCTCAAAAAGGTGCCTTTGCTATTGCAGAATTATGTAACGGATTAGCATACGACGCCAAGTCCGACATCTGGGCGGCTGGCTGTCTTCTCTACGAGCTCTGCTCCCAGGCACCCACCCCTCCCCCCTCTTCTCCCTCTTCATCTTCCCCTTCCCCACTCCCTGGCTCGCACTGTCAAGAGTGCTCACATTAGGATTGCGCGGTGCTACGGCTCCAGGGCCGAACGCCGTTTGCAGCTTCAAACCACGGAGCGGTGATCCGCAAAATCTTGACGGGTGACTACGCACCGCTTCCGCAAGATTACGCTGAGATCAGCTCGACGCTACAGCGATGCCTCTCGCAAGATCCGCTGCAGCGCCCGGCGGCCAGCGAGGTCTGTCTGTTTGTTTCGACGCTCTCAGATGCGCACGAGACACCGACCAAGCAGGCGGTGGCACAGTATCTCGGAAGCGAGCCAGAGGATAGCGACGCGCGCAGCAAGGCGCTCTCGTGGGAGTGGGCCGTGAGCGACGGGACGATGCCCGGGTCGTTTCGCTCTCTCTATGGCGGCACGCCCGGGCCTGCGGGGCCGCATGGGTCAGAGCGGCGGCCTCTCTCCCGGACCTCGCCGACCGTCGACCGCCTTCATGGCTACGTCCCGTCCTCGCGCCTCTCGCCCGCGGGCTACGCGCACCGCCCGATCTCGGCACCCTCCACGCCCGGCAGTGTCGGCTCGCCCCAGCGCACGGAGTTCTCGCCTCCAGGCGGGGCGAAACGCAGCGGCGCGTATCTGGAAGGTGCGGGGGTCGTGACGCCCTACGCGATGCGCGACGACCTGTGGGACCTAGCGGCCTCGCCCCTCAGCTCGTCGCGGCTGCCCTCGGCGGCGCTCACCACACCTCTTGCCGCGCGGGTCACGTCTGTCGATGACCTCTCCCGCTGGCTGAACCACGAAGCGTTTGAGCCATTGGTGGTTGCGCCCTCGGACTCCTCCAGCGGCTCCGCTTCACACTTGACTGCCGGCACCGACCCTCCGCCCCTGCGGCCGACATCGACTCCGGACCCGCAGCGATGCCAGCGACAACGGGACACGGACGTGGCACTGCCCGTACAGAGCAAGCACAAACCACCGTCGCGCATCCTTGGTTGCCGCATCGGACGTGTGCCGCGCCCCCGGCGCGGGTCGGACGAGGGCGAGGTACAGGCAGGGCGCCAGCCATGGATGGTTGGCGGCTCTGTTGTCGCGGCAGCCGGTGTTGCGCCGCTACGCGATGGTGCGCTGCGCGGACTTCGCGAGAAGTGGCGCGATGCGCGCGAGCAGCGTGGCCTGCTCGTGCGCGCGTCGCTGCCCGACAAAATGTGCCCACCGTCGTGCGCGCGCGGGCGACGACTCATGCCGGGCAGCGGCCAAGGCGGGAGCGGCGCCCGTGACAGCGTCCTCTCGCTCACTGCCAATCTCGCGCTCGCTGCTGCGAGCAAGGACGCGCCTCCCGAGCGCTCCCACGAGCAGCATGCCGAGGTTCGTCCGCGGCGCCCAGCGCCGGTTGCGCCTGGCGTTGTGGATAATGGCGCCGGGCTGGGGCCCGCGCTATCGTCGCTCAAGCTCCAGGGATTCGCCATCTCGGGCGCTTCCCTGAGCGGCGGCGCTGGCGGTGTCGTTGGCGTCGTTAGTGTTGGCGGTGGACGCGACGACGCGGTAGGTGGCAGGGCACCGCTTGCAGCAGCCTCTGGGGCGCCGCCCGCTTGGCGCAGGCAAGTGCGTGCCTCGCTCAGCGAGTTGCCACGCGATGGGGGGCAAGGATCGGCTGTTGCGCGGAGCTCTGGGCAGCGCATCATTGGGCTGGGGGGGCAGCTGCGCACGCAGAGCCTCGAGTTGCAAGCGCACTGAGTGTCACGCTTCGTGCCGGCACGGCCGCCACGAAGCACATCGGGAAAGCCTCCCGATGGCTCTCTGCAGAGAGTCATGCTAGCAAGAAAGAGAGTAAGTAGGATATATCACGTAAAATTAAAACTAAGCCCGTACTTTATTGGTGTCTGAAGCGCATGAATCCCTCCAAGCTGCTTCTGCCGTGTAGCTTACTGCAAGGGCTTGTGAGAAGCTCCCCCATGGAGTGGTCTCCCAGGCTCCACACTTGGACGTTCCCTCACTCAAGTGTCGTTCAATCCGGCAGCTTAGGCAGAGGCACCGAGGTAGTCCTTGGCGAGCTTGCGCGCCAGGTCGGCCATGCGCATCGAGTAACCCCATTCGTTATCGTACCAGGCGTAGATCTTAACGAGAGTGTCCTGCACCACCATTGTGCATGCGGCGTCAACGACAGAGGAGCGAGACTCGTTGATGTAGTCGGTAGAGACCAGAGGGCGCTCTTCGAAGCCCATGATGCCCTTGAGGTCTCCTTCCGCTGCCGCCTTGAGGAAGGCGTTGACCTCCTCAGCGCTTGTCTTGCGGCCGACCTCGAAGACGCAGTCGGTCAGCGACCCGTTGCAGAGCGGCACCCGCACCGCCAGCCCGTTGAGCTTTCCCTTGAGCTCCGGAAACACCTGCACCGTTTCGCCACACATTCACGTGCGGCACGCCTTCAGCCCGCGATTGGTACGCCACGGCAGCGGCTGAAGATCCGCTGGCGACGGCCACAGCGGTTAGCCGCCGCGCCTCACCGCGGCCGCCGCCGCGACAGCTGCTGGCGGGACACGGAGGGGCAGAGCGACCTCCGCGATGGCGGTGGCCGAGCCGGTCGAGGTTGGCGCCAGGTTCACCATCCCCGAGCGCCCCCGCCGTAGGTCCTGCTTCTTGCCGGTGTCCTGCCCGAAGCCGGACCTCAGAACCCGCGACCGCGACCGACCACGATCACCTGGCCTGATGCAGCTCGAGCGGACTGGTGGGCGGGAGCGGACCATCATGTCCACCAGGGTCTGGGTGCCCGTCACGTTATGGATGGTCGTGATCATGCCCTTTTCGATCTTTAGCTTTTCGTGGATGACTTTGACCACCGGCGCCAGGCAGTTGGTGGTGCACGACGCCGCCGTCACGATCGGCATCTCTGCCGTCAGTTTCTCTGCCAACCGCATCCCGCCCCACAAGAATGACCACCTCTGCTGCTTCGCCGCAGGCGCGGGCGCACCAGCCGCGGAACCGCCCAGGGCCAGCTGTGGAGGTGGGCGGGTGCACCATCGTTGACGCCCATGACGACATTCAGGACCGTGGGCTCCTTGACGGGCGCGGAAACGACCACCTTCTTGACGCCCGCGTCGAGGTATGGCTTGAGTGTCGCGCTTGAGAGGAAAGTTCCCGTGCACTCGAGCACCATGTCACACCCGAGCTCCTTCCATGGAACACCCTCGATAGTCTTGGACTCAGAAAAGGTCACCAGCTTTCCGTCTACGGTGAACCCTTTCCCGTCGGGAGTCTCAAGGCAAGTGCGGTTCCACTGGAGGTGCACCTGTCCCCCGCACTCTGCGCTTGAGAAGACCAGGAGCATTTCGAGCACCCTGCCCATGCCTATATAGGATAGCCGCAGTCTTTTCCAGGAGCGGGAGTTAACCGAGTCGTACTGGAGCATGTACGCGGCGGTCCGCGGGCCGCCCTTGATATCGTTCACATGCACCTGAGCGGTCGTTGCCGTGAGATGCACGTGCACTGTAAACGTGATGGTGCAAGCACTGAAGGGGAAAGAGCGACTGGGCGGGTTGAAACGATCTCCAGTTCAGGCATGTCCCAAGCGCCTCGGAAGGATAGCCGCCCGATGCGCCCGAATCCGTTGATACCAACCTGTTCACATTGTTTGACTGTGTGGGTAACAAAACATGGGAACGACTCCTGCCCCCCTATTGCATCGCGATCCGTGCCAGTCACCAAACCCGCATCCTGAGGAGCCTTACAACCCCATTCCCCCTTCATGCACATGCACGGCCTCGGGATCCCATGCTTCAAGCGCTGGGCGTCACAAGCTCCAGGGCTCCAGTGTGGCCTCAAGATGCCGTGATACAGCACTGATTGGGTCAACACCTTGATGGGAGCCATGATCAAATTCTTGCTGGCGCAGAAAGGCAACCTCGAGCACCTGAGGGGGTCTTGCGTTTTGGGCGAAAGCGTAGCGAGATGTCGAGCAGGCGTAGTGAGGTTCTGTAAAGCGATAAGAATCAAAAGTAAGGGCTGTCGGTCGGTTCCTTGTACTGCAGTACTCGATCGGTAAAGCACGGATGGGGAAGCGCGACAGGGAGGCGAGGAGGGGCGCAGGCGGGGACAAACAACCCGAAAGAAAGACCCAGAAGCTTGGTGCGTGGCATCCAAAGGCGACTGTCGTGAAAGGAGCGCAGGTTCAAGCCGAACACTTCTTTCCGAGGCCGGGGGAGCGTCAAGAAGCCCCAGGACCGCGACCAGCACCAGCTGGAGATGCGGACTGAGATTCTGCACCGGCAGGTCGATGAGGGCGGAAAGATTTCACTAGTCCTGTTTTACCAGGTCAAATCGCCTGGCTGTGCCTGACCAGTCGCCTGACTGTTCCGTGGTGGAGCTCGTGCTGTTTTCCCTTCCCAGCCAGTCAGGGCCTTGTGCGAGCGTTCACATGGCGCGACGAACGCAGTATGTGGCCCCACTGTGGAGCGAAGCGAGGAAGCAAGAGGCAATCGATTTTGTCACGCGGCGAGGCGCGCAGCTGAACCTCGGTGGGAGGGTGCGCGTCGCGCGCGAGGGGTTCAACGCGACAGTTTCGGGCACCGCTGAGGGGGTTCGTTCGTGCCCCAAACTTGGCCGCGGCGGGCGCAAACATCTTATACGAGAGAACGAATAGGTGCGGGCGTTCGCAGAGGCACTGCGGGGTTTCGATGATCACTTCAAGGAGACGGACTTCAAGTACATTGATGGTGATTGCGCTCGCCAGCATGCGCGCCTGGACGAATGGAGGCAAATCCAAGACTTGACAGAGAGTGCGGTATGCGTGGGCGGCAGGCCTTCTCCCAGACAAGGCGTTCAAGGACCTCAAAATCGTGCCCGTCGCCGAGCTCGTCTTCTACGGCGTCCAGTCGGTCTGAGTCACTCCGCGCCATCGCGTGCCTCTGCACGACGCACCCCCTCATATTTTTGAGGTGCGCAGGAGAAGGCTCTCGCGCTTGGGGAGGGCGGCGAGCACCTCTCGCCAGCCGAGTACCATGAAAAGATGAAGGAAAAGGATACTGTCATCATCGATGTCCGCAACTCCTACGAGGCGGCAATCGGGCGGTTTCAGAAGCAAGAGAGTGAGGGAGGCGCGCGCTGGGTAGACCCCAAAATGCGCAAGTCCACAGACTTCATGCCATGGCTTTCCAAGGAGGAGACAAAAAAAGAGCTGGAGGGCAAGCAGGTGCTGATGTACTGCACGGGCGGCGTGCGGTGTGAGCGCGCGAGCATCCTTGTCAAGCACCAGCTCGGGGATGCGGTCAAGGGTGTATATCAGCTGCAGGGCGGGATCGAAAAGTACCTCCAGGAGTTCCCGGATGGTGGCTTCTGGGCCGGCAAAAACAAGGTGTTTGACAAGCGCGAAGCCTTCGGCGTTGGTGACCCGAACGGAACGGGCGGCGTCATCAAGACTGAAGGGAAGAAGAAGGGTAAGAAGAACAAGGTGGCAGTGCACGACCCCGAAGTTCTTGGCGAATGCTGCGTGTGCAGCGGCCAGTGGGAGCGCTACGTTGGGAAGAAGAAGTGCGGCCCAAAACCCTCGTTACCTTGCCTCATGTGTCACACGTACCTGACCTACCTTTCAGCGGGGCGGAAGTATGACACACAAACGGCAAATGCAGATGTAACGTGAGCTAGATGTCAATTGCAGGTGCTTCGCGTGCGGAGTGCCGGTGCTCATGTGCGAGCAGTGCCTACTGCTGAAACCTGACAAGGGCATGAGAGAGCAGCAGCTCTCGGTTCGCTGCCCCCTCTGCAAAGAGGTCGGCCCGGCCAGCCCGATGTTGCCCCTGCGTACTGCGCAGAATCTAGCTCGCCTACTCACCCTGTCCACCCTGTGCTTCTGATCCCTTTCTCAAATTGCACGATCGGCAAGCAGGATGGGCGGACCGAGCCTGCCACTGAGGCGGAGTTGATCGAGAATGGTGTCTTGGCGAAAGGCACGTTCTGATCCCCTGATTCGCTACCGCACAATCTCATTGCACACCGCGGGTTTCTAGGGCAGGATGTAAATTTGGGGCTTGCGGGCAGGGGTCGGCGCATCGGGGCAGGGCACTGGGACTGTCCTCAAGTGGGGTGGGGGTCACGGCAAGAAGAAGCGAGATGGACACGCGAGGCCAGGTCAGGCAGGAGGCCACGACACCCATGGTAGTGCCCGCGTTTCAGCAGGCGCCAAGAAGTTCGACAAGCCCTGCAAATTTGGCGCTAATTGCAAGCGGGCAGACTGCTGGTTTGAGCACTGAGCGTGAGTGGATTCTGGCTGGTTGTGCGGTGGTACTGGAGCAAATGAAATCTTCGCAATGACCTCACGCCGGATTCGCTTGATGTGGTTGTGACGGGACAGAATGCTGCCCTGCCTGACTAACTCGTGCTCGTTGGCGCTCTGCCTTACTGGCTCCTTCGGGCTTTCCCTGCTTCAATGTACAGCACTCTATTTTCACACACGCAGCTTTCACCTCACGAGCGCCATGACGGGACCTTGCTTTGACTGATCGCGAAAACACCGTCCGAGGCATTCGAGCCAGCGACGTTTTTGGGGTTGAGGTACCTGGGTATGACACCACAAGTTCAGGCTCCTAGTCCCCGCACACAGGCTCTGACTCAGGCGCGTCTGCTACGGCTCCACGGCACGGCAAAAAGCACAGTTGTAGCCAGAAAATGAAGCCACAGTGTGCAGCAGCAGCGTGCACCTACAGCTGAACATGCAGCCCGCGCAGAGGGTGGGAGGGATAGGGAATCAGCATTTACACACGCACGATACAGCCTACCGCCACCAACATCACAGAGCATCATTACGTGGGCTATGAGATTACCATGAGGCAATGTGGCACGGCTCGTATGAGTCCTTGCCAGGATGGTTATGCGCCGCGGAGCACAGCATCGACAGCATCCCTGAAGCGGCAACCCAACAAACTGCTTCAGGCCCGCCTCGGCTTTTTGGTCTATCGGATCAAGCGGTTTCGCTCCGGCCAATCGAATCGACGCGATATGGGTTGGCCGACCCCGCATATGTACAAAAGTGCGAAATTCTGCTTATGCCGCACCGTCCCTAATTACCTCCATTGGTTTCCATTCCTCCCAACAACGTTTTAAAGCCGTGTTCTTCGGCGCTGCTTTTGGGGGCTGCCACCTTCGGATCACAAACCACTGAGAGGTCGCCTTGCAATCTCGAGCAGGCGCGTGCGGCTCTCGTGCTGCCGCGCACCGAGCGTCAGAATGGGGAGCACCACTTGTCAGAAGGATGCAATCATGGAGATGGGAACGACACGGCGAGGCATTCGCAGAAGTGCGCTTGTTGCGCTTGCACTCTGTGTCTCTATCGGCGCGGGCGGCGAGGCAAGAACCATCACGGCGCCAAAGCCGCTCAGGCTGTTGGGTCATTCCAAGCACTGCGGCACAACGGGAAAGCGTCCTGGGCCGCCATTACCAGCGCACGGGGACAGCTCCAGGGAAAACAGGGCCAAGCAAGTCTTCAAGCCGGCGCTTGCATGGCTCGCGCCAGCGCTCGCTCCGCTGAAGTCGATGCTCCAGGGCAACCCGGAGGAAGTCGAGCGCTGTGAACCACACTCTACATTTTGGGACCGCTGGGGCCTGTCGCGTGTACGAGCAGGCGCGGACCGGTACCCCCCCGATCTCCTGGTCTGGACGGCAAGCTAGATACTTGGATCGCCTGAAAACGAATCGGTTGTATCGTGCCTGAAATGGCGCGCTTCAAACAGGCCTTACAAACGGCGGCTCGTGCATATAAAGGAAGAGATAGTAATCAACCAGGAGCCATGGCTTGTCCACGCAGCCATCTCGGATGTTGAGCGCTACCATGAGTGGTGCCCCCCGCCCCCGCTTGAGGGGAGTCACGATTCTTGTCACCTTGTGGCATTCAGGAGGGCTCGTAGCTAGAACGTGCAGCTGAGGCTCGAGTTGATTCGGCAGGGGCGGGCCAGCTCTCAAGGAGATCAAGGCGGTTGGGGGCAGCGACCGGGCGCCGGTGCTCGCGTATCGCGCGGGCGCGCTGGGCTTGACGCTAGACTTCCGGCTGCTTTGGGACCTCGAAGCTGCTAGCGCGTGTGAAACCAGTAGGACAGGTGCAGTCGGCCCACCTACAGCTCCGAAGGCAATGGCGATGGACGAGAAGGACGCCGAGAGCGCGTTTGACATAGGCGCCCAGCGGGTTGCGTTCCGCACGGTGCCCAGTCCTGCTGGCGCTGGGCGGGGGGGTGCGGCTTCGATGGTCCGCTCTTTTGCCGGCCACTACACGATTGCGCGGCAGAGCGCTGGCAAGACGACGGTGCAGTTTGAGTTCGAGGCAGAGCTGTCTGGGCAGGTGCCCTCAGTGCTCCACCAGCCTCTGGGCCGGGTGGTGGCCAAGGCCGCCACCCGGGACCTCAAGCACCACGCTGAAGGCCCGGCATGCATCGCTCGATACCGTCGCCCGGAGCTGTCGCCCGTGCTTCGCCTACTCATGCACCTCGATGGCGGGTCTCAACCTTCGGAGCTCTTCCTCGGGAGCAGCTTGCATCATGACTCGGCAATTGCGCGGATCGCCAAGCGAGTCGTGGACCAGCACCCAGCTGGTGTTCCCAGCTTAGCACGAGCTGCGTGAGTGTTTGCAACAGCACCTGCTAGTGAATCGAGTGTCTCAATGCTAGTCAAGCCTGCTCGACGCATTTTCGATACGCCTGTCAAAGATTCCACCCCTCACTGGTGTTCTTGAGTGCTTGGGGGCTCCCGTGCGTGCAAGAGTGCTCAAGGATCCCACATAGGACAGATTGGATTGAACGATGCTTACGCTGAACGATATATTTGTGTCTTATCATTTCAACCCCGCCTTCAGCGGAGGGGCCAGGCGGCCATAGCCTCGGGGGTGGGCTGCCCCGAGGGAGCCGGCCGGCCGGCCGCAAATTCACCCTCGTAAAGCGGCGCGCCCGTGACCGACTCAAAGATGCCGTAACCGCTTGGCTCCCCGTCAGCAAACCGCCCGTGGTAGGCCGCACCGTCTCCAAAGCGGAGCACACCGGCGCCATGCGGCATCCACCCACCAGACATTTCGCCCTCGTACGTCGATCCGTCTCCGAAGAAGCGCGCGCCCTTCATGGTGCCTGCTGCTGCCCCGTCTGCAAAGACGCCCTCCATCCACTCGCCCGTTTCATTCGACAGCTTTCCGCGCCCGTGCGGCCGACCACTCTCCATCTGCCCCTGGTACACGTCCCCCCATTGCCACACAAGGCGCCCGAGGCCGTGGGGCACGCCCCCGGGCGTCCAAGGGTCCTGGTTGATCAAGGAAAACTCTCCCTCGTATGCCTCCCCGTTGCTGAAGAGCGCGTTTCCGCGCCCGTGCGGCGCCCCTTGATTGAAGGCGCCCGTGTACACAGAGCCCTCGGACCACACCTTGTGTCCCTTGCCCTCCATTTTGCCCGCCATCCACTCTCCGTCATATGTGTCACCGTTTGCCTCCACCATTTCCCCTTTGCCCTGCTGCAGGTCACTGGACCACTCTCCCTGCCTCGCGAGCACCCCTCTTACACTTGCACGAGTCCCGGGCCGCCACCGCTGCACGCGCCGGATCACGTGCAGCACAAATGGAAAAGGCTCACGCGTGCAAGGATACCTGAGATGCAGGGAGGGCCTGTGCCTGGTAGACCGCCCCGCTCTGCCAGCGACAGACCCCGTGGCCCACACGCCTGCCTCGCTCCAGCCCCCCTTGGTACTCCCACGGGCCCCGCACTGCGTCCCCCTGAGCGCCTCCCCGCTGGAGGCCCTCCCCTTTCACGGGCTCGTCGCTGACCACCGCACCCACGTCAGAGGCCTAAACCTGAACCGGAGCGCGGCGCGCCTTGCGCGGGGCCATCACGCTGGGCCAGTACGCCGAGGCCAAGGCAGCGGAGGGAGCTGAGCGGGACGCAGCGCCGCAGGGCGCACTCACTTGCGCCAGACGCCGGTGAAGGACCTCCCGTCAGCCCAGAGCTGCGTGCCTGCGCGTGATGCAAAGGGATCAAAGGGATGAAACGAGCGCGCGGAACTGAGAGGTGAGGGTGCCGCACGCCAACGAGTGCCCACAGGTGCGGGGCGTGGCGCGCGGGGCCTCAAATGGCTCCAACCGTTCCCCTGTCGGGTATCCTGCTCCCAATGCCCATCGTACTTTGACCCGTCTTTGCCTGTGAGCGCCCTGCTCGCGCGACGGGCGGACTTAAAGCCAAAACTGGCCAGGTTTTGGACTTGGAACCGTTTTTGGAAAGACCCACGCAACGCACCACGCACCACGCACCACGCACCACGCACCGGAAGTCACCCCACCGCGGGGACCGCACACATCACACAGGGATCGGGGCATGCGCAGCCGTGGCGGGAGAGACCCTTGCCCGTGGCGGGAGAGCGTCACGGCGAGCTCCCGCGCCTCACGCGCAGTCTCCGTGGGCGCGCTGTTGCCAGGTGCGCCGGCGGCAGGCGCACAGCTTGAGCTTGCAGTGGTGGTAGAAGGCTTGGAGCCATTTGAGGTCAGGGAGCCGATTGACTCTTGCGAGAGAGATTCCTGCATTGACGGGGCAGCCTCGGAGGGCGGCGCCCACGAGACAGCCAGCGCCCCCTCGTACACGTCGCCGTCCGCGCTCGTGTGGCGCCCCTGCCGTCGCGCGCACGCCGCCGCCCGTAGCATGAGACCGTTTGTTGCCGTGCGGGCCTGGCGCTTGCGCCGGCCTGCCCACCCTAGTGTCCCGGCTGCACGGTCGCCCGATCGCTATCGGGCGGCTGGGCAGACGCACGCGATACGCAAGCGGTGCCCTCACGGGGGGGCAGACGCACGCGATACGCAAGCGGTGCCGCGATACGCAAGCGGTGCCCCGCGGTGCCCTCACGGGGGGCGCTGCGGAGGGCGCTCGCGGGTGGCACTCGCGGGGAGGCACCGTTCCCGCGGGACAGGCGCCTGCGACCCACTCTCCCTGCACCCAGTCACCTGACGGCCACGCGAGGCGGCCCGGCCCCTCGCGCACGTCTGCCGCCCAGGCGCCGTCGAACACCACTCCGTTCTTGTACTGCATCACCCCCCTGCCAGGAAGGGCGAGTAGAGTAAAGTGGCGCCAGAGGTGTGACAATGGAGCCTTTTCTCTCCAGCGCGGCCCCTCGCCGCGCGGCCTCCCTCCCCTGCAGTGGAGTCGTGAAAGTGAAAGCGGGGCGGGGACTGACCGGCCCTCGCGGCGGCCGAGCGAGACCTCTCCCTCGAATGCCTCGCCGCTCTCGTACTGGAGAACCCCGACGCAGCCACCCCCCGCGTCGAAGTCGCCCGTGAGGGTGTCGCCGCTCTGCCACTGCACGCTTCCCTGCCCAACCAGCACGCCATCTTCGAAGATCCCCTCGTACACTATGCCCGTCGCGCTCATCGAGTACCTGCCCTCGCCGCTCGGGAGAAACAGCGTGTCGGGCCCCTGCTCGGGACGCCACTTACGCGACTTTCAGGACTGACACTGCCTTGTAACCTCGATCAAGATGAAAGGGTTGCAGTGTCAGACACAGAGCCCGCGATGGGGCCCACCTGGTGCGCGCCTTCGAACGTGTCCCCGTTGGCGTACGTAACCTGCGGCATCGCGCCGCCACTCTGAGCACAGCGGCATGCAGTACCGCTCTGCAGGAAAGGGGCGTGGTAGAAACCAGGTCCGAGGCTTGCTTATGCACAACGACAGGCTGTAGCGCCTTCAGGTTAAACGCACTTTTGCTGTCCTCGAGCTTCTTTCCACCCTTCTTGGGCATTGCACCTGAAGATGTTGCAATTGGGGCAGAGGCGCCGTATCAGGGACTATGACGACTCTCTTGCCCACCCAAAATACGGGATGTAGGGCAGCAGGGCCCAATACCCTTGCTCGCAGCGCCCGCATTGCCGGAGCTGGCCTGGGATCGGGCTGGAGTTGAGACGGCGGTTCAATGCGGTGCAGCAACAGCTACCTCCCAACCCAAACACCCGTCCCATGCGTCAAGATCGGGGATCCTTTCTGACTTTCAAGCTGCGCAATAAATTTGGAGATCACCTTGCTCGCGTTGGATTTGAAGGACATGCCGGGTCAGCCGCTTGTGCCCCGGGCCGCCCCAAGCCAGCAGGCCTGGGAGCGGCCCGCCTCCGAATGATAAGCGTACCAAGCAGTCAAAAGTGGATTAATGTTGAGTAAAGTAGATCAGTTCTATTCTGGCCATGTTCGAGGTGCTGCGCTGCCCGCGCCTCCCCTACCTTTAACTGCTCGGATGCTGCAAGTGCTTCAAATGTACTCGGGGGTTTGAGATGTGACAAGTATAATGGCAAAGTAGTGGGGAGGGTGAAGGGCAGAAATACCTGGCAATTTGTGTAGAAGCGATTCGTATTTCTTGCGCGTCGAGTTTCAGTCTCCGGCCGATGCTGGCTGCCGCAGACGCTAAGTACTATACTAAGAAGATGATGTTTATCGAAGGAGGATCTCACCCTGTGTTCTAGGCCTGGATGCGTTTCCCTGGTCGTATGTATCTCAGCCCGCATGAATGTCAGCTAAGGCTCCCGTGTCGGACACAGGAGCTGACGGAGAACCGCAACGCGTGGCTCGCCACTGGCAACAACCACGGCTGGTGGAACCACGGGGCTCGCGATGTCCCCCTGCCGAAGGTGCACCCTGATTCCTTTCCCCCGCAGCCTGTCTGAACCACTGCCACCGTGACTCCGGAGCATGCGCCCCCCATCGTCCACGTCGGCCAGGACACAGCGCTTGGTGCAGACGGGGTGTCACTGGAAGTCTTGAATGCAGTGTGGATAATCATTCCGACTGACGAAGTTGCGTGGTGAGCAGAAGCTGATCATCAGCAAGGCGCCAGGGTGGGGTTCGCTGCTCCCTGAGACCGTTCACGGCGTCGACGCGGGGCTGCAGTGCCCCATGTGCTCGGCCGCCAACAAGAAGGACGCCCCACGGTACTAGATGGGAGTTGCGACTTTGATAGCTGCACGTGCAGGTGCGCGGCAGGCGCGGTAAAGGCGCAGGATTGTGCAGTGTGAGAGAGCAGGATTGTGCAGTTTTAAATTCTCAAGCAAAAGCAGTCGCGCGTGTGGCCGAGCTGGGGCGGGCGAGGGGTGAGGCCAACGCCGGCCTGGGGATTCCATCGGCTTATCAGCGCCGCCAGGGACACGGTCTTACCTCCATTACCCTAGTCTGGACCGCCGCCGGCACAGACCGGTTCTACGCACGTAGCCAGCTATCTTGCGGGCTCTGCCTGAGGGTCGTTGGAGCCCCAAATGTTGGGGCCGAGGGGATCGTCGAGCGTGATGCTGCCACTCTCGGGAGCTAAAGCGGCCGAGGCGGGCTGAGCCTCCTTGGCGGCCCCGGCGTCGCTCTGCGCGGAGGCGGCCCGGCAGGCGAGGACGTCGGGGTGGTCAGCGGGCAGCGCGGCGACACCAGTGGCGACTCCGACGGCCTTGAGCAGCACGGGCAGCTTGTCGCGGTAGTCCCAGTGCCCCTGCCGTGCCACGCGGCTGTGAGTGTCGCTCGCCCGGGAGCCGCCGCGCGCAGGGGCAGGACTGGGGGCCTTTTGAGCTATTGGGGGACCTTGACGAGCGCGGAGACGTCGAAGTTCTCGAGGGCCGAGGCGGGCGCGGGGCGAGGAGCGCCCGGGCGCGGCGGCGCGGCGGTCACGGGCTGCAACCCCGCGACGTAGCGGGCGAAGGAGGCGGAGCGGAAGAGGAAGGCGAGGACCCAGTCGGAGCGGCAGAAGACGTTGACGAGGCGGTGCCCGCACACCGCGGCCGCCTCGTGCCACGCCGCCGCGTCCGCCGGTAGCGGGGTCCCCATGCACACCGCGCTCTCCACAACGCCCATGCCGCGCGGCCCCATGCGCGCAAGCTGGAGGAGGCACCGGTGGATCACGCGCGCGCCCATGCCGAAGCCGACGAGCGTGACCGGGCGGTGGCCCTGCGTGCGCGAGGCGAGGGCGTGCGCGAGCTCCTCGCCCGCCTTGTCGGCGCGGAGCGTGACGAGTGCCCAGTTCGAGTCGATCATGGAGGCGGCGGACACGAGCGTGCGCGGGATGGTGAGCGAGAGGAAGGCCGCCCCGAGCACCGCCTGCCCCACCACCCACGTCGCCGTGCTGCTCGCCTGCGCCTTGAACTGCTCCCGCAGGATGTTGCCGAAGAGTCGCAGCTCCGCGCTCTCCCAGCGCAGCGCCAGCGCCTGCCCCCCGCCGCCCGGGGTCGCCGTGAGCGGCCCGTCCCAGACCTTCCAGGCGGAGTCCTGCGGGTCGGTGAGCCAGCCGGCGACGCCGACCGCCACAGGGAGCCCCGGCGAGTCGTCGACGAGGTCGAACGCGAACTCGTCCAACCCCGCCGTCCGCCGCATCACCTTGTACCCCACCAGCCCGGCGCCCGCCGCCCCGAACGACACGCCCAGCACCGCCGACAGCCCGCCGAAGGCCGCGGCGCCCGCGGCGAGCCCCGAGCCGATACCGAGCACGGAGCCCATCACGCCGAGCCCTGCGGGTGGCGCATGGGGGAGGTCGGGGGCTCGCGGGGCGGCGGGCGGGGCGGCAAGCGGGGCAGGGGACCACCCGCGATGACGGCGGGCGCCGCGAGCCCGCCGGTGAGGCCGATGATGGCGCCCCCGAGCACGGCCGCCCCGCCGATCTTGGCCGCCCGCATGTAGCCCATCTTGCCCTTCTTCCCCTCCGCGCCAGAGCCGGCGCCGGCGCCCCCCCCCGGCGCGGCGAGCAAGTGCAGGCGCTCGGCGCGCGCGAGCACCTCGCGCACCATCTCCGCCGAGAGCGCCGCCTCCGCCGCCACCATCCACCGCCACGGCACGTCCAGTAGCGCCGCCATTCGCCGGACGAGTCCGCGCGCCCGCGCATCATACCGCCGCGTCGACACCGACGCCGCGAGCACCAGCCAGCAGAGCGCCCACCCCGCCCCTGCCGTCTCCAGGTCCGGCTCTGCCGCCTCCCGCTCCATCATCACTGCCGTCTCCAGGCTCATCGCCGCTGGCTCCTCAGTGCCCTCACTGCCCCCCGGGCGCGGCGAGGCAGACTCGGCACCGCCCGCGTGGCCGCGCGTCGGCCCTCCCTCGCCCACATCCTGACCAGCGGACGGGCCGCCCTCGCCCTGCGGTGCAGCTGGAGGTGCAGCTGGAGGAGGCAGCTGCACCGCAGGGCGAGCGGCCAGCACCTCCGTGTAGGGCGTGGGGTCTGCAGGAAAGTCGAGCATGGACAGCAGCGCCGCCTCCCGTCCCTCGTCGATCGCCAGCGTCCGCCGCACAGTTCGCAGCAGGTCTTCGTAGAAGGCACGGTACGCATCCGGACCAGAAACCTTCACCTCAAGGTAGCCCTCCTCCGCGGCGCCGTCCGCTGCACCGACGTCCGTGCTCTCAGCCGCATCGACTGCCCCCGCCCCCTTTTCCCTGAGGCTCTCCGCTAGCTCAAGCTCCACCTGCACGCCGCCGCGTCAAGAAAGCGAAACACGCACTGTTGGTCGTCGGACTGGCTGGCGTGCAGGGACGGGCTC
>ENA-UOXV01004625-UOXV01004625.1-marine-metagenome-genome-assembly--contig:-NODE-4625-length-15647-cov-6.261224_pt1 | contig 15647 bp, 14 predicted proteins | sample MGYA00238165_ERZ766961 | MGnify/ENA primary metagenome ERZ766961 (study PRJEB28924, sample SAMN03173240) | marine metagenome | biome: Marine; feature: Water; material: Subsurface seawater | place: North... | reverse complement strand
TGCTCCGCGTTGCTCGCCATCTCCCGCAGCGGCACCATCCCCGGTGACGGCGAGTGCAGCCCCACCTTCGTCACCACGTCTTGCATGCCTACAGACCATTCGGGCGAAGGCCCAGGCCGCGACGGCGAGCTCTGTGCCCCGACGCCCGGCGCGTGGTCGTGCACAACCTGCGCCCCACCGTTGCCGTCCTCGAGCACCACCACGCTGAAGCGCCGCGCCTCCATGTCAACCGCCCTGCCCCCTAGCTCGCCAACCACCGGGGCAAGGTGCCCGTACCCTGCATCCCTGGCAGCTTGCGCTGCATCTGCCGCGTCGACCTGCACGTGCTCTGGGACAGCGAGCCTATCATCCCGCCACGGCAGCTGTTCGTCCTTTGCTGGCAGACCAGCCTCACCCGGTTGTGATGGTTGTGAGCGCGGCTTGTCTACGCTCTCGCTGCGTGCGCCTCCAACCCCACCCCACTCCCATGCAAGCGCCTCGCGCCCGGCCTGCCCGAAAGAGCCCTCCAATCAATGGTTCGTCGGATTGCGGCGCAGTGTCTCAAGACACAGAGGGCTGCAGTGCATCAATCAGCGACAGCACAAAGCCGCCGCACCGGAGTCTCACAGCTATGGGCTGGACCGAGAAAGTACCTTGGCATCGAGATCACCCCATTTCTCCTGGTCGGCCGGCGCGCCCTCTGCATCAGCCCAGATCGCGTCGTCGCCGTCATCGACCGCGGCCATGTTCCCGAGGGCGGGGGCACAGCTAGGGCCAGCCAGTTCCTGCGGATTCCAACGGCCTCACCCTTGAAACAGTCAGGAAATGGGCAGGCGGGTGTGGGAGAGAAGTCGACAACCCTGGCACAAGTTAAACTTAGCACCAGACGTCCGTTGCTCCCGGCCCCATTGAGACAGGTCTTTCTCTGTGGGAAGCTGTGTGTCGGAGCGCCGCGGGGCTCACATATCTTACGGCTCCCTTGCACGCGCCTAGGAATACCAGCTCGCAGCCGGTCAGCCGAGTGGAGTGCTTTCCCAGAGGCAGCGAGGCTGAGCGGAGCCTAGGCTCTCGGCGGCGGCAACAGCGCCGAGTGCTCCACAACGCACGATGGCTGGTTTCCTCAAGCCAATCCCGGCACGCTCGGATTATCCATTCGACCCGGACAATCCTGTCCCGAATGGCGTGCAGCTGGCACCCGCGGAGTTGCGTGCAAAGTATTATAAGGTCATCGACTCCAATGCGCGCTTCTACATCGGCGACCCGCGCATGCTCCGCGACCGGCACCAGGAAGTCGACCCGTCCATGACAAAGCACTTCAAGCAGGCCCGAGCAGACGGCCAGCAGGTCACGGACGAGACGAACCGCCACCTCATCGCTGAGATTTATCGCGGTCGCTGGTGAGCTGCGCCCTCATCCATCAGAGCCTTTCCTCCCATGTAGGCCCGGAACACCTCATCAGAGAGATTGAGCAGCGTGCGCGCTGCACCAGCTTGTACTGTTGGGACGCCCCGCTAGCCCTGCTTTCAGTCAAGTAGGGCCGTGGGTTGGCGGTGCCTCGGCACCTGAGTGCGGCACGCTCGCGCAGGTACGGGCCCGAGCACCGGGACGAGGCTGTCAAGAAGCACGAAGTGAGTGACCTGGTCAAGCAGCAGCTTGCGTATGACCACGACATGTTCTCGATCCTTGGCAACAAGTACACCCCCGCCCCGCGCGTACGTGCCTCGCTCGCGCCCGTTCTGGCCGCCCCCGCCTCGAGCAGCGCTCAGCGCCCTTTGTCCGCGGTGGCACAGGTTTGGGAACGAGTTCAAGCCAGACCGCGGCACCCCCAAGACCGACTTCATCGCGCGGAATCGTGTGCGCGCCAAGCTCGGGCGCAGCGCGCAGCGCGTGTCGGCAGGGTCGACTGGGAGCGGAGCACTCGGGCGCACCCGGGGCACCAGCAAGTCCACGCTGGGGCTGCCGCGCCGGGAGGACATGCAGGAGGCGGCGGCAGGGCTGGTAGACCCCAAGCTCATGCCGGGTTTTCTCAAATGGTTTGAGGCTCACGCGGGGCCGGCGGAGCGAGCGTCGCTGCTCAAGACCTTCAAGCAGGCGCAGGACTCAGGCGGCAAGAAGATGTCGGCGCACCAGCGCGCGCTGCACGAGGCAAACCTGCTCAAGGCCTCACGCACCGGTGTCATGAACGCTTCGATCCGCGCAGCCAACGCGGCCCTCCAGCAGCGCCCGCGCACCGCGAGCCCGGCGGTCGGGGTGCTCCCGCCCTCACTACCGCAGCGCGCCGCAGCAGACGGGCCCGGCGCGAGCGCGCAGCGTCCCTCGATGGAGCTGAGCTACCAGGTCGACGCGGGGAGCGCGGAGGATTTGAAGGGCGCAGGACAAAGCGAGAGCGGTGGGTGTGCCGTGGGCGTGCCCGAGGCAGCGTCCGAGCGCGGAGTGACTGCGATGGTGAACAAGCTGCCGATGCCGCCGCTGCCGGACGAGATTGTCCCGCCCGAAAGGCGCCAGAGGGGGTCGTACCCTGTGCACTGGGTGCCCAAGCCGCGCGTGATGGAGCTGCGCCAGAAGCTGCTGGAGACGCTGCATAGCAAGCACAAGCAGCTCAAGATCTCGTTCCGCCGCTTCGACGAGGACCACGAGGGGACGGTCGCGCTTGCGGAGCTGTACCGCGTGATGGTGCAGGAGAGCGGCATCAAGTGCACGCGGCGCGAGCTGGAGGAGCTGTGGGACTTCTTCGACCGCGATCGCGATGGGCAGGTCAAGTACGCCGACTACGCCAAGACCATGGGCAACGACGCGCTGGACGAGCGCGACTACTTCCAGATCGCGTTCCGCAAGGCGGCGGGGCGGTACAACGAGGAGGTGCGCTTCTTCAAGGACGAGGAGGAGCTGAACGAGGCGACCTTGCGGGAGCAGAAGTGGAAGGCGCGGTCAGGTGAGCCCACGGCGTTTGAGAAGTCGTGGCACGAGCGGCACGTGTCCGAGGACCACAACTCGCTCTTCACGCTCGACAACCGCAAGTACGGTGCAAACTTCAACGAGAGGATCCTCAAGCCGTCGGAGACAGTGCCCAACACTCACGCGCACCGTCTGCGCCTGGAGATCGCGCGGCGCCTGCGGGAGCAGCACGACTCCGCAGAGGAGGCGTTCAAGGCGCTGTCGACGGACGGAAGCACGATCTCGGAGTTTGGCATGCGCAAAATCCTCCTGGCGCTCGGGCTGGAGCCGGACCAGAGGCTGATCTCGGACCTGATGCAAATCTTTGATCGCGATTACAACGGCTACCTTGACTCGCAAGAGTGGGAGCTCGCGTTTGGTGCCCCGGCGCTGGCGTTTGCGGAGGTAGAGGACGCCGCAGCGCACAACGGGGGCGGCGCCAACGAGCCGAGGTCGCCGTCCGAAAGGCGGGGGTTGGACGACTCGCTGGGGTCCATCGAGGACGAGGACGAGGACGAGGACGAGATCAAGATGATAGATGTTCCCTCAGGGTCGGCGCCCGGGGACGAGCGGGCCGAGCGGGCCAAGCAGGCAGCGTGGGCGGCGGGGTTGTCGGCTTCGGCGGGAGGCGGTGTTGCTGGAAAGGGCAAGGGCAAGGGCAAGGGCAAGGGCAAGGGCAAGGCAAAGCGGAGCAAGGGGCGGGCGGCGCAGCAGACGGAGGCGCTGCGCGCGATGCTGCAGGGCGAGCGGAGGCCGCAGAGTTCGTGGCACGCCGGTGGAGGCGCTGCCGCACCGCCCGCTGGCGGCGGTGAGATGCTTCCCCCGCGCCCCGTCACGGCCCTCTCCAGCACCGGCGGCTTCGATCCCGCCCGCGTCCGCCGAGGCGTCGACCTCCTCGCCCGCGCAAGCACACCGCTTGCGTCGCTCACGCGCCGCGCGGCCACCCCTGGTACAGTGCGCGAGACACCTGCGGACGCGGGCCCCGTGCCCGCCGGGCGCCCGCCCGTGCCCGCGCCCGCGCACTCGCCGGCGCGCACCGCGCCGCGCTCCGCGTCGGCTATGGCGCTGCCCCCGGCAGTGGCGAGCGAGCGGGCTACGTCGCTCGGCGGGCCGCCGCGCGGCGCGGGCGGGATGGCCTCGCGCTCCGGCGCGCGGCCGAGCACGGCGAGCGCGCACGAGCGCGCCACTGCCCGGTTCCTGGCCAACGTCGTGCCGGGCGGTGGGGCGCTCGCGGCCGCGCCACGCGCACTGGACCTCCCCTCGTCGGTGCAGAGCCAGCTGCTCGCCAAGACGGGCGACGCGGCGCCGCCTGGGGGGTCTGGGCAGCCCCCGGGCGGCCCCGGCTCCGGGAGGGGCGCTGCGACCGCGGATGGCGCCTTGGGGGGGCTGGGTGGAGCAGGCGGGGGCTAGAAGTCATGGGGGACGGGTGGGGCCCGGGCGGCGGGAAGAGCTCGCGGGTCCAACTGGCAAGGCCGTTCTGGAACGTCCCAGGACGTTGTAGGACGCTAACACGAGGAATGTGGTGTTGTTTTAGTATAAATGCAGCTGCTCTCTACTGCCCCCGTCCTCGGCGTCACCGAAATATCAACTACGAGTGCGACCTAGGCGCTGCCCCGCGCCTTGAGGTGATTGACGAGGCGCAGCAGCGCTTGACGAGTGCCCTGGTTGCACGCGGCTTTTGTGCGCACAAAGTAGGCGAGCTTGTCCACCGCGCCAGGCGTCGAGAGCTGGATCTGCGCCCCCGGCGCCCCGAGCGCCGCCTCGAGCACCGCCACCAGCGCAATTTCGCTCCCCTGGTCCGCCAGGCCGCGTGCGGGGCCCGCTGACCGCGGAGAGCCTACGGGGCAGCTGCCCCCGAGGGGTGCGAGCAGCGCAGATGCGGGGAGTGCGAGGAGGAAGTCGAGCAGGAGCGGCCACGCACGCCGCCCAGTCAGGCCCTCCTGCACGCGCGGCACCTGCAGCAGTGCTTGCATCCACCGCAGCAGCGCCGGAGCGCAGCCATACGCCTCATGCAGCTCGCCGAATTCAGCCGCCGCGTGTTCGTGCGCAACGAGACCGGCCAGTAGCTCTGCCAGAGAGTCGCCCACTGCGTTCCTGCGATCGCCCCCTCGCAACCCAGCCGCCGCTGCCGCCCCGCCCCCGCGCGGTGCCCCCTCGTGCGCAAGCTCCGCGGCCCACGCCAGGTTGCCAACCAGCGCCACCGCAAAGAGCACTCCAGATGACACCACCTCGGGCGGATCCCCAGCGCGCGGTGCACACGCCGCCAGCAGCTCCGCAAGTGCGCGCTCGCCGGGCCGCGTGTCCTCGAGGGTGCGCGGTTTCTGGGCGCGCGCGTCCGCGCCACGACACGAGTCCGCGCCACGGCGCCCGTCCTCTGCAGCCAGAAAGGAGCCCCAGCGCTCCTCGATGGGATCGGGGCTCAGAGGCAGCGGTGGAGCGCTCTTGCACTGCTCCTCAACCAGGGCCCACAGCTCCGGGTCCGTGCCGAGCCCAATCGACTCGGTGCACTGACCTGCGAGCTCCGCAAGCAGCTTGACCGCATTTTCGCGTGTCTTGCCAGCCTGCCGTGCACAGTACACCAGTGCCTGGACTGGACCAGCCTCCAGCATCGGCCTCAGCGTCAGGGCGCGCCTCTCGTTGTCAACAAACGCTGCGAGCGCCTTGATCGAGAAAGACTTGACGAATCGCTCGGCCTTGCCCTGCATCGCTGGACACAAAATCGCATCCGCGAGGACTCGAGTCATCTCTCTGACGCCCTGCGCCACTGTGTTACCCTCATCCGACGCACTGCTGCCTGACACTGCCCCTTCTCTCGTCGCGATCAGTGGGTGTACGCCGTCCAGAGCACGCAGGACCTTAGCGAAATGCCCGGGGAACTCCAGGCAGCCGCCAAGCACTCGCGCGAGCAGAAGAATAGTCCGTGCTGCCACCTCCAGACCTCCATCGCCGAGTGTCCCTTGCCGACAAAGTTCGACGAGTGCTGCGCGAACCTCCTTGCAGCCTTCGTCGCTCAGCCCAGGGCCTGTTGCCGCCACCCGAACCTCCCCCTCTCCTTCCCGGTACACCATCCGCCTGGCGGCTGCAATGTGCTCTTCTCTCCATGGGTCTATCACAGGGGTGTTTGCCGTAACCGCGTCCACTCCACGCACGGGGGGTGCGACCATATCACCAGCGGCCCTGTACTGTGCCTCCGGCGCCTGTGGGGGCCCTGCAGCCCACCTCCCCCGCTCCTCCGGCGACGCCCAAGCCACTGCTAGGAGCAGACAGGCCCGCCCGAACCCCCCACCTCGCGTCCACACTCGCTCCCGTCCACGTATCCCCTTTCCTGCCGCATCAGCGCTCACCTCTCCGCCCTGACCGTCAGGGCGGAGAAGCGACCCAGCGAGGAGCATCTGAGCATGAGAACGACATGTCTCCACAAGAGCCTTACGAGCGGCGATCGACTGCTTGGCGACAGAGGCGTACCATAAGATTAGCGAGTGCGAAGCCATCACGCCGAGCTCCCACTGTCGCCCCGCCCCCCTTTCCCATCCCTCTTGCATCAGCCGAATCACTCCACCGAATCCACCCCGACTAATCCCGCCACCGGCCCCTGGCCCCTTCACGCCACACGGACACGGGCATCGCCCAGAGCTCCGCACTCCGCTTCCTGGGCCATCAACTCCAGCCCCACCGACCACCTGATCATCGGTTTGTGCCAGTGCAATGCCACAGGGCCCGGGCGCGAGCGAGCAGAGCGCGAGCCATCCTTCCTCCCCCGCACTGCCTCCCCACTCAGCAGGATCCAGAGCCCCGTCTCGATGAGCGCCGACGACAAATATGACCGCTCGCATGCTCGCATCTGGTTCACCTGACCTCTTTGATTTTCCCCCGAGACTACCATTCGCTCCAGCCCACAGCTCACCACACATTACTGCCAGCAATCTTCGCATCGTCCCTCGACGCGACGTCTCGCAGAGGCCCAGATCCCTTGCGCTGGGGGGTCTGACTGTCGTCGCCCCGCGCAACACCTGAAAATTTGAGCCCCCATCTGTGTAATCCCCATCTGTGTCCATCCTGACAGCAGTTCTACCATCTACTACACCACTATGGCCGCTCCTGTCCATCACCACGTCGCCTCCTGGGGTGCTCGGCCGCGAGCGCGGCTGCGAGATGTTGGTGTTGGTGACAGACACTCCTTGAAACGAACAAGACACGGTGTCGGGCGTGCTCCCCACTGTTGCCTGCCCGAGCGGAGGTGCGCAAGCCAGAGCAGCAAGAAGGCGCGCCATGACGTTTCGCCACTCAGCGCTGCAAATCAAGCTTGCTCCTGTGGCATGGCTGGTGCTGACGCCGCCAAGCGCCTCCAAGGCCGCCTGAGGCCCTCCCGGAGCAGCGAGTAGAGCGTCGAGAGCTGCACCGCACGACGCCACACCCGGTCCTACGCACACAGCGCATGTGTTTACTCTCTGGCTGAGAAGTTACACGCATTGGAGATCGCGAGCACAAACCTTTTCTTTCTCCGCCCGCTCGCTGCCTGCATGTCGCACTCAAACAAGTCATCGATGCATCCATGGGAGAGAGCAGGCCGCTCGCTGCTCCACCTGACCCTCTTCCGATCACAGCTTCCTCCGATAAACACTGCAAAAACTCTTGACCCTTAGCACTGCAGCCCCCTGGCCCTCCGCCACCTTTGACTCCACAGCTACTGCGTCGTTTCTTAGAACTCCCGGCACGTCCTCCGCTTCCCGATGCCGCTGAAGAATTCGTCTCTCCGAGTCCCCAAGACTTCGCGGAAGCGGCTTCTAAGAGGCGCACGGCACTCCAGCGAGCAGCTTCAGGGACCACGAGGTGGCGAGCGCTACCTTCCCAGCGCCGCTCGGGATCTTGTGGATTCGCAACCGTCCTCTTCTTCGGCCTGTGCGGGCGGGTCATTGGGAAGTGCACAGAAAGCAGCTGCTTCAGTGCCGCGTTGACCTCTCGCAGCCCCATCGATGCAAATACCATCCCCGCAAAGGAATGCTTTTTCTGGACTCCTCCTTCTGCCCTCGTGACATCAGTGGTCGACCCAAGCGCAAGAAGTAGCGAAGACAGCAGGTGACGATGGTTGCACTTGCATCGCATAGATTTCGACGAGTGGGCCATGGAGACTGATGATTTGCTGGAGTGGCTCGTGCGCTTCCCCAGAATTGAGCCTTCGTGCTTCCACGTCACACTGTGCAGCCGAATGACAGCATCAAGGAAACAACGGGGCACACAATTACCAGCATCAGGAAAGCAACGAGGCACAGTCGCGCAAGGCACACTCACTGGTCGAGACCCGTCTAGGTGGACGGGGCATCGGGGACAGGTTCCTAGACCTTCGCAACAGACTGAGCGCCTCGCCCACATTTTGCTCACGCTCGAATCGCCGCAGCGCCGCATCGCGCACGCCCCTGAAAGAACCCAACCAACACTTGAGACATTATCCCGCCATTCATCTTGATGTTGGCGCAATCTTCGACTGTCGAGTGGGTGTGGAAATCAGAACCTGGTCAAGCTGAGAACACCTGCCCCCATTGCGACCCCCCCGACTCGCTCCCACTCGACAGCCAGAGCCTCCAATAGCTCCACAGCGCACACTCCCTCTTGCCCCTCCCGAGCAACTCCTCCTGCAGGGTGGTACCCACGACCACCTGGTCCCATCCTGCAGGATGCGTGCGGCGAGTCCAGCAACACCAGAGCGTCGATGACAGCTTCGCAAGGTCCCCGCATTGCCCAAGAGAGGAACGCATCAATTGTGGCCCCGCCTTCACAAAGGAACCTGTTGGCGTGCATCCGATTGAGTGGGCCCGAGGAGCACAATCTGACGGTAGCAGGTGACGGTTGATGCTCGCTGAACACCCACATTGCCAACAGCAGCCACTGGCTATGTGGCACTCGCGTTCAAGCCCAGATCACAATGGGTGACACATTCGCCACGTCGTGTGCTGAGAACAATTTGGGCACGCACCTCTCGACCAGAGCATCTGGCGTCGCAGTCTCACTCATAAGGACATCCATCGCACACCTGGTTCGAACGACACTCCTGGCTATCATTGCGGTGGGCTCCACGGATTCTGTATTTGTTTTATGCAATTTTCAGCGAGACTGCGCTGCGGCTGATGACGCGAAGGGGCCCGAAACCTTCCTTGTTGATCTGGGTCGAATGGGTCTGGGAGAAGTGCAGCGAGGTCGATGTCGTCCCACGCTGGGACATTTGGCGCAGCTCTGGCAACAAGCCCTGCCAAAATCCCTGCAGCAGGTACGCTATTGCCCCCTCCCGCGCTGGCAGTGCCCTGAACCGTGGCAACGAGCAGCCCTTGTAGCTGCGTTGCCGTCAGCCCGTGAAGCAGTTCAGCAGCGGCGCGCGCACGCGACTCCGGCGCAAGCACGGCCTGCGAGGCTGCAAACTGTTCCTCAAGGCTCAGTGCAGCGGCCAATTCCTGGCGCTCGCCCATGTCTTGCCCTGGGAACGGGGCGGCTCAACCCCTTGCTCCTTGGCGGATGTTTCGTTCGCTTCGCCTCGCAGGCGAGCCCGTCCGATTCAAACCACGCTTTTTTTCGGGGTACGTCAAAAGTTTCCCCAACCGGTCGACATCTGTGTGACGGCGGGACTGGGCGGGACATCCCGCCGGTGGCGAGGAGGACGCAGCCAGCCATGGCACTCAACTCTGACAGGATCCGTTCACCGGGATCGTGATGCCCCGCTCTATTGATTTTTGAAACGTTGCTGCCCCGATGATGCGAGCTAGAGGGTTAGCAGAGCGGCAGGATGCTTGGTGTCGCGACAGCCCGTGTGGCACGCTGTGCTGGGTCAAAGGCCTCCTAGCACCAGCATTAGGCACACCAGTCTAGCGCTGTCGATTCCTCCGCACGGTAGACTCGATCTCTCGGTGACTCGTGTATTCTTGTGACGTCGCCAACAAACTCGCATGTTGCCTCTGACAGAGCTGTGAGACCGCACGGGCTGAGCACGGGAGACGCATACTCTGGTTTGCATAGCGGTGGTTCAGACGGCGCATACAGGCAGAGCCACTATGTGAGTTCCCGCCAGAAACCAGCTATGCATCGGTCCTATGTTGGCTGGCACCGCTGCCCGTCCCAGCCCGTGCCCGTAGAGATAGCAACCCTCAAAAACCAGAGCGGCCGTGCGTGTGTGTGCAGGGATCGTCGCAGCCAGCGGGTTCAAGGACGCAAATGGATACCGAGACGCTGATTGGGGCCATAGGAGATTTTCAGATGCGGATGCGGGCGATGTCAACTAGCGGGGGGGGCACGAATGACTCCCCGAGTGCGCCAGCGCCGTGGCGTCCGCTGCCAGTCCCCCCTCGGGCCGTGCAGGACTCACCGCAGGACGAACTCCGACGACCTTCCACCGTGCTTGCATCATCAAAGTTGACAGTGGGAGCAGAAGAGCAGCATAACCAGAGCTACCAGCCGTCGCCCAGCCGCGGGAAGATCGCTGAAGCGGCACCGATCGACCGTTCGTTGCCCTCAAGCGTACCTGATGGGGCTGATGGTGAGTTTTCAATACGACTCACGGCACTTGTCGTTGACTGTATCGCGAGCAGCTGCTCCTGTGCAATATCGTGCAGCGATACAGCTGACCGTCTTCGCGCGGGGCAGGGCTGGTGAGAATGATGGCCGAAATCAAGCGGCAGCTTGCGCGCGAGCCTAATTCGGGTGATGAAGTATCGGCAGGGGCGCCGTCCCCGGCGCGTGCAAGCCGATCGTATGATTCGCGTGCCAGCGCGAGGGATATGTCCAGGCAAGCGCGCCCCTGAGCGCGCATGGCCTGCAGCTGTACCAGGGCAAGCGACCGTGCGTCCGTGAGCGCATGTGCCTCGTTTGATCCCCGCACTAATCATCCTTGGCGGCGACTCAGATCCATGGACGCGTACAGCGCTTCAACTTCCGGCTCGCATCACTCACTCTCCGATGCATCGCTGCACAGAGGCGGGGCGGTGGCTTCCTTGCGGGAGGCCAAGGCCCAGGAGCGCGAGCTCGACTTTGAGGCTTCGCTGCAGAGTCTGCGCTCTCGGATTGCTGTGCGTGCCCCGCGCGACGCATCCTTCTCCATGCACAGCACTTCTTCGTCCTATGGCAATCACGGTCCGCTGTCCACGGGATTTTCGAGCACCGCCGGCGCTTCCGCCTCCTCAATCGGGCCAGGCGCTCCCGCCGCGTCCCCTGCGCTGATGGCTGCGCGCGCGCCCATTCCGGCCTCTAGGCAGCTCAGCGGGAGCCGTTTTGCTCCGGACGGGAATAGCAGCACAGTGGGGCGAAGCGGCATTCCTGGTGTGCCCTTGGAGCGAGGTGGGTCGGGGCCGCAGGGCAGCTCGGCATCTCATGCTCTGGGAGGCGCGACCCAGACGCCACCCCAGACGATGCCGCGCGCCTCCTCTCTCACGGTTGACTCGCCGGGTAAGGGAATCTCTTCAATCAGCGGGGCGATGGCGGGAGCGGACGCGGAGCCGCTCCCTCCCGGCTGGGAACAGAAGCTCGACACGCCGTCAGGCCGGGTCTTCTACGTGAATCACCGCATCCGAGCCATCTCGTGGGAGCGCCCCGGCGGCAGCGTGGTCTCCGAGCGCGCTGCTGAGCCCGCCAAGACAGCACCGGCGCCTGCTCCGGCGCATGATCGCGCGAGTTCACTCTTTGGCGAGGCATGGCGCAGCGGCGCGACGCTGTCGGGCCGCTTCAACTCCCTCGCCTCTCAAGGCCCGGTGGATGGACGGGGATCCGCGCCATCTCAGCGCACTCCTGCGAGTGCCGTGGAAAAAGCGGGGGAGCAGACGGACTCTTCGATTCAGTTGCGATCTGCAGGCGCGGCGAGGTTGCAGGATGTGATTGACTCCCCCGGCTCGGCAATTGTATCCTCTGCGGCGCCCCGGCCCGTGAGCGCCTCCCTTCAGGTTTCGACCGGGGAACGTGGCCAGACCGATGTGACTGGAATCACGTATTCGTCCGCGTCCGGCCTCGCCCTTCCGTCAAGCGCTGTCGCCGGAATCTCACCCTCCAAGCTGTCAGAAACGGAGTTTATGAAGAAGGCCGCTGCGTTGCTGGAGCGCCGGGCGCGCGGCGAGGGGCTCGGCGAGGGTCTTGGGCTCGGGTCCACACTCGACGGGGGCTCTCTAGCCATTGATCACACTCATGCAACTAAGACGAGCTCATGGCGCTCCTCGGCGTCGCTGTACGTGCCCGGGGGAATGCGACGGTCGCTGGACCCGGCGCGACTGTCTGCGCTCGCGCGGGACGTGGACAGCGACGTGAACGCGCACAGCGCGTTGCGCTTGGGGCGAAGGGTCGAAGACGAACAGACGCTTGATCTCCTCATGAAGGTGAGCACCGTGCTGCAGCGGGGCGTCAAGCCGCGTGAGGACCCGACTGGACACGGCGACTGGATGGACAGCGGAGTGGACCGCCGCACCAGCCAGTTCGAGTTCGACATCTGGGCCCGCACGGTTCTCCCCGCCTCGCCCTGCCCTGTCCTACCTGCCCTGCCTGCGGCGCGAGATGACACGGTGTGTGGGCTGCAACCCCAGATCCTCTCACAAGTCCCCGTGGACGAGGATTTTCTCGACGAAAACCTGCTTGGGGTGGCCTCTCCCGCCGCACCGCTGCGCGCTGCATCGCTGCTGTGCGCGCCCGCAACGGCACTCATAATGGCAGGTTGTGCGCAGGGGGCGCAAGGCTACATTCGCAACCGGATTTCGTCCAGCTTCCGGAGGGCCGAGCCTGTCGTGCAGGCGCAGGCAAAGGCACCGGACCCAGACCTTTACGCGCAGACGACGTGGCAGATCTGATCGGGCCGCGTCTCAAGCCCAACGGGACGTTGAGAAGCGCAGCTCTAGGGGTGCCAGGATGCTCCTTAGGCTGATATTTGTGCAAACGCACTGCGTGAATCGCCGCAGCATTTCTGCAATGTGAATGCTGCTCCAGCATACAACAGCCGGCTTGCACAAGATGCCACCGATACGCATGCACTTGATTCCCGCTTTCTTCCACTCGCTCTCAGTACCCTGGATGTCAAGAACTACTGTCGCTTAGCCAGCGCGCGGGTCCTTGGGCCATAGCCCGAGTTTTTTCTGGCGCTCCTGAACCCAGAGCGATGTCATCATGAGGCTCAGCGTGACGGCCTGAGCAGCGACTCGTGCGCGCATCATCTGCGGAAGGGCAAGGATGAGAGGGCGCAGCAAAGCTTCAACTTGACCAGCAAGAGGTTGCGGGAACGGGCCGACACGGAAGACCTGCTGGGCTTGCTGCTTGTTCCCCTGCTTGAACTGCCAGAATCCGGAGAAGAGAATTCCTGCCGTGATCACGCATCCTGCCCACACGGCCGACCAGCTGTGAGCACCGCATTCCAAGACCGTGACTGACTCAGCAAATTGCAAATCAGATCCAAAGGATGTTCAATAAGAAGGTTGCTCTCGATGCTCTCGAGGGATTTGCAGCCCACCGAGCGGGACAGTTGGCGTTTTTGCTCCCATGTATTTGATCAGGAAAATGTCCCGATCTGTAACCTCGTCGTACTTGGACCATGATGGCTTTTCTGCTGCACTCTCTGCTGCAACAGGCGCCGGTTTTGTCTCTCTACCTGACATCCCCACAGCCCGCTCCTTCCCTTGGCTTTGGAAGGTGGGAGCGCACTGTGCGTCGATAGCAGTTACTTTGCAAAGTTAACACATAAAACGATTTGTAAAAGAAGCGATAAATCGGGTACGGGCGTCTGGTTGAAGGAGCGCGCAAGAAGAGGCGGAGAGCGGCGCGTGTGTGATGGTGGCAGCATCCGAGCGTGCACGCCGGGCAGCTGCAACAACCGCGGGCTTTCTGCTAATTATGGCCGCTTGTTGCGTCGCTTTCAGCGCCATGGGCTCCACAAAAGGAGACGTGTTTCTCGAGTCGACGGTGGCAGCATCAGCAGATCTTGACAAGGCCCGGCAGGAGGAGGGCATGGCTGTCCTGCTCAAGGACTTGCGAGAAAAACAGGTTGATCAAAAGCTAGAGGGTCGCTTGGCGAGCCAGCTGCTGCCCTTACAGCGGGAGATAGCACAAGATGAGAGCGAGCTTGCCGAGGAGTCGAAGCCGGCGACTACTGAAGTTGCTCCAGTGAAGGTTGCCGACTCTGCTCCGGCAGAGGTCGGCGCTGCAATTGCAGCGCGGAATCCGAGTTCAGATGCTGCAGTACAAGCTCCTGCCCTCGAGAATGCTCACAAGGCCGGTGGTACCTCCGGAAAAGAGACAACGGAAAGCACGTCGGCGGAGAGTGCTGCAGCTCGGGCCGGGTCATCATCTTCACAGCAATCCAAGGCGGCGGCATCTGATCATGCCCAAATTAAAGCGCCTGTGCAAGCAGCTGTAGAGGTGAAGGCGGTGAAAGGGAGCAAAGCCACGGCAAAGAAGGGAGAGGACTCGAAGAAGGAGGCCAAACCGAAGGCCATGGCCAAGTCAGACAGTCCCAAGGAAATCGATCCTCTGGCAGAAATTGACATGGGAATTGTCAAGGATGACATGATGAAGGCCCGCGACGCCCGCAAGAAAGCCGCGGAGAAGAAGGTGGACACGGCCAAGCAAGAAGCACACGAGCATCTGCGCGCCAAAGTTGACAAGGAGGAGTCGACGGTGACGAGGCTGGGGGACAAAGTTGAAGAAGCGCACGAACACGCTGCTGCAGCAGGGTTGACGCCAGCGCTTGTAAAAAAGCTGGGCAAGGCCGCCGCCGACATCAAGGCGCGTGACACGCCGAAGAAGAAAGAGATCGACCCTCTCAAGGTGATCGACTCCTCCTTGGCCAAGGCCACGTCCGCCGAGCGGTCCGCGGCCATTGCCAAGTCCGCAACTCAGCTAACCAAGGGCGCGCGCGAATCGCTCGCGCACGTAACAAAGGACATCCCATCGCCCTCGCCCGCGCCCGCACCGGCGACGAAGAAAGCACGGCGAGAGGTGAACCCGCTGGCGATCATCAGTGACATGCTGACCAAGGAGGAGGCGGACCCCTCCGAGTACGCGGAGAAAAAGAAGCCGGCGCCACCTCCGCCTGCGGCCAAGGGCTCGATCCACGACCTCTTCGGGCACGGCCACGCAGCTCAAAAGATTGAGAAAATCTTCCACGTGGTGAAGAACAAAGTTGCGATGGCCAAGATCCTGCTCGGCGCTGTCAAGGCAGGGCCGCACGGGACCGACGGGCAGGTGCTCATGACGAGCAAGGATCGGGAGGCGGCGGCGGACCTGCGACGCGAGCTTAAGCACGAGCACTACCAGGCGCCGGAGGAAGCGCAGGCCAACGCCCGGGCCACGGTCGCTTCGCCTCGAAGTGCGGGTCAAGGTGGAGACCAGGCAGGCGCCAGCAGCCTGCACTCGAACCAGGACGCGATTGCGCGGGCTGACCTCCACACTCTCCAGGGGGGGGGGCTGCTGGCGCCCAAGTCGGTGCCGGGCGAGGGGGTTGACGTGAGCGCACAGGCGAAGCCGGCGGCAATTGGGCGCAGCGAGAAAATGGGGAAGCAGTTGCCGCACGTGATGCAGCATCTATTTGGGGATCACGTGGCATCGCGATACAACGCGCTCAAGAAGCGAGACCACGCGAAAACGAAGCCCACGGGCCTTGACAAGTTGGTAGGCGATGCGGTCAGATGACGTGTAGGGGAGAGGATGAATGAACTGTGAATTCTGTTCACAGGAGATGTGTCCCCTGCCGCGGCGCGCGTTAGCCGGGGGCGCCTCGTTTTTAGAGA
>ENA-UOXV01004618-UOXV01004618.1-marine-metagenome-genome-assembly--contig:-NODE-4618-length-15664-cov-6.467999_pt1 | contig 15664 bp, 21 predicted proteins | sample MGYA00238165_ERZ766961 | MGnify/ENA primary metagenome ERZ766961 (study PRJEB28924, sample SAMN03173240) | marine metagenome | biome: Marine; feature: Water; material: Subsurface seawater | place: North... | reverse complement strand
GAGAGAGAGAGAGAGAGAGAGAGACGGGTTGGCGCGTTCCTGCAGGGTGCACAGCACGCCCTCCACGCGCACGAGGTCCAGCGCGAGCGCAGCGCAGCGCTCCTCCTGCAGCGCGCCCCCCGCGCTGCCGGGCGCCCCATTGGCCAGCGCGGCGCCGAGCGCGGCGACCGAACCCTGCAGCTCCGTCGCGATGGTCGTCAGTAGCGGCAGCGGTCCCACCACCGTCGCCGCGTCGCGGACTCCATCTGCAAGCTCCTCGCGGAGCCGCAGCAGCCAGCGCTGCGCTTCGGCCCCCTCGTCAAGCTCGCCTGCGCGACAAAGGATTCAGTTGCATGACGTTCAGTTGCACGACAAAGGATTCAGTTGCATGGACGCCTCAGCGCGAGGCGGCGCGGCTGGACCAAGGATTCAATTGCAAACCAAGAATTCAATTGCATGTGGCGCAACTGACAAATACGCCGTACGCCCCCCCGGCCCGCCCGCGCGTCGGTCGCGGCGCGGGACGCGCGGAGAGGGCGGCGCGGCAAGCGCTGGCCTGTACTGGTTGGATCGCACCTGTCTCCCCCGACAGCTCCCACAGCTCGACCCACGAAACGTCTGCGTCGAGCCGGGCCGCCAGCTCCACCATTTTGGCGTTCACCACCTGCCCCGTTCAATGCGTAAATGGTTCCAATGTCACCGTTCAATGCGTCGTGCAACGCACCGTTCAACGCCCGTCACGCCGCCGCCGCGCCGCGCGCGGAGCGCTGCGCATGCATGTAGAAGCTGCCCGGGTACAAGACCTGCGCCAGCGCCGCAGCGAGCTGGGCGAGCGCCTCCGCAGCGGGCGCGCCCCACTCGCCGGGGCCCGCCTTCTCCGCCAGCTCGCGTGCGAGTGTCCAGGCCTGCAGCGCCGGCAGCGGTGACTCCAGAGACGCGTCCCCGTCGGGGCCGGTGACGGGCGCGGCCCCCATGTGGCGGTACAGCTCCCGGAGCGGTGCACCGGCTTCCTCCGCCTGCCCCCGCGCGGCGCGGTGAGCTCCGGCGGACACGGGCCGCGGGGGGCAGGAGTGTCTGCAGGGGCCTCAGTGAGGCCGCGATGCATTCGAGTGACTTTACAATTTCCGGTGGGGCTGACCGGGAGCAGCGCGCTGGCCGCGTGCGCGAGTATCGCGAGCCCCTGGGCCGGCACGCGAGCGCGCCCGCCGCGCGCCGGGGCATCGCCGTACAGCGGGCGGAGCATGTCGAGGAGGAGGGCGCGGACGATCGGCGCCGCGCTGCCAGCGGGCGCGGCCGCGGACAGCAGCGCGTGCGCACCGCGAGGAGCGTCGAGCCACGCGGCCTCGGCGAGCACGGTGACCGCGGCGCTCGCGGCGCCCACCGCGCTCGAGCGTACGTCGGCGCTCCAGTGCTGCCCGGCGCCGGCGGCCTCGCGCACCGCGCCCGCGAGGCTCCCGCTGTAGGCGATCGCGCTGAGCACCTGCCCCGGCCCAGCACCGGTCACCGGTGCCCACCACCCAGGCGAACGAGCACGCGGGGCGCGGGGCAAAGGGGCACCTGGGGAGGCGCGTGCAGGGAGGCCCCGCCCCACAGCTCGAGCCAGGCGGCGGCGGCGTCCAGGACTGCTGCCGCTGCGGCAGGCGCGCCGTTGAGGTGCTCTTGCGCCACCGCCGCGCCCCAGAACTGGTCGAGAAGGCGCAGGACGTCGAGGGTCGCGCCCTGGAGCACGGAGCGCACGTGCGCCCGGCGGTCCGGGCGAATCGAGAGCGCCTTGGTGACGACCTCCTCGGCCAGCGCGCGCAAGAGCATGGCGGTTGCGAGCACGCTCTCTAGCCCGGATTCGGGACCGCAGATAGCGCCGTGCAGAAATGGCACGACCTCGCGGGTATCCCAGGAATCCATCTTGCATGCGAGCGCTGCAATTGCACCGCAGAGCTGCACGAGGACAGCTTGGCCGTGCGGGACCCGGCTCCAGTGCTGCGCGAGAGCGACAAGCACGTTGCGCGTTTCGACCCATTCTTCGTGCGACATGCTCTCATGAGATGCCTGCCGCACTTCTGCCTTCGATACCGAGCACCGCAGCCGCACATGCAGCGCCCGCGCGCAGAAGTGCTGTTCGGCTGGCGTGGCTTCCTCGGCTCGCAGGAGCGCCAGGGAGACCTGCCAACAGTCCTTGGAGTACAGGAACTTCTGGAGATATTCGTCAGCTGCTCTTCGCTGATCTGCTGTTACTTCCCCTGCGGTTGCGCTGCAAATTAGTGTCCCATCTCCACGCAGTTGCTTGCAGTGAGCGGCTTTGAGAAGGGTTCGGAGTGCTATATTCACCGCTTGGGTTGTACATGATGCTCAGCACGATGCGGAGCTCCTGCATCGTGCCTAGCGTGAGCACACGGGCCCAGCGTTCCTTCCCCTCGTGGCCCAATTCTGCCGATGCTCGAAAGCAAGCCTTTATTAAAGCTTTACAAACGCGAGGACCGTCGAGCAATCATGTCCCAAAGGCATGATGCACCAGACCAACGTGGCGGGGTTCTCCCCGGCGATACGCCCAAAATGCGTGATATGCGGTTTGACCCAATGCCCTGGTCCTATTGTCGCTCGCATGCTACCTGCTTGCCTTCTGCAAATCCTTGCGCGCTCACTGCCACCTGCTTCTCCAGGAGGAAGCTTCTTCGCTTCATCAAGGAAAACGTCACGCCCGCTACGGTAGAATATGAGAATCATGTCGCAAACCCACCTCCTGGGAAGACACGGTGGTCTACCCCGCCGCAGATCGAGGATCTCAAGAAAAAAGCTCGATCTGAGGGGCTGTGGAACCTGTTTATGCCACCGCCGCACACCGAAGGCGCTGGGCTGACTAACGCCGAATACGCTCACCTCGCCGAAGAGATGGGGCACCACAGACTTGTTGCCGAAGCGTGTAATTGTTCTGCACCGGATACAGGCAATATGGAGGTCCAAACCTCCCTCACTACGGCATGCCCGATGTGACTGGGTGTCTTGGAGGCCAGCAGCATCGCACGAACTCGACCTTTGTTGATTCTTTGCCGCCCGGGATTCCGCTTCACCCTGGAGAATGACATGAACCATGTCCATCAGGTTTTAATGATGTTTGGTACGGATGAACAAAAGCGCAAATGGCTGCAGCCCCTCCTCGCAGGCATACAGCTTCCTTTCCTGCATACGATCGCCCCAAAACGTCTGGCGCTCTGCTCTGAGGTGCTGAGTGTTGACATACGTGCAGGTGATATACGTTCTTGCTTTCTCATGACTGAACCAGATGTTGCGTCGAGCGATGCAACCAATATCGAGACTGATATCAGGAGGGAGGGCAACTGGTGTTGTCCCGCATGAGTGCACCATCCCACTGCAATGAAGGTGCCACGCTCAAGAACACACGAGCGCAGGTTTACTCATTCTCGGGGTTTCGATTAGGTATGTGATCAATGGGCGCAAGTGGTGGTCCACTGGGGCTCTCGACGAACGATGCAAGATCGGGATCTTGATGGGCAAGACGGACCGCAGCAAACCAGCGCACCTGCAGCAGTCGATGGTCCTGGTGCCCATGGACACGCCGGGCATCACGATCGTCCGACCGCTTACGATCATGGGCTACGACGATGCGCCGACGGGTCATCCGGAAATCCGCCTTGAGAACGTCTGTGCCGCACCCATCTGCGGCAGCCAAGCCGCGACCTCACTGGCAATGTGTGGCTCGGTATCTATCGCCTTGCAACGCAGCCCATACCGAAGTGAGTCGACGACCAACGTCGCGCGGGGCGGTGCAGGTGCGGGTCCCTGTCAACAACCTGCTGCTTGGCGAAGGGCGAGGGTTCGAGATCGCGCAGGCGCGCTTGGGACCGGGGCGGGTACATCACTGCATGCGTGCGATCGGGCTTGCGGAAGAGGCCCTTTCGCTTCTCATCCACAGGTCACAGCCATCTGCAAGGCGAGGGGACTAGCGTCTCATGCCGAGACCCTGCAATTGACAAGAGAGTTCGATGGAACTTGGCTGCAGGGCACTGGGTCGGGTGGTCTTTGGCAAGACACTTGCGCAGCAGGACTCACTTGCGCAGCAGATCGCGTCACTGCGCATCCAGGTTCGGCCGCCTGGCCGTGACTGCTCGGGGTCCCGAAGTCCTAACCACCGGACTTGCAGATTGATCAGGCAAGGCTTCTTGTGCTGCACTGCGCTGCAGTTCTTGACCGATTTGGCGCGGTACCTACCCACCCGAATGAACTTCCGTTTGCTGGAATCAAACTGCTGACACTTTCACGTCGCGCTTTGCTCGCTTCATCTGAGCAGGGCTCTCGCGAATCTCGCAAACTCATTGCTATGATCAAGGTCGCAGTACCCTCTGCCGTCGCGGCGGCTGTCGATCGCGCGATCCAGGTTTTAAACACTGTGCTCTTGCTAATCGCGAATCGTCGTGGGATTCTCTGTGACGAGTCAGCTCAGGGTCTCGATAGCATGGGTGAGTATGTTCGCTCATAGCGCAGCTGAACAGCATCGTTGGATGACGAGTATTCATTGCTGACGCATGGGGTTGCCTCTCATCGCATAGGTACACGGCGCTGCCGGATTGAGTGGAGATTTCCCGCTGGCGTATGCGATGGCCATGTCTCGGGCGTTGCGAATTGCTGACGGCCCCGACGAAGTGTGTGTCCCAGATGCTGCATAGACCTCTCCGCAGCGTGCATGCATCGTGACATGACTTGTGCGCTCGACGGCGTCTCATCCGGTGTGGGCGCGGCAGGTGCACTTGCGAACGATTTCGCGCGACGAATTGCGACCCTATGTTATCCGCAAGAAGCGGATGCAGAGCCAGCCGCGAGGTAGCGGGGTGTCACAGTCGAGGCTATAGTGATGAGGATTCAATAGACACAGTACTACAGAGCCAAAGAGCTGTGCGACCATCCGCGTCAGCGATTGAAAAGAAAGCACAGATCCTCCTTCGAGAGCTGTTTCACCGCGCTGGCGTCTCCATCGATGGTCCCCGAGATTGCAAGCTGCTTTTTAGCCTGCAGCTCCAGGATCCGGTCCTCTATCGTGTCCCGCATCAGGAAGCGCACAGCCGTCACCTCTCGCGTCTGGCCGATGCGGTGTGCACGGTCCATTGCCTGCATCTCCGACGCCGGGTTCCACCATGGATCAATGAGAAACACATGGTCGGCGATCTGCAGGTTCAGGCCTTCGCCTCCGGCCTTGAGGCTCACGAGCAGGACGCGGATCGCTGGGTTCGACGTGAACGCGGACACTGCATTGTCCCGCGCGATGCGCGGCATACCTCCTACCAGTTTGACTGCACCGATGCCCGCTCGGCCAAGCTGTGCACACACTCTCTTCAGATCATAATTACCCACAATAGCTCGCAAGTATGTGCATCATCATGGAGACGTTCAAATGCGCACACTAGGCCCAAGGCGGGCGAAACAACTGGCAGGATGAGTTGGGATGGTGACCCGAAATTGGACCAGGTCGAGCATCCGAGTGAATTGTGAAAATACTACACCTTTGGAGCCCGGCTTCTTACACATCACTTCGACCTCCTCCAGCAACTGCAACCCCGCGGCAGAAGTTCAAGTCCGATTCTGCATTTTCCCCCTGTTTACTCAGTGAATAAGGATCAGGACTGCACCGCTTCGAGTTTCGACGAGGATACAAAGTTGCTGGCCTCAACCCGTGCCAAAATCGAGTTTTTGGAACCACGCGCCCGACCTCTTCCACGGAACCTGTACGGGACTCGAAGGTTCATTGGGAAATTGCATGAGAGACAAGTTGGCTGAAATCAAAACTTCCGGGTGACGGCTATAGCGGGTTCTCTCACCCGTGGCCGTTCGGGCGCAGATCGACACTCAACGGCACCATGCATGCTGGACATCGTAGCACAGCAGCTTCGCCGTCTTCCTTGCCAGCTCCAGCAGTGCCACTATCACTCTTCATCTTCGGCTCTGCTATTAGTGGCTCTGTATCGGTAGTGTTGAAGAAGGTAGTGTTCAGAAGCGACAGGATGCAACTGCGATGAAAGGCGTGATGACACTTGCTCATCACCATGCTTTGCTCCGAATCCTCGTGAGCATCAGTGGCTGCAATCTCATCAGTAGGAGCGCCCCAGCACGCAACGCAAATTCCTCGTGCCTCATCAGAAGCAGCTCCAGAAATCCTTCCTCCATCTGCGTGCTTAGGCATTAAACCGGCAGCAAAATGATCGAGAACTGAATTGTTGAGCCGAGAAAGGTCGTTCAGAAGCCGAGGCTTGCCCAGCAGGACTAAGTACGGATGATCAACAGCCTGACGCAGTGAGGAGAGCAGGTCAAAGATGTGGGCATAGTTGTTTGCCAAGGTGCCCATCTCCTCAAGGTGGTCAAATTGCTCCCGCGACTTGTGGTACAGTGAATTGTAGAAGACCCACTCAGATGACGTCATGTTATCTCTTCGAATGCGAACTGTCCGCTTTGGAAGAGAGAGCTCGTGTCCACGCTGCTCCTTGGTTCTCCGCAGAAGCACGCCTTTCACCACCTGCTTTCGAAGGGTACGCATCGCGCCGCGGCCGCTGCCTCGATTGCCGTAGCGCTTGATCGGGTTGATGACGATGCGATTGAAGTGACTGTAATGCCGCATTGGCGGGTGCTTGCACGTTTTACAGCGCGCATTGCGCCTCCCAAAGTCAAAATTAAGAGACTTGCACGCACAGCCCGCGATCTGGCAAAAGTAGTAGGCCCAGGGCTCCCAGCGAAGAAAGCGAACAATCGAGTAGAGATCGCCAACTCTACAGGCAAGAATAGATATATGACTGTTGTGCGGTCACATTGCAGATGTGACCCACGGCCAAAATCAAGCAGCATTTCACGCTATGAATGCTCCGAAAGTGGGTGGGACACACACCTGTTTTGCAGCGGAGTCCCCGAGAGGCACCACCTTCTCCTCGCCTCGAGGGCCAACGCTGCCCGTGCAGTCGAGGTTGTCCGCCCCTTGATGCGGTGAGCCTCGTCTAGGACCACCCTCGTCCAGTCGATGGAATGCAGCGGCGACGGAACCGCGCTTTCTGCAACCAAGAGCCATGGGGGTTTTTCAGGACCCGGGATCGCGAGTGACTAAGGAGGCATCGCCATTTCAACGGCTTGCATTTCTGGGAGCGGCAACCTCGAAGTGCGCGGGTCTCCTCATCTTCTTCCCCCGGACTTGAAGATGAGACGGTCTTCTCACTCTCTTCAACCCTTGAAGAGATAAGCGCTGCATCATCGTCATCAATTTCTTCCTTACTGGATGACTTTTTGCGGTCATTCTGTTCCTCACTGACTTCCTCCTGCGCAGAGCTACCCTCTCCTTTCACTACACGATTTCCCTGCTTTTCTCGTCCCGCCAAGGAGCCATCGTCGCTCGAGATCGTCGAACCTGAACTCAGTGATGCAGCACTGCGCTTTCCTGTACGCATGAGGGGTGACAAAAACTTTCAGAGGTACGAACAGCAGCTCAAGCCTCAGCAACGGGGACAAGGACCTGGAGTGATGTCTGCGTCAGCTACACTGTCAATGACGGAACTGATTGCACGTTTCGACGGGGAGAAATTGTCCACTGCATCAGCCTCGACCGGTTCCTCGCCCTCCTCCATGCTGGCCACAAACTTGCGGTAGATGTTGAACGGGGTGGGGGCATCTGATTTAGGCTGCACCTGCACCTCCTCGCGAGTTCGCAGCGTCTTGGATAGCCTGCAGGTCGTTCACTCTTCGTAGTTCAATTCCATGGTTTCAAAACAACCCTACAATCATTCATAAGGCCGTCGAACAATGTCGCGAGGGGCGCCGGCGCCACGCGGCCGCGCCACCCGCGCCATTCTGCGCCAGCAGCGGGCGGGAGTGGGCCTGGCGGTTCGGCGCGAGTCGGGTCCGCAGAAGTAGCGATTGTGCTGCACCAGCGTGCGCGGCAGGAATTTGCGGTCGCAGTACGCGCACGCAACCTTGCGGCCCTCCACTGCCCGGCGCCAGTCCGCTTCGAGGATCGAGTAGGACGTCAGCACCTGCCCCAGCCCCAGCGCGCCACTTCAACTCACCGCCACATCAACACGCAGATAGAGCCTGCGCCGCCGCGGCGGACGCCCAGCCCTGCGCGCACAGCGTTTGTACATGCACTTGCTCAATTCTCACAGAGTGCCGAATCTCTTGAAAGAGCTGCGGTTCGGGCGCGCTCCGGCGAGGCGGCGGTCATACCACGTCAAACTTGGCGAGGTCGCGGGGGGCGCAGATGGAGCGGTCTGGCCCGTGGTAGACGAGCACGGAGAGCGCGCCCGGCGCCGTGAAACGGAGGATCTCGTTGTGCCACTGCGACATGGCGGACACGGGGCACACCACCAGCGTGCCTGCGTGGCAGCGCTTGAGGGGGGCGCTGCCCGCGCCTCGCTGCTCGCCCAGCGCACGGAGTGGGCGTGGTGGAGGGCCGCTACCGGCGCAGAAGCGCGCGGGAGGAGTCGGCAGGGTCGGGCGAGCGAGGCGCCAGGCGGCGTCCGACGCGCGCTGCTGCAGGATGAGCGCGATGGTCTGGATCGTTTTGCCGAGGCCCATCTCGTCTGCGAGCACGCCCCCAGACACGTTGGAGCATTCCTGCCCGCCCGGCCCGTGTCCACGTCACGGCTACGCCGCCAACGGCAAGAGATATTTCGACAGGCGGGCGTGGCGGCCGGGTTGAAACTGCGTGCAAGTCGCCTCTGCAGTGGAGGGGGTCGCTCCTGCTGACACATCCACGCGAGACCCTCCCCTTGGAACGGAAGCAAAGAGCCCATCTGCTCGCGCGCGGGAGCTCAGTCAGCCGTGATACCCGCCCTCCGGCAGCTCCGGCAGCACTGCACTGTCCTTGGCGAGCCCTAGCCCGCGGGGTGTTGGAGCTGTGTGCGGAGAGCGTGCAGCGCAAGGGGCGGCGGGGACCATGGCAGCGGGCGCCTCCATCGTCCCCGCCAGCGTGATACCGCCGTCGAGCGCAACGTCTGACGAGTCCTCCTCGCTATCGAGTGGCGGGGCCTCGCTGCGAAGCGTGTCCTGCTCACAGGATCGGGCTCAGGTAATTGCGAGACCAGATACTTGGACCAGGAGGAAAGGATCGGTCGGTGCCTCGATCATCTGCATCTCGGTCGAGTTTCCGAAACCTTTCCAGCCTTGAATCCAGTGCACCAGTGAGGGGCACTGCTTAAGTGTCAGACGCGAACACCTCCAATGCTGCCAAGCGCTGATTACTCCCTGCTCGGGGCACAGCGAGTCAGCCAAGAAGCACTCCTGCCCATCGGCAACGCCGCAAGGTGGGCACGGGCCAACCCGATACCCACGCTGATCAGGTAAAGGTAGACCCAATCTCGGCTCACCCTTCCCAATGAGCTCTCCGCACACCTGCATGAAGGTGAAAGGGGCCAGACTGGGCGTCAGAAGATCCCCTCGGAAGAGCGGTGATGGAGGATTCCCCGCTCGACCCAAGCAGGTGGCACAAATTTCAACCCCGACGTCGAAAACAGAATCACGTACCCGGCAGCCTGCACGTTGCGTCTTGCTTCTCTCGATCATTGCCACATGCCCGGGCTCCTGCTTCCCGCTCAGATCGGACAACAGGACCCACCCAGCCTTCCCACCCACGAAGCGTGCATAGGGAAGCGGATCAGGAGACGCCCTGATGCCCGCAACAGTAACTTCAGCTTGCTTCTGGATACTTCCAACTCCCACACACATCAGCGCTACTGCCGCTAGCTTGAAAGTTGATGCTAGCATGCCGTGTTCGATGCTCTTCACATCATCATGCTACGATCCTTAGAGGGCAGGATTTCTGAGGGTTTTAAAATGGTTGTTGATCCCACAAAGTCGTCGGCGGACGAAGCAACTAGCGGCGGCGGGCAACTTTGCCGAGCACGGGTGTGGGGGGGCGGGAGCCGGCAACGATGCGAATGAAGACGAGGCACGTCCTTCGATACAGCCAGTGCATGTCGCTATTTTTCTTGAATGCGCTGGTGGCCCTCTCAGATCGCGAAGCCTTGCGCCCAGCGTCGGGATTGGAATGGGACTTGCGGCTCCGTGAGACTATACCCGTGCCATACCGAACACGGTGCGTTTTAAGGGGTGGAATCGGATGGGACAAGGAAGAGAGCGTCACTGTCTCGGATTTATTAGACGACTTCTCTGTGCCCAGCGACGACGAATTCTTGGCTCTGAACGAGAAGCCACGGTCAGAAGAGGGAAAGGAAGAGATTGTCGGCAATGAAGTAGGAGCGAGTGTAACGATTGATGCGCATGAATCGACGGGTTGGCCTCTCCATGCAAACTCGGAGAGCTCTTCCGACGATGCCCCCCGACTGCTTGCGTCAGGTCGACTTGACCCGCAGATCGCGAAATACGGCTGGGACGGTCGCGCAGTCGCAGACGAAAAGAGCATTTTAGTCGATGGTTCCTCGCCAACTGTCAAGGCTACAGGTATACCAGTGACGTCATGGCACAAATCGGCGGGGCTGCCGGAGGCGGTGCTGGGAGCACGCCCAGGAGATCGGCTCTTGCTCCCAAGCGCACATTACAAGTGGCAGCTGCATCAGTGGCACGAAGGCGTCGCGATCAGACTGAATGAGCTGAAGGGCTATCCGATTCTTGTGCCATATGCCCTCGAATTCCTCGGCGAACGCGACCTGGTTGGGTTCAGATCGCGGTCGTGCGCAATGGAGCAGATCACACCAAACATGGGGGCGTCTCTACTGGGGCAGTGGCTGCTGACGGAGTTGCCTCCTGAGAAGGGGAGGGGTTTGTGGCAGCCCCCGCTGCGCGAGGGACTTTTCGACAATGTCCGCCTAGCTGTGGCGACTTATGAATCGATCACCAACGTGGTCGAAGCGCGGGGCGGACACTGGCGATTTCACAGGTGCCAGCTCAGGGGCTCAGGGGGCGTGATTCCTCTTGCACTCTTCCAGAACGCTGTGGCGAAAGTCGAGCGATGCGCCGTGGGTGGCACTGGCGATTGGGGCGGCGAGGCCTGCTGTGGCGCTGTTGCGTATGAGCAGGCCTCTCTGAATATGTGTCGCACGATCGTAGAATGGACCAAGTGTGAGGGGGCTGGACTGCGTGCGTGGGACTCAGCCATACTGAGCTTAGACAGGGGCATCTTGCGTTACAACGGCTGCCACGTTTTGCTCTCAGCAGAGGCATCTGTGTCTCTGTCCCGCTGCGTCATGTACGGGGCAGAGACTGCTGGAATCAGTGCGGTCGGGGAGGTCGGGCAAGCATCTCTCAACCTGACCGACTGCACCTACTATGGGGAATCTTCACGCGAAGGAGCGCCGCAGTTCCTCCGAGGGGAGCAGAGGTTTGCCCAGGGGGCGCTGCATGTGCAGAACCTCACAAAAAACGACAAGGCGGTCCTTCGCCCGCGCACCTGGAGGCCAATTGACAGGCTGGATGGCCACTCAAAACAGGAATTCAAAGATCTATGGTCATCTTCGGATAGTGACTGTGAAGGGCACCCGTATCCGATGCTCGACATCGATGAGTTTGAGCAAGATCTCCGCCCAGAGCCATCTCTTGATCATCTCGCGATTCACATGCAAGCGCGGGACGAAGCTCTGGCCAAGGAGTTGGAGGGGTGAAGGAGTGAGTAGAAGAATTGAGGAATGAAGAGAACAGCCCCGGAATTCGTTCGGTTCTTCGCAGACTGCGTCGCAGTGGCATGACACACGTGGCCACATGTGCGCCTCGTATTTGACACCATGCAATTCTCAACGCCAACTCCACACGATTTGGCACGCGCGGCAAAAGATCTTCTCAATTGTGAGAGTGGAAATAGCAGGCGATTTCATCCTGGGCCATTCATTTGATGCCTGTTGGGCGCATCTTGAGCCACTCAAGTTGAGTGAAACTCATCGGAAACAATCGCTGCTCACTACTCAACAAACCAAGCCCTCAGCACATTTGAAGCTTGTAATGCAGTTGTAAAAAGCGTCCACGGAATCTGCAAGAAATTTTCAGTGAGTGGGGAATAGCGGCTTACAATTTCAGGCTCGAAACTTTCAGAGCCGGCAAGCCACAAGGAACGAGTGACAAAATCATGCGGTGGGAGTGAGGAGTGAACCGATGTTTCACAAAATCATCATCGGTCTGCAGCATTGGCGCGGGTTGTACTTTGTTGAGCATCGCGAGTTCCTGCTCAGTGGTGCACATCATGGTGATGCGGTGCAATGCAAAGACTGAGAAATGTATCTCAGATTTCCAGTGAGTTCGCACTTGAAGACGGATCTTACGCGTTCTTGCTTTCGGCGGCGCTGTACATACAATGGCAACGGATCGAGTGGCTTTGCTGCCATGGCTGCTGCGCGCGCTTGCTCTCCTCTTGTCTGCCACAGGGGTCCACCACTCAGCGAGGTGTGCACAAGATCGCAACTGACAAAAACCAGTTCCAAGTGATAATGCAGAGCTCCACCCAGAGCCAGACCTCTGCCAGCGCGAGCGTTTCTGTGTGGTACACGAGGCCGATATTGCGGTAAGAGACGCGCTCAGGAAGGAACATCCGCTTATCCCATTTTGTTGCTGACATGTCGGTGGCCGCGTTCCGCGAGGTGGCGAATTCCGACACTGCGGCCGATCCGCTGGTGCCTTGGCGCCTTTTGCGTGGGACTGTGTCTGGTGTCCGTACCTAGGTAATGGAGAGCATCGGAATTGCGTGCAGATGGGGTGATTTCGCTGGCTGAACAACAGGGCTGCTGAGGGAACGATGGCGACTGTCACCTCAGTCTTTTCAGAAGGCGTTCCGAGGGCCGAAGTTCGCGACGCAGCACTTCGCATGGAGTGTAGGGCCGTCGTTAGCGACCGAGCACTGGAAAGTGATCGTTCAGAAGCCGCGGACACCGCAGCAGCTTCCTCAAGCAAGTCACGCACTTCCTCATGAGATGTCGCTAGCCCCCGCGCGCTGCTCTGAGTTTGAGGCCGCGCACTGCACTGGAACGATCCCCGAGACGCTGGCCTTTCTAGACTCATCACCGCTGTAGACCGGTGGCTCGCAAGGGAGCCAGGCTGAGCACTTCCCGGCTGTAAGTTCTCCGACAGTTTCTGACCGACATTTCGAAGCACGCCGCGGCGGGGAAACGGACTGTCGGATGAAGTTGCAGGACGCACACTCTTCCCAGCATCCTGTTCTGAGCTGAACGCTATCCTGACACCAGGAGGTGAGGTCCTGGCCATCCCAGCCGGTCGGGACAAAATGGTGACCGCTCGCTGATGTGATTGTGACTGACACAGTTTTGCCTGCGTGGTTCCTCGGCCAATCCTCGCCACGCGAAAATAATTCAAAATAATCATTTCCGAAAAGGTATCCCAGCGTGCCGGTGGCGGTCAGCGGTCAGCGCCAGCATGAACAAAAGTGGCTGGCTGCAGAAGCGATCATCAGGCTTGTACGTACGGTTTCAGCGTCGCTACGTGACGCAGAATGCCGATACCATCACCCTGCGCCCAGAGGAACAGTCGGCGAAGATCAGGGAGTACGCGGTTGTTCAGGCATCCGCGGTCAAGGCAGGAGGGAACGACTTCACTGTCAGATGCTCTGACGGACGGACGCTGCTCCTTCGGGCCACATCTTCTACGGAACGAGACGAATGGCTACGAGCGTTGGCGCTTCACGAAGCGAAGCCCACGTCAGATCCCGCGGCGAAGACAACAGCCGAACCTGCCGTTCAGGCCTCTACGGGTGCGGTGGCGAGCAGCGTCGCCCCGCCGACACAGACGTTTGCAACAAGCGATCTCGCAGCGACCGCTCCAGCACACCCGCGAGCGGCCGAATCTGGACGGGTGCAAGCGCAGTGGCCTTCAACGCTCAGGTTCATCCCCGAGATTTGATCCTGTGCTCTCCATGTCCTCCTAACCCTTCTCGCCGCAGGGATGACCGGCGCGGAAGTGAGAGTGCTGCAACGATCGAGCCATCGCAGTCAGTGATGACTGGCGATGGACGCGAACTCAAACAGCAGCGCTTCTCGAATGGGCAGGCGAGTTGCCAGCCTAGCGCGTGCGCCATTCCCAATTTGATGCCCCTGAACCAGCAGCACGCGCGCAGTACACCGGGGAGTTCAAAGGTGGGCGTCGTCACGGGATGGGGCGCTTCGATTACACCAATGGGAACGTCTACGCAGGTCCCGCCCAAGCTAGGATGCTGTCAAGATGCTGCGAAGTCGTGGCACTGCGGGCGCGAGGCTTGTGTGCTCAGCGGTACGGCTTTCTGCAGGTTCGTGGGAGGATGATCGCCGACATGGCTTCGGGCAGATAAGATGGGCGAACAGCGACGTGTACACAGGTGAGTGGCGCGCAGATAGCATGTGGGGCTACGGGATGGTTGCGTACAGCAACGGGAACCGCTACGTCGGCAACTTCGTGAAGGACTGCAAGGCCATCTCTGGACGCTTCGAGTGGAGCAACGGCGACGTCTATGAAGGTGAATGGAAAGATGATGAGATAGCGGGGCAGGGCACCACTCGCTACCATAACGGCAATGTCTACACGGTATTCCCTCATTGATTACCGATCGGCTGGAAGTGTGCTCGGCGGGTCCGATTTCCTACCGTTCGAGCAGTCTGCTGCACTCTGCTAACCCCTGTCGCGCTTTTGTACAGGGTGCCTGTCAGAATAATGTCAAGCACGGCAAGGGCAAGATGCAGTGGGCCTCGGGGGATGTGTACGATGGCGATTGGAACGGCGGCGTCATCCATGGGGGTGGCACCTTCACTTATGCAGACGGAGGTGTATATACCGGGGAATGGGAAAACGATAAGAGGCACGGCCAGGGTTCCATGAAGCACGCCAACGGGGACACCTACGCCGGCCAGTGGGTGCGCGACACGCGTCATGGGCAGGCATTTCCCGCCGGACAGTTCCCGTAGGGTGCTGCTGAACTGACCGGATAGCGCCATCCCCTGAGTGCCCGGTCTTGCGAGTCCTTGCGAGCTGACAGTGCGCGCGCCAACGCTTCGTAGGGCACATGCAAGTACGCCAACTCCGACACTTTCACGGGGAACTTCGCCAACAACGTGCGCGAGGGCTGGGGCGTGTACAACGCGGCATCTATGCGCATGCTCACGCCCGAGGGGCAGGTGAAGGAGCTCAAGGGCGACTCCTACTCCGGGAACTGGAGCGCGGACGCCAAGCACGGGTACGGCAAGTACGCGTGGTCGGACGGCGATGTGTACGAGGGCAACTGGGAGGCCGACCTCCGCTCCGACCAGGTGCTGCGCCTCATCATCTCACGATGCTGCGCCCCGCTCTCAAAGTCGATTCTTCCATTTTCATCCACTTTCGACCAAGTCTCACTCAGAGCCCACACTTCGTCGGGGGATTGCGGGGGTGCCCGCCCGCACGCCAGCCGCGAGCCGGTGCGCGCGGGGCGCGGGGCTGACGCGCGCGGAGGGGGCGTCGGCGGGGGCGGCAGGGCACGTGCGTGTACTCGAACGGAGACACGTACACAGGGCAATGGAAGGGCGACATGCGGCACGGGTGGGGGAAGCTCGTGTGGGCGGACGGGAACACGTACGAGGGCGGGTGGCGAAACGACAACATCTCGCCGGGGACCAAGGGGCTGGTGAAGCCCGCGGAGGCACCGCGCGCGAGCGTGCCGTCGTCCCCGCGCTTCGCGGGGCTCCCGGGACTCGAGGGGCTGCAGGTGGGAGACGACGCGCCGCAATCCCCCCCCCCCCCCCCC
>ENA-UOXV01004608-UOXV01004608.1-marine-metagenome-genome-assembly--contig:-NODE-4608-length-15678-cov-6.239071_pt1 | contig 15678 bp, 23 predicted proteins | sample MGYA00238165_ERZ766961 | MGnify/ENA primary metagenome ERZ766961 (study PRJEB28924, sample SAMN03173240) | marine metagenome | biome: Marine; feature: Water; material: Subsurface seawater | place: North... | reverse complement strand
GGGGGGGGGGGCCTGCTTCCCCCCTCCGAGTCGACGCCCACTTCAAGCGCCGCCGCGAGCGCGGCGCGGCACGCCGCGACGCCGCGCGCGTCCGCAACCCACACCACGCGCACGTGCTCCGGGAGGTTCACCACCGCGCCGCCCTCCGCCGCGCCGCCCCACACGGCACCGAACGGCGCGTCCGGCGCCGGCAGCCCGCGCTCGCGCAAGAGGCGCAGGAGGGCAGGCGAGGTCGCGGCGTACTCCCAGGCGTCTTCGTGCTGCGCCTTGCCAAGCATCCCCTCCAGCAGCGCCCGCTCCTCCAGCTCCCGGCCTCCGAGGCCCGCGGCCGACAGCAGCGCCACGCCGCCCCCGGCGTCGCCCGCGTCCCGTGGATCCGCCGCGCCTCCGGCGCCGGCGCCCCATGTGCCGTCCATGCTCTCACCGACCGCCCGGCCAAGCTCACTCGCCTGGTCGCTCGTTTTTCGTCAGCGTTTTCATGTGCACTCTGTCTGAATCTGTCGTCTGCGTTTTCATGTGCACTCTGTCTGAATCTGAATTCGCAGCGCGCGCCGCGGGCCAGGCGGCCTCGACAGGGGCCGGGCTGGCGGCCGCGGCACGGCGCATGCCGAAAGGCGGGCGGTACCCGCGCCCCCGTGGCGCCGGCTGCGATTTCGAGCCCCCAGCGCCGGGCGAAGCGTGCCGCCACCCGCCATGCGCCCCCGCCACGCCCGCCGCTGCCCGCAGCGCCGCTCCCCCCCTGCCCCGCGGCCTCGGAGGCGTCTCCTCGCGCATGCGCGAGCACCGCCCCCACGATCAGCCTGCGCGCTGCCGCGTCTTCGTCTCCCGCCTGAGGCGAAGACGCGCCTCGTCACTCGCACGGCCCCGTCAGCGCGTACGGCCGCGCGCACTCCAACAGCAGGCCCCCCCTCCCTACTGTTCCCCATACGCGTCCCCCTACCGTACAAGTGGGTGGCGGCTTCCTTCGCAACCCCAACGGCGGGTCCTGCGCCACGCCATACCCCCCAACCCAGCCGCCCACACCCACCCCTCTGCGCGAGGGTGGGAGCGACAATGGCTCCAAGCACCTGCTCCAGCGTCTGCACGTGCCCCCGCTCGAGCAACGTGCGAACGAAGCCGTCCGTCCGCGCAAGCGCCCCCACGAGTCCCAGCCGGCGCGCCACCCGTGCCACGATCAGTACGTCGCTGTCCGGCCTCGCCGCGAGCGCGGCTACCACCTGCCAGGCCACTGTGAAGAGCAGCGCCAACCTCCCACGGGGCAGGAGCCTTGGAGAGGGGAAACGGAGAGCACAGCGGACAAGGTACGAGAGAACGTTTAGGGTTTAGGGTTTCGGGAGGATTCAGGGGACACCTCGCCCCCCTCTTCGTCGCCCAACGCCCCGCCTGGCCCGCCGCCCCGCGCCCCAAGCGCTGCGACGGAAGCCACCGCGAGGTCCACGTCAGGGCTCCCGCACGCGGCAGCGAGCAGCGCCGCCCCTCCAGCCGCCTGCACCGCCGCCGCCACTTGGACCGGTGCGGACTGGTCCGACCAATGGCTCCAAGCGTCATGGGCAGGAGACAGGTCCGCGCCCTCCGCCAGGATCGCCGTGGCTGCCGAGTCCTCCTCCCACCCCGCGCCCATGGCCTCTCGCACCAGCCACGCCGCGTCCTCGATCACGGGCTCCGGCGCCGCGGGGTCGCCGGCGAGCCAGCGCAGCGCCAGTGGCAGCGCGGACCCTAAGAACTTCCACCCCCGCTTATTCTCCTTGCCGCGCGGCGGGACGAGCGCGGCCAGCACCGCGCACACGCCGCGCACCAGCTGCTCTGCCCCACCTGTCGCCCACCGCGCGTCAGCACTTGGCCGCCGCACCAGGCAGCGCGCGGTCCCATCTCGCCGCGCCAAGCAAACGCTCTGCCATTGCGCGATGGGCACAGCCAAGGCGCCTCACCGCTGCCGAGGGCCCGTCTCAGCGCCGCAAGGAGAAGGCTGGGAAGCGCCATAGGGCGGTCCTTGGCGTGTCGTGCCGCGGCTGCGCCGAGCGCAGCGAGCGCAGTGGCCACGGCTATGCCATCTCCTGCCTCCAGAAGCTCCGCCAGCGCCGCTGCCGTCGGCACAAACGGTGGCGGCGCAGCGTAGGAAGCTGCCTGCATCACTCCTGCGGCCGAGCGCAGCAGGTGGGGTTGAGCGAGAATCGGCTGCGAGCCTCCCTGCGGCTTCACCTTGGAACGCGGGGTCTGCACGAACAGACACCACCCTCACCACCCGAACACCCTGCTGTTCCCTGCTCTGCGACCCACCAACCCTCTACAGAACACTACTGCGTGATCTCGGGTACCTGGCGCCTGCACCCTGCCGCTGTACAAGTACGAGGCCCGAAGGCCGATAGCCCGGGCCCCGCCTGGCGCGGCGGCGCAGGCAGCACCGCCCGCGCCATCTGCGTGCCCTGGGGCGTCAGGTGCGACCACATCCGTGTGGTCTCTGCACAGCAATGCCTCTTCTACTGACAGGCTTCCTCTGAGGCCGCGGTGTCCCTGTTCTATGGCTCGCGAAAGCGTTCCACAGCGAGAAGTGAGGACCCTAAACCGCTTCCCGGGAGAGTTGTCCGGCGTCGCACCTGAGTGCGGGTGCGGCGAATTGTCCGGCCAGTGCGCATCGTCTTCGGCCGCTTCATCCTCCGCGGATGCCCCGGAGAAAATGAGAGTGCCGAGGCGACCCATGACCGCGCGCCGCGCGGGGCGCGACCGAATCTCGGTCTCGAAACAGATCCAGTTGCGGGTGTCGCGCTCCTCCGCCGCGATGAGGGTCGAAATGGTCTCCTCGGACGCACCGAGCTGCACAGCCAGTCCGACGGGCGTCTCGCCCCAAACTGTGCGGATGCGCACACGGGCGCCGCGCATGAGGAGAATATCAACCACTTGTGCGCGTCGCTTCCCTGCAGCGAAGTGCAGCGCGGACTGCCCACGGATCGTGACTGCATCTATCGCCGCGCCAAGGTCCAACAAGCCCTCGACAAGCGATGCGTCGCCGCGCCAAGCCGCCATGTGAAGCGCTGTCTTGCCATTGGAGTTGCCTATCCGCAAGACGATTTGCAGGCCCTCCTCTCCTATCTCCGCGCGGATCTCCTCGGCAATCGCGTCTAGACCCTTGCCAGAAAAGAGCACGTTCTTGCGCAGAGTGCGAGCCAACTTCTCCTGCCTTAGCTGAAGGTTGCTCAAGCCCCAGTGCTGGCACCCCTGTCGGTCCTGGCTACCGAGCTCTTCAGGGTAGGGATTGCCGATGTCATCTAGGGTTCTGTGCTCTGACATCGTCGGCCAGAGGTATTCAACCACAATGGTATGAGCGCCCCAAAATTCAGGCGTGTGCCCGGTACAGGGCTCTTGATTCGCAGCTCGGGAACGTTCGGATCGATCGGATCAGCAACCGCCCTGAGGGCGGCTGCTCCTGTGGCCCGGCCTCTTTCGGTCGACACAGGTGCTTTACAAAACCAAACACGAACAAAATCGAACAGAGTTCTGAGGCGGGCACAAACAAGCCAAAGCGCGCGCAATTCCCTCGCTCAGGACGCAAGCAGGGAGGCTCTGTCGACAGCCATAGCGGCGCATATCAACACACTCCTGTCCGATGGGTCTTTCCGCATCAAAGGAGCTCCCGGTGGCGCAGCAGCAGCTGAAGCGTCTCACTGAGGAGCTGCGCATCGCCAAGCAGGTCGCCCCGAGGCAAATCCGCTGTGCTCAGTCCTTGACTAGTGCAACTTGAGCGCCTTTCTTGAGAGCCCACCTTGCTTGTTTGTCTGAGTCATTCAGGCAACTTGTTATCACTTCTGCGTGTGCCATGCTTGCCCAAGAGCGCTGAAAGATCGGCCAACCTAGCATTACACGTCCATGCAGCCACCGGAACACCCATGACAGATCCGTGTTACAGGCTGCGGAGAGCGCTTCCGGTAAGGCAGCAGAAGCTGCCAAATTTCAAGATAAAGTAGCCACGCTCAAGACCCAGCTGTTCGACAGCAAGTCCGAACTCGAGAAGATCTCAGCCGACCTTCGCCTCGCAAAGGCCAGCTCAGTCCAGGCTCAACGGAAAACGGCGATCTTGATGTCAGAGCAGGAAAAGATAAAGAAGAGGGAGGAGGAGATCGAGATCGAGCGTCAGAATCTCGCAGTGCTGCGCGAAGCGAGCAAGGTTCTCGAAAGCGCAGAACATCCGACCTACGGCAAGCTCATCGCCGATCTGGGCTACAAGAAAGTCTACTGCGCCAACGCTATCACGCTCCTCGCTCAGACACAGGCCCGTGCCTGCCCTGTAGCCGCCGTTCAGCCCTTCACGCCGCCCACTGACTGCATCTCGTTGCGTGGCGCAGGTGTGGAAGAAGCAGCGTGCGTTCCGCCAGAAGCGTTCCGAGAAGATCGCGGCGAACAAGCTCTCGTCGGGCGTGAACGGCTGGCCCGGGACCATCTCCGTAGTCGACAGCGACTCGGTGCGCGGCCCGCCACCGCAGCCACGCTGCACTGCATGCCTGACATGCCCGAGATCCGTGACGCTGCCTGCAAGTAAGTCAACTCTGGCATCGACTCCCTCTCCCCTGCCAGGGGAATCCACTGGTGATCGACGGGCAGCACCGCCTCGGCGCGTGTGCGCTTCTCCGTTCGTCCAAGAAGCTCACGGCACAAGCCCCAGCGCATCCCGCCCCGCCAACGCCCGTGCGAGCCCTCAGCCGCGCTGAGCCTCGCCTGGCCTGGCCGCGCAGGAGGCGCTGGAGACGGTCCTCGTCGAAGTGCACCCGCCGCGCGACGACAAGGTGATGCGCCCCTCCCTGGCGTCGCGTGCGCGACTGCATTCCACTGGCTCGCCCGACCGTCCGGTGCAGTCGCTGTCTGGGGTTTCGAGCCGCGCCAGAAGCTCGGTCCTGGCCGTGGGTCGCGCCGCGGTCTCCTCATTTCAAGGCGCGCGGGCATGGCGCGCAGGCGATCGCGGAGCTCTTTGTGGAGATCAACAAGTCGGAACCGGTGCTGAACGTCGACCTCCCTCTTGACGATGTCGGGTGCGTTTTGCGCCAGCCTACCCGCACGGCCGCGCCGCTGAGCACCCGCGGCACGCTGACCCTCTGTCTTGTGCGGCTGCAGCGCGAGCGTCGACGAGAACGCAGTGCTCTCGGGTGCGGCAGAGACGCTCCAGGTGAGTGCCCATGTCGGGAGGGTGATATTTGCTGCTCCCAACGTGCCGGCGTGTGAGCCAAGGCTCCTGCCCTACACAGGGCCAGTTTCCAGACATGTTCAAGGAGAGCCACAACTGCCGAGCGCCTCACGTGAACATCGATGTTCTGCGCAACAAAGTGCACCAGGTACCACCAAAGCTGAAGTGAATTGTGTCCTGACGTAGCCTTGCACGGGCAAGCGACGGCCATGCCAACGCGAGCCTTCGCATCCCAGCGGCGAGACAGCCAGTCAAGACATTGTTGACTCTTTGTCAGGCCGGCGTCATCGCCGCCCACAAGATCAAATCAGAGGACAAGCTTGTCGAGTGGCTTCTCAAAGGCACTCCCCCTGCCTGCGATGTAAACGAATGAAATGGGCCGGGATTTACCGCATATGACACGTTGCTGCGCGCCGGTGCTTATGACTTCAATTGTGCCATGCAGTCAATCAGGATCTTGAAAAACTTGGGGACAAAGAATGGATCGGTGAGAAGGACGGAAGTGCTCGGGAGAAGGCTCTGGCCAAGGTCGAGCAATTAGCCGGCCACCACCCAGTTTTTGGCGATGCGTCGTTCTGCAGTGGAGAGATGTCTTTCTTGCTAAAATCCAACGATATTCCCGGGAGCAGGCACGTAAGCATGGCTTCTATCTTGGGATGGGTTGGAGCTGGCTGGAAACGGGAAACTAGCTGCTCCTTGTTCATCTCTCGCCATTGTAGCGCTCTCATGGAGTGTACGCGACGTGCAGTGCAGCAGCCGAGCAAGCAGCCCAGCAACAGCCGAACAAGGATTGGATGAGCGGTGGATAGAGTGCGTGAGCGGATAAAGAGAATGAAGGGTGGGACGGAAGGATCAGTGGTCATGGTCGTTAGTCTTCGTCACCTAAATGCCACTTCATGTAACAGAGCTAGCTTGAAACGTACGAGTCGCACAGAATTTCTTCGCATTTTCTTATTCAGAATGGATGGCTTCGTGCCACTTCTTCCTGATTTACAGGAGCCAGGGATTGTTTCAGCGGCGACTTGCATGGCGACGCTTGATCCAAAAAGCAGGTGTTGGCTCCGGGGAGAACATCGTGAGGTCGACCACCTCAGGGACGGCAGACCCTGCGCTCGCACCTCCTCGTCTCAACTTCTGGCCTACATTATCGCACCAAGGGAATTACACATCAGGGTCGAGATGCAGGACACAAGTCTCTGTAGGGTAGATTTCCTGTGCCACGGGCGTACTCAAATCGCTCGTTCCGCCAAAAGTCCAGCGGCGCGACCTTCCTGCGCCGGCTGCGGCGGAGCCCCGCGGCCTCGTCTTCTCGGAATTGTGGGCGCGGTGCTAGTAGGGAAAGGCGCCCCTTCTTGGGCACTTTTTGTCCTACTGTCGACTTGCCCGAGCGAATCAAACACTCCGCATGAGTGATTTTGGCTACGGCCTTCCTTCGTGACCGTTTCGGCAGCTTATCCTCCTTCTCAGCTGTATTCAGGTGCTTCTCTCGTTCCTGACCTGCCTGCAGAAAGACAGAAAGGAAGGAAGGATCAATGTCCGCACACAGCAGGAATCTACTTGTCATCACGGATCTACGGGACTCTTTGAACAAGTGACTTACAGCATATGGAGAGTCGGAAAGCAGAGCCATTTCAGCGTCCTCAAGGTCGAAGGAGACTTCAGAGACTGTGGGATAGTCCTCATCGCACGCCACAGAGGCTGCATCCTGACTGTGCCTGGAGTAGATTGAAGCGCACACCGAACGATCCTCCGAAATATCCATGTCCTCTGAAGCACGATCTTGGATACCCATCTGATATTGCGAAACCGAAGGGGACGGTGTTCTGCATCGACCACTAGGAGTGTGAATGTTTCGAGATAGAGATGAAGGCGTCAATAATCTCACAACTTCAGAGCTTTCATCCTCCGAGTACGTCAGACGTCGCTTGTTGCTAGAAAGTTTCGTGAAATCTTTGCCAGTTTCGCACGACTGTCGCAAGCTACTGTTGCTTTTCAAAATTCCCCCGCAAGGGCCGACACTGGATGGAAGTCGCGCGCTCTCGGGGGTACCACGACTTGAGGTGACCTCTTCCTCTTTTGAACGGTTCTTGAGCTCAATGTAGGTACGTCCTTCCGGGCCAGCTTCGCGGGAAAACACCACCTAGCAAGTCGCACAGTGTTCAATGACTGTCAAGCACTTGGCGATAATCCTGAAGGGGGTGCACCTTTCGGGCACTGCTCCCTGGAAACACGCGAGATCGTGAGATACGCACGCCAGTAGCGGAGAGTGTCGAAGCGAGAAGCTCCGCTTCAGCTTCAGCACAGTCTTGGCCACTAGTCCCCGCGACCTCCTGCGAGGACTGCGCCGATTCTTGCTCAGCCACCGAGCTGCCCCCGGCGTCGCTAGACCAGATTGAGAGGTTGCTTGCTTCTTCCAATGGATCAGAAAGTTCTTCCTCGGCTTTTGAAACCCTCCGCGAGAGATCCTGGAGCTCCTTTTTGACTAGCTTCCCGAGCTGCGTGCGCACCAACAAGACGAGGGAAGAGCGCACAGTCGGCACGAAGCGCTCTCTCAGAAGCTTCACGAGCTGGTGCCATACAAGTGAGGCCAGTCGCGCCTTCGCCGTTTCATCGACTATTTTCTCCGACGATGGGCTGCCCACTTCGGAGAGAGCCTCCGAAAGGTCGTCTTGAATTTGATGTCCGTCCAAGGCCTTGGTAAGGCTCTCCCAAGTCGGTGTCGTGTTGCCATGCGGTGACGAGGTAGTGCTTCCAAAAAGGCTCTCAGTCGCATGCGGTGATCCAAATGGTAGTGAATCATTGCTCTCACGAAAAGAAGCAGCCTTGCCAGGGCTACTGCTATCGCTCACTTCAGATGACGGGTAGTTGACCGCGACGTTGCCAAGTGCTCCAATTGAGTCCCAGAACCTGGTGAGACTTTCCATTTCTGCGTTGTCTTTGGTGACTTCTGGCACTTTGTGTGCTAGTAAGGTGTTCACCGAGCGTTCCTTGAGCCCCCGCAGTGCTGTTCCCGACTTCTTCGATTCTTTGCCACTCATTTCACCCACTGGCTTGAACGCTGACCAAAACTCTTGAAGGTCCTCGAAGCCGTGCTCATCCGTGCCGACAGACTGCAAGTCAATTCCTGTTCGACGTCCTGTCCTTGGTTGTAGAGGTTGATGGCGCTCTAGAGGCCTGAATGCGACCGGCCGCATCGTGGGCACACGCGGAATCGCGAACGAGGAGTCGCGTCCTTCAAGCACCATGACAGAGTGCTTCTCTGCGCTTCCTCACCACGCTGTAGAACGCCAAACGAAAACTTATCTCCGAAGAGCACTGGTTCTGTGCTGCACTGCGCTGTCGTGAGTACACAAGCGCGAAAATTCACCTGATCCCTGACAGCACAAAGTGGGAGGACCACCGAGCTGCGACACGACTTGCACTTTTGGAAGGTACTTGCCGCCGCAGTGAGGGTATCAACACCGGAAGAAACTTTGCTTAGCTTCTGAACCGATTCTTTGCGACACGTCTTCTGGCAAGAATCTCCCGCGCGGCGCTCTGCCCCGACGTTGCTCGCTGGTTTTGGAGGGGATTTTTGTTCTTTACTTTTTTTTCTCGCCCACATCTCGGTCCAGCTACGAATGATCCTACGGTATCGATTTCAGGTGCTGGGAACCTGAGTCGACATTTCGCTCTAAGTGAATTCCTGCCGATCCACAACCCCTCAAAAACCTCGGCTTCCTGGCAGGCTGGGCAGTGCTGTGCGGCCCTCTGAGCGCGCCTGCTGCACGCTGCAGCTGGTTTCAGCGGCCTGAGGAGGGCGAGAGTTTTGGGCGTGGATAGGTTGAGGCGAAAAATGCCTCTCAAGCGCTCGGGAAACACGTTCAGAGCGGGTCAGACTGGACCGTCCAGCGCAGAGGATGCGTCCACGATGGTGTCGCCACCGCCGCAGCCATCCAGCGGCAACGCTGGTGCCCTGGTCTCTGCGCCGTCAAGAGCGGTGAATGATGCACCCTCCTTGGCTTCAGCTCCCAAGCTTCAGTTTGAAGGCACGCTGAAGGCTGCGCCCGAGATGAATCGTCCAATTGAGATGTCGAAGCCGCCAAAGGCCCCGTTGTACGAGGAAAACGGCAACGGCGCTGGAAAGGGCTTTGGGAGGAAGGGCAAAGTGTACGTGAATGGAGAGAAGGTTTTTCTTGCGCCCCTGTCGTTCTACAGCGCCATGATGCCTTCCGCAGGTTCCGCGCAACATCGCTGAGTGCATCGGTCAGCCACTCACTGCATGGTGGACCGCTTTCAGGTTATCGCTATGCGACGTGTGTGGGAGGAGGTTGATGCAAAGCGGCTTCGTAGTTTGCTCAGCGGCTCCTGCCTGCGCTATTTCATCTTTGTGAGCGCCCCTCATTCTGTGCCCATTAGGCCCGTTGCTGTCCGTCGCTGCGGGAATTCCATATTCCGCTCTGCAACGCCCGGGCGGGCCTGGAAAGCGGTTGGAGCTGAGTGCTATGGCTGAGGACAGGTCGTCATTTACTTCGCTGCGCTGCACCATCAGAAGCTTGCGATGCCCGCGCTCTCTGTGCGTCAGGGCTTCCAGGCACGCCCCCGCCGGCAGCGTGCCGCACCCGAGTCCCCCCTCTCCGAATAACTTTGCCTGTTGCGCACAGCTCTGGCAGCAGCAGCATCCCATACAAATCCCACACCGTGTATCTTCAACTTCCTCAGCTCCGCCTCTCCTGTGTGCTGATTCTGGGACGCCGCTGATGCCTTGATTGCCCTCAGGCTCTCTTTGTGGATACCGAGTTCCAGCACCCGACGTTTCACACGCCCATGGGTTTTCGGGGCCTGCGCACCGAAGCTGATTTCTGGGCCTGGTGCTGCCCCGCGCCCCGCGCCCCTCCATGCCACTTCCCGCGCGTCGCTCTGACAACGCGGTGTGGCGTGGTGCGGCTCTGCACAGGTACGAGGCCCTGTTCCTCCCCGCCTTTTTCGACACGCTCTGGGCCTCCGGGGAGCCGAAGCTCGAGTTCCTGAAGGGTGCGCTTCTCGACCGCAATCGCATCGCCAACGGCGTCCGGTGGACCCAACGCCGTGGGCGGCTCAACCGGTGCGCCGTCGCGGGCAAGTACAATGAGTTCTTCCCGTTCTGCTTCCCGCCGCTTTACAACGACGCGCGCGATGGCCCTGTCTCCAAGGACCCTTTCGGGCCTTACTACAGCCCGAACAAGTACCGTTACAATGAGACAGACATCGGGGCAGGCTTCGACGACGGCGGCTTCATCGTGTCGTTCCCGTTTGACCTTGCTGAATCGAAGCAGAAGCTCGCCGAGCTCAAATCAGACCGATGGGTCGACGAGCACACCCAGGAACGCCCCGGACCGCCGCTGATCGCAGTAGCGCAGCGCTTGCAGCGTGCGATGCGGTGCTCTAGCGGGCCCTGCATTTTGAGCAAGTGCTCCAGGGTTGCGAGGCGCAGCCCATGCTGCCCGAAACCAGCGTGCCTTCCGGTGTGGAATGTCCTAGCGTGCTCTTTGCCCGCGCGCGCAGCGACCACGGCCTTGGCGCCTAACGCTCGGGGGGGCAATCGGCGCAGTGGCTGCGCATCGACTTTGCGACATACAACCCGTCTGCGAGCCTCATCACGCAGGTCATGCCAAGTCTTGGGCGGCGCCGGGGGTTGCCGGCGCGCGCAGATGCTGGGGACAGGCGCGCCTGACCTGCGTGGGCCGCGGGCAGGTTGAGTTTGTGCTGGAGCGCGAGCCGACGGGAAAGCTGGTCCCGCGCTTCACCACGCGGTCGATCAAGAGTGAACTGTACCTCGACCAGGCAAGACGCCCCTGAGCAGGCCGGATCTACGCCGAACTGTCGTGTCCGGCGCCCTTGGAGTGTCCTTGGACCATTATGCCCCTCCGTATGTTACTGTTGTCGCTGCCGGCTGATGCTACCCTCGGCTCTGGACCAGGGTGACGACTACTTGCAGATCACACTTGAGATCCTCGTCTTCATGGCGGTTCGTCCCGCCCTGCGCTTTCGGTGCCGCGCAAAGAGTCCGCGTGCTTGATTACCGAGGCGTTTGACTGGCAACCCTTTTTGCAGGTGATGATGTATTTTGTCGCGGACTGCAAGGATCTATGCCAGGTGCGGCTCTACGCTGCCTCCCGTGCTACGCACGCACACGACAAGTGCCCAATGCGTGCGCTGGCGGCGAAAATGTGCTGGACACGCTACCGCTGTTGCATAGTCTGATGCTTTTCCGCGCATGCAGACTAAGATCGACGCACTGGACGGAGATCACTTCTTGAACAGTTTGTGGACTTGGATTAGCTTCCTACAGCTGTTCTTCTTCGTCATCTCCTTTATCATGTACGCACTTGAGCGACCATATCCGCGCCCACGCCTTGCCGCACTTGCCCCCTCCCGCGCCAACCATTCTGCGAAGCAGCTAGAGAAGGTTGCAATTCCATTTCATTCACTGGCGCTGTGTGAGCGAAGGTACTTCGTGATCATTGGGCACTCCACGCGTGGAAACATCGAGCTCAACCTCGGTCCGGCCAACACTGCGGTGGTGGGGGCTACGGCTGACCAGGTTCAAACCGCGCCCGCGTCAAACGCCATGCGCCGCTCCCGACAAAGGCGCATTCTTCTTTTCGCAGCGCCTCGCGCGAGCTTGCGTCCGCGCACGCTGAGGCGCGGGGCACGTGCGCGCAGGTACAGCGTCAGTTCCTGAAAGACTCGCTCACAATGAGAGGCGACGCCATCAACCTGTCACAGGTGGGCGAGCAGTCCTCGGCCCAGCACACCAAACAGGGGCCTAAATTAGAATCCCAGCCCGAACACGCGGGCCGCCTGCACCAGCATTTTGAAGTGGTTGCTTCGCCACGCCATATCCGTCCGTGCCACTCACCCTGCAGTGCGCCCCTCAATCAGTATGCAAAGCTCGAGTCGGACTACTATGCAGTCCAGGTGCGCGACGCTCATTACACACTTTCCATCGATCAAATCCTTCGATCGAATCCCTGCTAAAGCCCTCACTCTACAGGCAATCACCGTGCTGCTGACACTTCTACGGGCGCTCAAGTATTTCGGCCTGTGCGAATACCCGCCGCCCAGTGCTCCCGCCCCTGCGCCCCCCGCGCCGAGCTGGGCTGCCGGAGTGCCGCTCCGAAGTGCAGACCGGTCGCCGAGAGGCCACGCTCGCGGCTGCGTAGGGGGTGCAGCTCCGCCCTGCACCGGGGCTGAGGCCCCCACCTGGCGGTGCAGGTCGCCCGTGCTAGGCGGACTGCTCGAGACGCTGCTCATCGCCAAGGTGCATCTCGTCCAGGTGCGTCTGCCGCGCCGGCCCGCCGGCCGTCAACTCCGACCCCGGCCCAGCGCGGTGCGTGCTGCTGCTTGTTGTTCCGCTCTGGCGCGGAGGGCATACCGTGCTTGCGCTGCGGCGGGCTCCGGGGGCCCCTGTCGCCCGAGGGGCCGAGCCTGACGCGCGTGCCGCGCATCGCAGTTTGTCCTCATGATCTCGTCCTGCAACATTTGCTTCGCATACATGGGCTACATCCTCTTCGGCGACAAGCTCGACGCCTTCAAGACCTTCGACCGCAGCTACTTTTCGCTGCTCGGCGTGCTGGTCGGCGAGGGGCCGTCCTACGCGCAGCTCGCAGATGCGGACGGGGTCGGCGCGTTCCTGCTGTACGTGCCATACGTGCTCTTCTTTGCCCTAATCTTTACCCAGCTCGTCGTGGCCGTGATTGTCGAGGCGTACCAGGTCCCCCCCCCCCCCCCCCCCCGCCCTCTCCCGCAAGACACTCCGGCGCGCACTTGGCCTGCTCGTCAGGCGGCCTGCCGGGTGCGATGACCGCTCGGCACGGATGCACTTTGAGCCATTCGCTGAGCGGCCTCCCCACTGCGAGCACAGGTCCATCTCTCGCGCCGCCCCAAAATGGTCGGGCTGATCCACCAGGTGTGCGCCCTGCCTTGCGCCCGCGTGGGACTCGCCAACTCGATCCCCTCCAGTCCAGTGCCCGAGCGCACCGTGCACGCACCTGAGGCACTCCCGGTGCAGTTCCGCTTCGGGCTCGCGCGCTGGCTGGTGGCCTTCCGGCGGCAAGTGGGCCCCGACGAGGTCTATCGATACGACGGTTCAGCGGCCGCCCCAATGCCCCCGTGCGCCGCCGCGGCTGCCGCGCCCGGGTGTTGAGGCGGGCGCGCGTGCCGCGGGCGCAGGGCCGGACACGATGCAGATCCGCGAATGGCTCAAAGACTGGGACTGGCCCAACGCAGTCGGAGAGGTAATGGCTCCAAGCGCCTCTTTGGGAGCGCTGCTCGCTCCCGCCCCCCCGCCGCTCGCAGCCGCCCGCAGCACGGCAGCCCGCGCGCGTCTCCCCCAGGCGGTGGCTCCGCGCGGACGAGGGCGCTTTGGGCGCAGGTCGAGATGACGCACGCGGAGCTGGAGGATCGGCTGGAGGCCAAGAACGTGCGCCGCGAGGACGTCGCTTTCCTTTTCCGCCGGTGTGGCCCGCCTCAGGTCCCAGGCGGGCAGCGCGGGCCTGCCCCGCGGCGAGCAGCGCAGACGTCCCGCCGCGTGCCGCTGCCCCGTGTGCACCGCGAGCGCTGCTGCCTCACGCGGAGCGCGCCCTGGCGCAGGTACGCGCACTGCACGCGCACGCGCGACCCCCCGCCGCCGGAGCCGGAGGCCAACGAGATGATTCGCGAGCTGTTCAAGCAGGTCGGACCGCATGCAGAGGCAACAGTAGGGAGGAGGGGGGGGGCAGAGAGAGCGAGAGTACAGTAGGGACACGGGTAGGGGCAACAGTAGGGAGGAGGGGGGGCCCGCGCGATGGAATCCCGTTGAGCGCCGCGGCGCCGTGACTCCCCCCGCGCAACCGCAGATCAAGACGCTGTCGGACGCGCACGCGGTGGCGCAGCGTAAGCTCGACGCGATCCTCGCCGGGCAGTCCATGTGAGCGCACATGACGCGGCGTGTGGGGGAGGAGGCGCGGGGGACGGGCCCGCCTCGGGAGGCACCGCCCCCGTATGCGGCTGCGCGCGCGGGCGCTGCGCTCCGTGCGACTGTCCTGCCACGCTGCGGGGCAGGGCGCCGTCGGTCCGAGGTCAACCGGGTCGGTGAAAGAAAGAAAGAAAGAGGCGTGCTCTACAGAATATATTGTGAAGCAACCTGGAGCTCCCCGGAAGGTCCCCTGCTACAGATCCATCGGTTCCATGCGCTCGCGACCCCACGCTACAGACCCATCTGCCCCGCTCACCCTGACTCTTCGTCGTCCAACTGCTCGGCGCTGCTGGTCTTGTCGATCTGCGTACGTGGCATGCGGGCCGGTCAGATTGATTTGGGTGAACTTGTATTGTCGGGGAAGGCTGAGTGAGGGGCCTCCTCACGATTCCGGGACACAGCGCTTCAAGAGTTGTGTTGGGGATTGCAATACGGACGCGCGAGGCACAGCGCGTCTTGCCGCTGGCGGGCGCACCGGAGCAGCAGCTAGCCGATCGTCGTCAAGCCAGTCCCACTCCAACCCAAGGAAAAAGCCCTGCCGTCGGTGCAGCTTTGTAGCTCAATTTTGCAGCAAAGCAGTCTGGTGTGCGAGCTGGAGGAGGCACGGCGCGCGCTCGTGTCCGAGACGCGGACGGTGCATGCGTGCGGAGGCGCGCGACTGACCTGGGCGGTGGCCTTGGCCAGCGCGCGAGGCAGCGTCTTAGCACGCGTTCGCTGCTTTGGTTTCCAATCACCTTCCGGGATGCTGGTCCCCAGCCACCCACGTCAGCGTCGCCCCGCGCCTGGGGACAGGGCGCTGCAGCGGGCTCGCGAGAGGGCTGCCGAACCTCGCGAGGGCATCGTTCCGTTCGAGGAGCCAACTGTATAGGTCGTCGGCACTCTTCATGTTCTCCCTCCCCACCACGTCCGCCTGCCATGCACCCGCCGCGCCTCCACGTCAGCGACAAGATGCCAGGAAAGAAGAGCCGAACCAGCGCTAGGGCGACACGAGCACTCTCAACAGAGGGCGCTCAGGAAGCGCAGCCTCAGTCACCATCTCCAACAGCAGCCAAAGCGACCCCGGGACGCGATGCAGCGCGGCGGGACCTGGAATAGCTGATCGCGCAGGTTGTCGATGTTCATGTGCGGCGAGCGGCAACCGACGGACGGCATGAACATCCCAGAGAACTTGCGGCGCATGCGCTCGGCGGCCTCGTCGATGATAGCGCGCGTCTCCGGGGACGCCCCGGCCATCGGGAGGTCGATGAGCCTGCACGGCTCGGCCTTGTTGATCTCGGTGAACACCTCTGCGGCCTTGGAGGAGTCCATGCTGGGGTACACCTGCGCACCAGCACGCGCGTGGTCAGTTCGCAGGGCAGCGGGCGCATCGCCAAGCAGCTGCAGCCGGGCAGGCCTGCGCGCCACCGCGCTGTCTGGGCGCCCACCTCCCTACTGTTGCCCCTACCCGTGTCCCTACTTTACACTCTAAGAGTTCGTCGCTGTCTGGGCGCCCACCTCCCTACTGTTGCCCCTACCCGTGTCCCTACTTTAC
>ENA-UOXV01004605-UOXV01004605.1-marine-metagenome-genome-assembly--contig:-NODE-4605-length-15681-cov-17.542557_pt1 | contig 15681 bp, 17 predicted proteins | sample MGYA00238165_ERZ766961 | MGnify/ENA primary metagenome ERZ766961 (study PRJEB28924, sample SAMN03173240) | marine metagenome | biome: Marine; feature: Water; material: Subsurface seawater | place: North... | reverse complement strand
CAAACTCTACAGCTCCACTGTCTGGTGTTTCTTGACCAGTTAGCATGCGGAATAAAGTAGATTTACCTGCACCATTTGGCCCAATTACACCAACAATCCCACCTGGAGGTAAACTAAAGGACAAATCATCTATCAATAAATTGTCTCCAAATGCTTTTGAAATATTATTTACCTCAATTACTTTGGAGCCTAGTCTTGGTCCATTTGGAATTACAATTTGAGCCGTACCAACTTTTTCTCGCTCTGACTGATCTGCCATTTCGTTATAAGCAGATATACGAGCTTTAGATTTAGCTTGTCGTGCCTTTGCACCTTGGCGCATCCACTTCAATTCGCGCTCAAGTGTTTTTTGTCGGGTTTTGTCATCTTTCGCTTCATGGGCCAGGCGTTTGGCTTTTTGTTCAACCCAAGCTGAATAATTACCTTCATATGGTATTCCACGCCCACGATCTAACTCAAGAATCCAAGTTGTAATATCATCTAAGAAATATCTATCATGAGTAACAATTAAGATTGTGCCTTTATAATCTTTAAGATGATTTTGTAACCATGCTATAGTTTCTGCGTCTAAATGGTTCGTAGGTTCGTCAAGTAGTAACATATCGGGTTTTTGCAGAAGAAGTTTACACAAAGCAACTCTACGAGATTCACCACCTGATAGTGTCGCAACGTCAGCATCATCTGCTGGGCATCGTAATGCTTCCATAGCTATATCAATTGAAGCATCTAAGTTCCAAAGATCGTCAGCATCAATTTGATCTTGTAGTGATGCCATTTCATCGGCTGTTTCTTCAGAGTAGTTCATTGCTAATTCATTATATTTATCCAATATTGCTTTTTTTTCAGCAACGGCCAACATTACATTGTCACGCACTGATAAGCTTGGATCTAAAACAGGTTCTTGCTCTAAGTAACCAACAGTTACACCTTCAGCGTGCCATGCTTCACCTGAGAAATCTTTGTCTAAACCTGCCATGATGCGCATTAATGTTGATTTACCTGTCCCATTTACTCCAACAACCCCAATTTTTACGCCTGGAAGAAATGAAAGACGTACATTTTCAAAGCATTTTTTCCCACCAGGGTAAGTTTTAGACACTCCGTCCATATGATATACGTATTGGTATGCGGCCATTTTTTGACTCCAAGAAATTAATAATTTGTTGCGTTTTATCTGAGCATGTCCAAGGGTGCAATCCGTGAGTGTAAATTTAAAATTATGTTAATAATTTTATGTATATTGGCTTGTTTTATATATTAAGATATTAATCCGTAGTTCGTTTAATTTTATACTAAGAATATCCAAGGGTGATAGAATGCCTAAGAAGCCAAAACCAATACCATGTATCTTAATTGTTAAAGATGCGTTCTTTTTATCTCCTCATATGGTTCGAGTGGTTTTGACGTCTCCAGAATTAGAAAGCAGACCAACAGGATGTGAGGGTGCAAATTGCAAAATTTTCATCCCAAAGGAGAAACAAAGTCCAGATGAATTAATAGATCAAATAACAAATGGTCCAAGGCCAACTATAAGGACTTACACAGTAAGAAATTTTCGAAAAGATGTCTTAGAATTGGATATTGATTTTGTTGTGCATAGCGATGGTGGTCCAGCATCAGATTTTGCTGTTAATGCTAAACCTGGAGATTTTTTGGGATTTAGAGGTCCAAGTGAAGTAAAAATAAAAGATTACTATGCTGATTGGTATCTTTTGGCTGCAGATATGTCTGCACTTCCAGTTGTTGCTGCCACATTAGAAAAGTTACCTAGAAATGCAAAAGGTATGGCTGTAATTGAGGTTCAATCTGAAGAAGATGTTCAAAATATTGACTCTCCAATAGGTGTTGAAATGAATTGGCTTATTCATTCTGAACCCCACACTTCCTCACGAGCTCAAGAGACAATGATAAGAGCAAAAAATTTTCCAAAAGGGATCATTCAAACATGCATTGCGGGTGAAAGTGGTGTCATTAAATCTTTGCGTAAATTTTTTAAAGAAGAAACCCAAATACCAAACGAAGATATTTATATAAGTGGATATTGGAAGATTGGATTAATTGAAGATGAACACCAAGCACAAAAAAGGTTGGAAAGATGAAAAGTGGTATGCCTCTAGCAACACAAGGGTTGCGAATAGGTTTGCTTGGTGGGTCGTTTGATCCACCTCATTCTGGGCACATGCATATTAGCAAGTGGGCAATAAAAGAATTCAGTCTTGATCGTATTTGGTGGTTGGTTAGTCCAGGAAATCCTTTAAAGAAAGACGCACCTGCCGATTTGGACAGACGATTATCTGCCTGTAATAAGCTGGTTAATCATCCTAAAGTCATAGTTACAGATTTAGAGAGGGTGTTTAACACACGTTACACCGCTCAAACCTTAACCTCTTTAAAATCCCAATATAGAGGTGTAAGATTTGTTTGGTTGATGGGTGCGGACAATCTAGCAGAATTTCATAAGTGGGATCGATGGCAAGACATAATGCATATGCTTCCTGTTGGTGTCATGGCTAGACCAAATCAACAGCTTGCAGCTAACTGTTCACCTGCAGCTAGAATATTTAGAGAAAGCCGACTTTCAGCACAGTCATCTACCGCCTTACCTTTCAAAGAAGCCCCCTCTTGGAGTCTTTTAACCGGACCTATGGATGATGAATCTTCATCAAAAATTAGAGCAAAGGGTAAATGGACTAAGTAGTCAAAGCACCATATGACGGGCTCTTGCTCCACGCTCAATGGCCGCAGTATTTAATCGAGAAATATTAAGTACATAACGGGTTTCTTGCAGAAACCGTAATTCTTCTTCTCTTAAGCGGCCATCTGTAGCTGCTAAATCACAGCATAATGCATATGCTGTTTCATAAAGTCTTTCAGGTAAAGCTGCAGTGACTAAGCCAAATAGCGCATCTAAACCTTCTTCATCAGCCAACAAGTCAAAGACTGCATTAGATACAATCTTTAAATGGTCTAAATTGTAGTCTGCAAATATTGGTAAATGATTAACTGTTCTTTCAATTGAAAGAAGTTCTAATGTCTTAATATTTTGGTCAGATACGGATATTGCTACCATCATTGCTATGAGTGCATCTTGTGGTGACCATGGGGTTGTTTCATCTTGTATCATTAGGAATCTTTATTTTTGTTGTTAACAGAATATTGACCAACGGGCTTGGGAGCAATAGGGAGTAATGGAATAACCAATTTTATCGGAAAAAATATGTCTAATTTGCAAGAAGAAGCTTTAAAATCTAAAGCTTGGCCGTTTGATGAAGCGCGAAAAGTATTAAAAAGATTAAAGGGTAAGCTTCCAGAAAAAGGATATGTTCTTTTCGAAACTGGGTATGGTCCTTCTGGATTGCCTCATATTGGCACATTTGGTGAAGTAGCTCGTACAGCAATGATCCAACATGCTTTTGAAGTAATAAGTGGTATGCCAACAAAACTTGTTTCATTTTCTGATGATCTTGATGGTATGCGTAAAGTGCCAGGTAATGTTCCTAATCAAGAAATGATGCAGGATTTTTTACAAAGACCTTTAACAGATGTTCCGGATCCATTTGGTACACATGATAGCTTTGGGGCTCATAATAATGCAATGTTATGCCGTTTCTTAGATACTTTTGGTTTTGAATATGATTTTTATTCGTCCACAGAATATTACCGTTCTGGTGCTTTTGATGAAGTATTATTACGTGCTGTTGAAAAATATGATGAAATTATGGAAGTAATGTTAGCTTCTTTACGTGAGGAGCGTCAAAAAAGTTATTCTATATTTTTACCAATATCTCCAAAGACTGGGCGTGTCCTCTATGTGCCAATGAAATCAGTAAATAAAGAAGATGGAACTATTACATTTGATGATGAAGATGGAGCTGAAACAACCTTACGTGTGACTGGTGGAAATGTTAAATTACAATGGAAGCCAGATTTTGGTGCGCGGTGGTCAGCATTAAATGTTGATTTTGAAATGTATGGCAAAGACCATTCAACAAATACACATATTTATGACAAGATTTGCCGAATTTTAGGAGCTCCAGCCCCTTCACATTTTTTCTATGAATTGTTTCTAGATGAAAATGGTGAAAAGATTTCAAAGTCAAAAGGAAATGGTGTTTCTATTGATCAGTGGCTGACATATGCAAGCTCAGAAAGTTTGTCATATTTTATGTATCAAAAGCCTGGAACTGCTAAACGTATGCACTTTGATGTAATACCAAAGGCAGTTGATGAATATCACCAGCAGCTTCGTGCTTACCATACTCAAGATGTTAAGGCACAGCTTAACAATCCCGTCTATCATATTCACAAAGGGAAAGTTCCAGTTTCAGATATGGTTATACCATTTGCAATGCTGCTTAATTTAGCCTCTGTATCAAGTGCTGAAACTAAAGATGCTATGTGGGGATTTATTAATAAATATGCACCTGAGGCATCTCCTGAAACAAATCCAGTTATGGATAATGCAGCAGGATTTGCAGTTCGTTATTATCATGACTTTGTTAAGCCATCTAAGGTATTTAGATCACCATCTGAGCAGGAGCGTGCTGCATTAAGTGATTTAGCAGCTGGTCTTGCTTCAATTGATACTGCAAAAAGTATGATTGATAAAAAGAATTTTGACATGGGCAAAGACCCAGTTGATTTAACAAACTATTCACTTTTGGATGGTGATGATTTGCAATCATTAGTTTTTGCTGTTGGTAAAAATCACAAATTTGAGAATTTGCGTGATTGGTTTCAAGCTATCTATGAAGTTTTATTAGGGGCCTCTCAAGGGCCAAGATTTGGTGGGTTTATTTCACTTTATGGCGTGAATGAAACAATAGAACTCATCAATAATGGCTTGGATGGTAAGCTTATTGATTAATCTAATAATATGTATTCATACGCTCGGATGATGTTAATTAATTAAACTTTGCAACAAGGCTAAGGAAGCATTTATTAATAAAACTGACGCAATATTCCATTTTAATTTTATAATGAGCCAGATGGATATTGATGTTAAAAATATTGCAGGTACATTTATATAGCTAAAGTTTGGCCAGAGTAGATTTATAGGGCCAAACTGAACATCAGAAATTTTTTCAAAAAATACATGGAGCATGAACCAGATAGAAAGGTTAAGTATTACACCTACTACTGCTGCAGTAATAGCAGACAATGCACCATGTAATCGCGGCTGTGAACTTATCCAATCAATGTATGGTGCGCCTGCAAATATCCATAAAAAACATGGTATAAAAGTCACCCATAAAGTTAAAAAGCCAGCTATTAATGCTAATTTTATTCCACCCTCTTGGAAGGCTGCAAGAAAGCCAACAAATTCTGTGACCAATATTAATGGACCAGGTGTCGTTTCAGCGAGGCCTAATCCATCCATCATTTGACCAGCTGTCAACCAGTCCTTTGTTATGACAACATCTTGAGCCATGTAGCTAAGAACTGCATAGGCTCCACCAAATGTCACTACAGCTAGCTTGGAGAAAAAAATTGTGATTTCAGTTAGTATTTTTTGATCTGAAATTAGGTACACAAGGAGAATAGGTATCCACCAAACTACCAACCAAGCAAGTATTGTTTTTAATGTCTTAGTCAAAGGTTGCGATTGCTGAACTTGTTTAACATTAATTTTATTTGGTAACATTAAGTATCCAAAAAAAGCAGATACAAAAATAATGAATGGGTACGGTAAATTGAAGAAAAATATACTTATAAAGGCAGTTACAGCAATTGAAGTATGGTAATGAGTTTTTAGGGCTTTTTTTGAAACTTTTAGCAGTGCTTGGATAACAATGACAACGACGGTTGCCTTAACCCCTAAAAATAATGAGTTTATGAGTGGTACGTCACCAAAGAATGCATAAATAACTGCTAATAATGTAATTAAGAAAGCACCAGGTAAAACAAACAAAAGTCCAGCAATTAATCCACCTAATGTTCCATTAATGCGCCAACCAGAGTAAGTAGCCAATTGCATTGCCTCTGGACCCGGAAGCAGCATACAAAAATTAAGCGCATTCAAAAATTGATCTTCAGAGAGCCATTTTTTGTTTTCAACAATTTCACGATGCATTAAAGCTATTTGTGCTGCTGGTCCACCAAATGAAAGTAATCCAATTTTACACCATGTAGCGGTAGATTGTCTTAATGTTGGGTTAGATTGCATTTAAACAGCTACACTGAATATAATAATTAATTATTTAGCTTCATCAGATGCATCATCATCTGCTTCACCTTTGAAAGCATTGTATTGATCTTTACCAATATTCCATAGGTATTTGTAGAAATAAGAAATGCTTGCGCCAAATATAAGCGCAAATGGCAAACCATCACTGCCCCCTACACTTATTAAAACTGATGCACCCATTAGTAGAACTGCAAATGCTAAAATATGCAGATCAGGTTTGGACATTTTATATTTTCCAGTAAGAATTGTATTAAGAAAATTCTCGAAATAACGCGTAGCAAAACCCGCAATCAGCCCTACAATCAAATTAAATAACACGGTATTTCCTTTATAAAAGTCTTTTAATACAACTACTAAATTTTTCTAAATTTACAAGTCTTAGGTTCATATTCAACCAGTTATATATATAAATTTGACGTATTTTATAAAAAAACTAAGTAAAAATTATGAAAAATTTGTTTGCAACAATATTAATCCTAATTACTTTTGGTATTCCGGCTTCATCAAATGAGACTGATTATCAAAAGGTTATAAGAAGTCAGATAGAGGCCTTTAGTAAAGATGACATGAAAGCCGCGTTCCAATTTGCCTCGCCTTCTATAAAGAGTATATTTGGAAACTACATTCGATTTGGATCAATGGTGCGTCAAGGTTATCCGATGGTTTTTAGGCAAAAAAACCTGACTTTTAAAGAAACCAAGAGTAATAATTCTGTAGCATTTCAAAATGTTTTAATCGAAGATTTGTCAGGTGACTTACACTTGCTGCGTTATAGGTTAATATTTTTAGAAAATAACTGGAAAATAGCAGGCGTTGAGTTTCTCAGAACAGAGATAATGGCAATTTAAATTTAAAATTTAGGACTGCTTTTACCTCTCCACGCTCTTGTTCCACCCCTACCTGCAGTGCTGCGGCCACCACCTTTGACGGCTTTCTCAACAGCTTGTTCGACTGCTGATTGTCTTGCAAGTGGGTCATCGGCAATTGCTAGCTCAACTGCTTCTAATCTTCTAACCTCATCACGAATACGTGCTGCTTCTTCAAATTCTAGATTTTCAGCGGCCTTGATCATGTCTTTTCTTAAGCTATCCAAATGAGCTTGTAAGTTGGCGCCCACGAGTGGCTTTTTATCAATTTTTGCTGTTATACGGCTTTCATCTGTGTCTCCATCAAATGTGCCACCCATTATATCTTCTACATTTTTCTTGATAGTTTCAGGGGTAATTGAATGCTTTAAGTTATATTGTATTTGCCGATCACGTCGCCTGTTAGTCTCTCCAATTGCACGTTCCATTGAACCAGTGACTTTGTCGGCATACATTATAACTCTGCCATCAGAGTTTCTTGCAGCACGTCCAATAGTTTGAACTAAAGAAGTTTCAGATCTTAGAAAGCCCTCTTTATCTGCATCAAGAATGGCTACAAGTGAACATTCGGGGATGTCTAAACCTTCTCTGAGTAAGTTAATACCAATTAAGACGTCAAAAGCACCGAGACGAAGGTCCCGTAAAATTTCAATTCGTTCAAGAGTATCGATATCTGAGTGCATATATCGCACCCTGATGCCCTGTTCGTGGAGATATTCTGTTAAGTCTTCAGACATACGTTTTGTTAATGTTGTAACAAGAACTCTATTACCCTGTTCAATTACTATTCTTATTTCTGAGAGTAAGTCATCTACCTGAGTGTCTACTGGCCTAATTTCTATGGGTGGGTCTAATAATCCAGTTGGTCTGATAATTTGTTCGGCAAATATACCGCCTGATTGTTCTAATTCCCATTTTTGTGGGGTTGCAGAAACAAATACTGACTGTGGTCGCATTGCATCCCACTCTTCAAATTTGAGTGGGCGATTATCTGTACAAGATGGCAATCGAAAGCCATGTTCAGAGAGTGTAACTTTTCTGCGGTAGTCGCCTCTATACATTCCACCAATTTGTGGAACTCCAACGTGACTTTCGTCAGCAAAGACTATTGCGTTATCGGGAATGTATTCAAAAAGAGTAGGTGGTGGTTCTCCGGGGGCACGTCCTGTGAGGTATCGTGAGTAATTTTCAATACCATTGCATACGCCTGTTGCTTCAAGCATCTCCAAGTCAAAATTGGTGCGTTGTTCTAAGCGTTGTGCCTCTAATAGCTTCCCCTCGTCATTAAGTTGTTTCAATCGTGTGACTAACTCTGCCTTTATGCCTTTCATTGCTTGCTGCATTGTCGGTCTGGGAGTGACATAGTGAGAGTTGGCATAAACGCGCACTGTCTCTAGTAGAGCAGTCTTTTCTCCAGTGAGCGTATCAAATTCTTGTATAGCTTCTAATTCGTCGCCAAAAAATGATAACCTCCAACCTCTGTCATCAAGGTGGGCAGGCCAAATTTCTAGTGTGTCACCTCTTACCCTAAAAGATCCACGTGCAAAGCCTGTGTCATTGCGTTTGTATTGCTGCGCAACAAGATCTGCCATTACCTGCCGTTGGCTATATTCATTCCCAGAAATTAGATCCTGGGTCATTGCTCCATATGTTTCTACAGATCCAATTCCGTAGATACAGGATACAGATGCCACAATTATTACATCATCACGCTCTAAAAGTGAGCGAGTTGCAGCGTGGCGCATCCGGTCTATCTGTTCGTTTATTTGGCTTTCTTTCTCAATGTAGGTGTCGGATCGAGCAACATATGCTTCAGGCTGATAGTAATCATAGAAACTTACAAAGTACTGAACTGAATTGTCTGGAAAGAAGTTTTTGAATTCACCAAATAATTGTGCCGCGAGTGTTTTGTTTGGGGCTAATATTATTGCTGGGCGCTGTGTCTGCTCAATGATTTTAGCCATTGTAAAGGTTTTGCCAGTCCCAGTAGCACCCAATAAAACTTGATTTTGTTCACCATCAGATAATCCCTGAACAAGTTCACTGATTGCAGCTGGTTGATCGCCAGCAGGTTCAAAGGGGCTATTCAAAACAAACTTCTGCCCACCTTCTAGTTTTTTGCGAGAGGCGACTTCAGGTGCTTTATTTAATAGAGATGGTTCTGACATTAATACGATTCGTTATATTTTATTTAATTTTGCATATGCTTACACTCAGGGACAAGTGCTGTAAGGAGTTGTGATACGAATTGCCGCTTCATAAGGACTTGAGTTTATCTGTAAAAATAGCAATAAGAAGCATGTTAAAACGGAGTTCCAAATGTCAGCACGCATCTATCAACCAACTCGCAACGCCATGCAGTCCGGTCAAGGTAAAACAAAGAAATGGGTACTAGAATTTTCACAAAGTGAAGTGAGGAATATTGACCCATTGATGGGTTGGACAGGTTCTGGTGATATGGATAGTCAGGTGAAGTTATCTTTTGAAACAAAAGATGAAGCAATCGCTTACGCCGCTCAAAAAGGAATCACATATACTCTTCAAGAGCCAAAAGAGCGTAAACATGTAATCCGAAATGGTGGTTATGGTGATAACTTTGCTACAAATCGAAAAGAAACTTGGACACATTGAGCTTGCCCTATTTGATCTCTCGATTTAAGAGGATCTTAACGACTCCATAGCTCAACTGGATAGAGCACCTGCCTTCTAAGCAGGGGGTTGCAGGTTCGAGTCCTGCTGGGGTCGCCATTTAAAATCATGTTAGTTATTTTGGATGTTTAAAAAATAATTTATTCTGATTTTGCATCATCAAAAATACCTTGTAGTTCAAAGTTCAATCCAACACCAAGTAAAGCACTTAAAGATGTCATGCTAATTTCTTGTGGAACTTTACTTCCATTGCCCCAGGTTAGTTCGCGGCTCTTTAAAATACTTCCAGAACAGTATACTTCGATATGTATTTTTTTCCCATTCAGCATAATTCGTAATTTACCAACAGGGCCTCTATTGTCTTCATAAGTCCATACTTTAGTGAATGGCATTATGTTTGCCGTAATAGCGCCCATATTTACAAGTGCCTGCACATTACCTAGACAAAATTCATTACTTTCAAATTCTCTCTCACTTGTAGCTATGTCTAGCCCTTCTTCGAGCATGTCAGGAAGTTGATTTAATTTAGCTTCAGCTTGATTAATGCCCTCCTTAGCCATTTCTGAAGCTATGTCAGCATATATACTCTGAGCTGAGACAGCTCCCCCCCAAGTAGTTAAAATAATCATTATAAAAGTAAGTTTTTTAAACATATTTTAATTCCTCAATTTTTTCTAAGTAATAAGCCGAAACCAATAGCCCAATGTTGCTTAATATATTTATTTCAAAGATAAAAAATTTAGCTTCTAGTTGTCTTCCATAAAAAATATAAAATATATTTTAGTATTTATATAATGAATAAGAAATCTGATTACCCTAATTTTATATTATCTTTAGAACTAGTGACTTGGTAACCTTTAGATGGAACATGCTTAATAAACTTTGAAGCTATAATTTGTCCTCCAAGATTATCTCGAAGGCGTTTTATTCGCATTGCACCCGCATTGTCATCACAGTCAATCTCATTTTTCCCACTAAGGATACTCTCCAGTGCTGCCCCTGTAATATACTCATCATCAAGCCCACATTCTAATAATACACTCAGTGTTTCGATATTACTTGAGGTTAATTGAAACCAATCTCCATTAATTTGTACAGAATTTTCTGAACGTAATAATTCAATAGATTGTGCATTGAATGAACTTTCTTGTAATAAATCAAATTGTTTACGTAATTCTATATTAGAAAAAATTAAGGCGACACAAATCATCATCACAGTAAGTATAACAAAAAATAATGTGAAAATAATTTTTGAATAAAGTGCAACAGAATTTTCAAATAAACTGCCCGATTGGGCTAAGACTTCTAAAAGTTTTATTTCTGTTTGTTTGGTAAAATCATTTTCAATAAATATACCCTCAACTTTTTTGTTAAAAATTTGTGGATCAGGAACTGTAAAATATAACAAACCAAATGCAATAAATGTTAAAACTAGACCAATAATAATTATAGTTAAGAATAAGTTATCACGCTTAATATTTAAGAAAGTAATCACCTAAATCGCTCTCCATTTTTTTTGTGTCAATGTTGCCACTAGCCGTAACAATTTGAAGTAACTTCCAGCCTGTTGAACTTAATCGCTTGCTAGTTATACCTTCAACATCATGGTCCGAGCATTGACCGTTTATTTGTATTAATCCCAAGTGTAGTTTTAGTGGATTATCTTTTTTTGCTTTGTATAACACAAAACATTCATTTGCATAAGCAGCAGAAAAAAAAGTTGCAAAGCATAATGCTAATGAAATCTTTATTAGTTTAAAAAGCATAATTTATCCTTTTAAATTCATTTCAATAATCACATTAACCCGAATGTTATTCAATAACAAAGCAATGTTTTTGAATAACTTGAGGTTTTGAATTTATAAAAGTTAAACATTCAAAATGATGGAGAAACATTATGACGAGAATCGGATTACTTATTTGTTTAACAGCATATTTCCCAGTTACTGCTAATGCAGAAACTTACGCAACAATAACAAAAATAACACCAAATTATACTTATTCTAAAAGCTACAAAAAAGAAAAATCTTGCTACACGGTAGATACGCCAATTTATGGCAATACTACAAGTAGGGGTACTGCTGGTGGGGATGTATTTACAGGTATGCTACTGGGAAGTTTATTAGGAAAAGGTGCCACAGGAAAAGATAAGGGTGCTGTGGTAGGCGCAGTATTGGGTGGTATTATTGCTGCAGACAAAAGTAATACAAAAACTTCCATCATTGGTTACGAGCCAGTAAGAAATTGTGAAATAGTTCAAATTCCTGAGACAATAAAAACAATAAAAAATTATAAAATTGATTATGAATGGGGCGATGTAATGGGATCATCGTATACATATAATAGATATCACGTAGGTCAGCATATACCTATATCAATAAGTATTATTGCAAATTAAAACCCTACCTTTAAAGCAGGGGCTGCAGGTTCAAGTCCTGCTGACGTCGCCTGTTATCTTTTTTAGAAGTGTAGCTAATTTTATTGTGCTATAATGAACCGTTATAATTAAAAGGATACAGATATGGTAAAGGGTTCATGTGAATGCAAATCAGTTATATTTGAACTGGACGGAACACTTAAGCCTTCGATTGCATGTCATTGTAGTCAATGCCGTAAAACAAGTGGACATTATTGGTCAGTAACTGAAATTGAAATTGAAAAATTCAATTTGCTTAAGGACAGTGGCTTGAAATGGTATTCATCATCAGAAGAAGCAAAAAGAGGTTTTTGCAAAGAATGTGGTTCCTCACTTTTCTTTAAGTTTAACAATGAGGATAAGATATATGTTGGATCAGGAACGCTTGATGGAGAAACAAACCTCAAAACTGGTATGCATATCTTTGTTGCAGATAAGGGCGATTATTATGACATTTCTGATGAATTGCCTCAGTATCAAGGGTGGAATTAAAATATTAAGTTATGTTGTATAACTACTTCAGCTAATTTTTTTATATAAATATCCAACAATATTAAATGTAGCAAACGATATTGCTGCGGCACATACTATAGTTGGGCCAGCAGGTGTATCAAAGATATACGCTGCCTCAAGGCCGCCAAATGCAGATAAGCTGCCAATTAATGCTGCGATTATTGCCATCGCTTCTGGAGTGCGCGCAAAAATTCTTGCAGTCGCAGCAGGAATGATAAGCATTGCAACTATCAATAAAACACCCACAACTTTAATGGCAACTGCAACTGTTATGGCTAGAGATAGTGTGAGTATAATCTTATCGCGTTTTGGATTTAGGCCACTGGCGTAAGCCATTTCTTCATTTAAAGTACTCATCAAAAGGGGTGACCATCTCCAGTACATCAGTAGGAGTACAAGAATTACTCCAATCCAAATTATTGCGAGGTCATTTTGTGATACAGCTAATATATCTCCAAATAAATATGCCATGAGGTCGATTCTGATACCTGAAAGAAATGAAACAAATACGAGCCCAAATGCTAGTGATGAGTGGGCTAAAACACCTAGCAGTGTGTCTACTGCATAATTTTTCCCTGAAAGAAGCGTCACAATCCATGCCATAAGAAGTGCGATTAATAGTGCGCCAGCAAAAACTGAAATTTGCAACATGAGAGATATGGCAACTCCCAAAATTGCTGCGTGGGCAGTGGCCTCGCCGAAATATGCCATTCGCCGCCAAACTACAAAACAGCCAAGCGGTGCCGCCGCTAATGCCACGCCAATACCAGCCAGCACTGCCCTAGTCATGAAATCATCAAGCACTGTGCTCTACCTCCTCATGGGAGTGATCATGATCATGATCGTGGTGGTGCTGATATAACGCCAGAGTTCCTGCAGTTCCTGCGCCAAACATAGCCTTATATTCTGGGTCAGATGCAACATTTGCAGGAGTGCCTGAGCAGCACACATGTCCATTTAGGCAAATTACTCGATCTGAAGTACTCATGACTACGTGAAGGTCATGACTGATCATTAGTACTGCGCAGTTTGTATCTCGCCTGACCTCTTCAATCTGTTTGTAGAACAATGCTGAGCCTGGCTGATCAAGTCCCTGTGTCGCTTCATCCAACAACAAAATATCTGGTTTATCTATAATTGCTCGCGCCAGGAGAACGCGTTGGAATTGGCCGCCTGAGAGCTGTGATACCTGACTTTTAAAAATATCAGGAACACCAGATTTCTTAAGTGCATCAAGGCATTCCCTTTTGTTAACATTGTTTGATAACTTCATGAAGCGTTCGACTGTCATTGGTAAGCTATAATCAAAATTCAATCTCTGAGGGACATAGCCAATTTTAATACCAGGTTTTAATGCTATTGTTCCTTTTTGGGGGGTTTTCGCACCAATTATTGAGCGTAGGAGGCTTGTCTTGCCTGATCCATTTGGGCCGACGATTGTGACGACTTCTCCCGCATCAATTCTTAGATCTACTCCATGCAAAACAGATTTTGCGCCATAGCTTACGCAAAGATTTTCAATAGAAATTAAATTCATAAATGACTTGTCTCTATACATGACTGGCAAATTCCCTGGGCTTCTATAATTGTTTGCTCAATTTGAAAGCCAGTAGAGTTTGCAGTCTCTTTAAATGAAATATTGTGTGGAGCTGATTGAGTTTCGGCAACCATATTGCATTTTTTACATATCAAAAATGCTGGAGAGTGATTTGCACCAGGAAGTGAACACGCAATAAATGCATTTAGTTTTTCTATTTTGTGTGCGAACCCATGCTCCACGAGAAAGTCTAATGCACGATAGGCCACTGGTGGTTGATTGCTAAAGCCTTGTTCACGTAACATTGCCAGTATTGCATATGCCCCAAGCGCGCGATGTTCTTGCAGCAAGAGTTCTAAAACTTTTTTACGTATCGGCGTTAATTTTATTTTATTTTTTGTACAATATTCTTCAGCCGAATTGAGTGCATTTTCCAAGCATGCGCCATGATTATGTTGTTCAAATCCAACTAAAGCTGGAGTTTTTTTACTCATGGGGAAATCTCCTATTGCAATGTTATAACATAATATATTAGTAACACTTAATGTAATAATATAACATGGAGAAAGTAATGTCCAGAAAGCTTATACCAATATCAACAATTATGACCTTAATGAGTACGAGTGTCATGGCTGATGTCCCAAACGTGGCGGCAGACATTGCCCCAATCCACTCCCTCGTTTCAAAAGTAATGGATGGTGTTGGTGAGCCAAAATTAGTTATTCAGTCTGGGGCTTCTCCACATGGATATAGACTTCGACCCTCTGAGGCAAAGGCACTTCAAGATGCCAACCTTATTTTTTGGATGGGTGAGGAACTGACACCATGGCTTGATGGAGCGATTGATACGCTTGCATCGAATGCAACTGTTACATCATTGCTAGATCAAGAGGGCGTTTTGCTTCACGATTTCCGTGAGGGTGCGTTATTTGAAGCGCACGATCACTCAGCGCATGATGAACATGATGACCACGATGATCACGACGACCATAAAGATCATGACGACCACGATGATCATGATGACCACGACGATCACAAAGATCACGATGATCACGATGATCACGACGACCATGATGACCACGAAGATTACGACGATCACGACGATCACGACGATCATGATGACCACGATGATCATGGACATGGCGCTCACGACCCTCACGCATGGTTATCACCAGAAAATGCAAAATTATGGTTAAATATTATTGCGTCTAAACTGTCCGTTGCCGATCCTGAAAATGCTGCAAACTATTTCACTAATGCTGCAGCTGGACAGGCAGAAATTGAAGAAATGATTTCTGAAGTCAGTGCAACTTTAAAGCCAGTAAAAGGTGGTAAGTTTGTTGTATTCCATGACGCCTACCAATATTTTGAAAATGATTTTGATTTTTACGCATCTGGGGCGATCTCATTAGGGGACGCATCGGATCCAAGTCCGGCTCGAATTGCAGAAATACAAAAAAGGATCCAAGAAGAGGGTATCCAATGCGTATTGGCTGAACCGCAATATAAAAAG
>ENA-UOXV01004603-UOXV01004603.1-marine-metagenome-genome-assembly--contig:-NODE-4603-length-15691-cov-5.728127_pt1 | contig 15691 bp, 10 predicted proteins | sample MGYA00238165_ERZ766961 | MGnify/ENA primary metagenome ERZ766961 (study PRJEB28924, sample SAMN03173240) | marine metagenome | biome: Marine; feature: Water; material: Subsurface seawater | place: North... | reverse complement strand
CCGCCGCACCAGCACCCACGAGAGCCCGTCGCCGGCGCCGGGCGGCGCCGCCGCGGCCCCGCCCCCGCGCGAGAAGCCGAGGGCAGCCTGGGAGCCGTGCGGCCCCGAGAGGAGCCCCACGAGCTGCGCGCGCGAGAGCGAGGCGTCGCCCACGGCCGCCGCGCCCACCGCCACCAGCACGTCGCCCGCGCGCAGCCCTGCGACCCACGCGGGGCTTCCCGGGCGTACCGCGCGCACCGAAGCGTTGCGCTTTTCTTCCTTGGACACCTCTAGCCCGAGCGGCGCGCCACCGCCGCCCGCGCCGCGCTCGACCGTGAGCCCGAGCGTCTCACCGCCGCGCTGCACGACCAGGCGGAACGCGGCGCCCGCGCCCGCGAGCAGCGCCGCCACCTCGCGCGGGCGCGTCTCGGGCGACAGCACGCCCGTCGCAACGCTGCAGTACTGCAGCACGTCGCCCACTCGGATCCCAGCCCCGTGCGCTGGGCCGCCCGTCACCACGCCCGCCACGGGCAGACCCCCGCCCGCTGGCTTCTTGAACTTGACACCGAGCCCCGCGGCGCCTCCGGCCTCCTCGCGCGGCGCAGCGGGCGGCGCGGGCGGCGCGGCGCGCTCCACGGCTCGCTCCGCGTCGCGCTCCGCGTCGCGCTCCGCGGCCGCGTTTGCGAAGGCGAGCGTGTGGAGGCGACGCGGGGTCGCACGGCGCCCGGGCGTCACCGGGCGGTGCTTGCCGGGCGGCGAGGAGCGTCGGGGCGTCGGCGAGCCCTTGGAGCCGTTGCGCGAGAGCTCGCAGGTGTCCTGCCCGCAGTCGGAGACGTCTGAGACCGTCACGTTGATGGCGCCGTCGTCGACCGAGAGCTGCTCGGGCGCTGCGCTCTGGTCGCACATCACCCGCGCATGCTCGGCGCCCTGGGAATGGCTCCAAGGGCCCGGCGCCGCCGCCGCCGCGTCGCACAGAAGCCCCCCCGAGCGCCGCGCCTTGGGCGGACGTGCGCTGCCCGGCGGCGACGGCTCGCGCGCGTCCGCGAACAACAGCGAGTCTTCCTCGCGGGAGGAGGCGGAGGCGCCCGGGGCCCCCAGCTCGAGGCCAAGGCTCCGCGCCGCGGACGCATCCAGCACGCTCACGCTCTCCGACAGGTCGCACGTCGTGCAGCCTGCCGGCGAGCGCGCAGGCGGCGCGCGGGGGGGCGCGGGTGGCTTGTTCGCGCTCCCTGAAAGATCGGGCACCACGCGGTCCAGGCGCGCCTCTTCGATCTGGATGCACGGCGGCAGCGGGGACTCATCGCCGCCCAGCTCCGCCGCCTCGCGCAGCACCGCCGTGAGCCCCGCCAGCGCCGCCTGCACCGCGGGAGTCGACGGACCACCGCGCGCCCCGCTGCCGCCCTCAGGCGCGCGCTGCGGGCTGTGCGCCGCGGCCGCGCCACGCCCTGCGCCGCTTTCCGACGGAGAGAGGCCGCAGCCGGGAGCTGACTGGTCGGCCGCGTCCGCCGCCGCCGGGGCTGCGGGCGCTGCGTCCCCGCCGGCCCCGATACCCGAGGAGACGCTGCCGCCGTGCTTTCGGATCGGCGGGTCGGCCGCCGCGTTGCTGCCCGCCTGGTGCGAGCGGAACGCTGAGGGGATTTCAAGCGACGTGCGCGGGGCAGCGGACGTCTTGCCGCTGGCGGCCTCGGGCTCGGTGTAGTAGCGCGGCGGCGACTGCCGCGTCGGGTCCGCGCCCGTGTAGAAGCTCTGCGCGCGGTCCCGGTCGCGCCCTTTGTCGTCCTTCCCGGGCGCAATCGGGCTCTCCTGTAGCAGCGCCGCAAGCTCCGCCATGGACTCGCTGATCTCCGCCAGGGCATCGTTGACCTCTGGCTTTGCACCAGGGACGCGGCGAGGCTGCAGCGCTGAGGCCCGCCTGATGGTAGCCTCGATGCTCTCGCTGCCTCTGCTCTCGGTACGCTGCGGCGCCTAGGATAAGGAATGTCCAGGTCAGGCACTGCCGGCTGCGTTTCAGGTTCTGCAGCAACCAGGCTTGCTAGGACAAGCAAGAACAGAAAACGCCGGGGCGAGCGCGCCGCAGCACCTGCGCGTCGGTCGTTCGAGAGGATTGTCGTGATTCAGGTACCGCTGCAGTCCACTCCCCGTCCTTGCCCTTGGTCAAGAACCCCGCCTTGCCCCCCAGCGCTGTGTCCCGCAGCTGCACAAAGCCATCTGAGCTGCCCCGCCTCCCGACGTTTGTGTTTGCCGAAACATCTGCAAACGGGACCCGCGGCGTGTCTCCAAGCTTGCACAGTACAGGAACAGGAACGCCGTCGGCCGCGTTGTCCGACGCCGTGACTTGTGTGCCGAGGTTGCGCACCATCCTGTGCTGGACCTCCGTGAGAGCAACAGCGTTCAAAAAGCGATTCGTGTTTTTTTTTGAAACGGAACTTGCGGATGAGCCCGCCTCAGTGAGTTTTTACTAACCCTCTTGTGTGTGTGAGTGAGGCTGACACACAGTCGTAACCTGAGAGAGGGCGACCTCCAAATTGAGTCCTCGACCCGGAGGGTGTTGAAGGGGGGACGCGCGCGCCCCCGGCAGACAGTGCCACGGTGCCGCACACAAGAGATTCACTTAGCGGGGTCCGCGAGGCCCGCGTGGTTGCGGGGGGCTGGGTTCTGGTGGCCCGCGGAGTGTACGGAGACCTCGAGGAGTGGTGGATGAGTCCGTCAGGGGTTTTCGTCAATTCCGTTGCGCAGATCGCAACCTACCTCAACCTGCGAGGCCTCCGCGAGTACATCTTCGATATAGCAGCAGAGCAGGTATGTGTAGGCTGCCGATGTCACGCCGTGCCCGCGCGGCCCCGCAGCAGGCGCACGGTGGTGCCTTGCTGCGCGTTGTTGCAGCGTTGCGCACTAGATGGGCGGGTCACTAATGCCGCACCCTCCCGATGCGCGCGGCCGCAGGACCCACGGATGAAGGACGACAAGCTTCCGCGCTCGGTATGGATGCTCGGGGTCGAGTATAAGCTCGGCGGGGCGCCGGGCAGCGCGGGCGGTGAATCGGGTTTGCGCCCGAGCCCAGCTTTTCGGCCCTAAAGGCCGCGCGCGCTGACGGCGTGCCCGCGTGGCGCGCAGACACGGACGCGATGAAGCGGGACGTCCGCTCGCGGATCTGCTTCACGTACCGTAACAACCTCCGGCCGATCGGTAACACGCAGCTGACGACTGACACGGGGTGGGGCTGCATGCTGCGTTCGGGGCAGATGATCATTGCGCAGGCGCTGCTGACGCACTACCTCGGCCGTGACTGGAGGCTCCCGAAGCACACAGGCTACCGCGACATGCCGCCCGAGTATCGGCGCGTGCTGGAGCTGTTTGCAGACCACCCGCGCGCGCCGCTGTCGGTGCATGCGATCGCGACCGCCGGCGAGGAGGTGGGAAAGCGCGCGGGGCAGTGGCTCGGGCCCAACACGGTCTGCTCGGCCTTCAAGAAGCTGCACGAGCGGGGCGGCTTCGGCGCGGAGTGCACGCTGCAGCTCATGCTGTACGACTCGCACGACTCGGACAACACCATCTACCTCGCGCCCGCGCGGCGCAAGCTCGAGGCGGGGCCGTGCCTCCTCCTCCTCCCCGTCCGCCTCGGCCTCCACTCCATTGACGCCTCCTACGTCCCCAAGGCGCGCCCCGCGCCCCGCCGCCCATGCCCTGCTCTGCTCTGAACTGCCCTGCCGCGCGCCGACGCGCGTGCACTCCAGCCAGCTGAGGCGCGGCGGCGGCGGCGGCGCAGGTGTCGGCGGTCTTTTCGTTTCCGCAGAGCGTGGGCTTCATCGGGGGGCACCCCAACTCCGCGCACTACTTCATCGCGGGGCAGGGCGACGTGGTGTACTTCCTCGACCCACACACGCCGCAGCCGCGCGTGCCGCTCGACCCGGCGTCGCCCGACCCACTGCACGCCTCGTGGCACCTCGGCGCCCACCGCCGCATGGTGCTGCACGACCTCGACCCCTCCATCACCTTTGGTGCCTCCTCCGCCCCCCCCGCGTGCCCGTGCCCCCGCGCGGCCGGGCGCACGGCGTGCGCGGGGGCGTGAGCGCGGGGGGGCGGCAGGCTTCCTGTGCAAGGACGCGGGGGATCTGGAGGACCTGGCGCAGCGCATCCGCGCGGTGAACGCGGCCCACAAGGGCTACCCGGCGATCTCGGTTGCCGAGGACGCGGCGCGCGCGGGCGGCGAGGACTCCGACTGGGACCACCTTTCCGACGAGGACTTCTGAGGACGCGGCGCGTGCGGGCGGCGAGGACTCCGACTGGGACCACCTTTCCGACGAGGACGTGTGAGCCGTCCGAAAGTCGGTGGCGCGGCCGTGAGGGGTCCACGCGGGGAGCTGCGGGGGGACGTGTCGCCTGGGAGGAGGCGGAGGGCGCGGCAGGTCGCGGGGGCCGAGGCTTTTTCGGGCGGGAAAATGACTTGGCGAGGCATTTGTAACGACCAGACGGTCGGGTCTGTGATGTGCGCGGTGTACTCACACACAAGAAGACAAGGAGACACGATTTAGCTGAGAAGGCATGACTTATGGGAAGTGACTTATGTGTGCTAGCCATGACTTACGTGTGCTAGTCGGTCACATCCTCTGAGCATTGCAAGAGTCAGACTCAGACTCTGACTGTCAGAGAGCGCGTGCGTGTGGTTGTGTGCAGTACATCACAGCACACCGCTCCCTCAATGAAGGGTCGGGCTCCCACGGACCCACAGCGCACGAATATATTTTTTTCCCGAACACTGGAGACAATCTGTCGAGAAGTTGTCGGCGTGGTGCATGCTGCTCGTCGTTGAGCGGCACGGCGGGCTCTTTTCTGTTTTGCTTGACAAGAAAACGCGCGGGGCAAAAAGTTTGCACGCTGAAAGTATCAGAAAAGGCTTTCATGTTGCTCCTGTTTTCATCGCGTTTCTCTTCTGTACGCGATGAAAATAAAAACGCGATGAAAATAAATGCAAATGCGCGTAGGGCTCTAATCTGAGACGACCAGTCGGTCGGGTTTGGGACACGTGCTGTAGTGACACGTAAAGAGAGACGAGAGTAAAGGAGATTGGGGAGATCTACTTCATAGGGAATGTGACTTATGTGTGCTAGTCAGAGACAGCCAAGAGGCTGGGCGACACACAAGCCTGCGCTTGTATTGAGTCACAAAGGAAGAGGATAGATCCAAGCGCCCGCGAAGGGACACACGTGGGACCACTTCCACGAAAGTGGAGAGGGTGCCCATGAAGCTCATGATCTAATGTGGAGCTCATGTGACTTAGCTGCACTAATACATTAGATGCTTCTCAGCTAGCCGGCCACATCCTCTGAATCGCGTGCAGCCCCGCGGACATGTTAAAAACTAATTCGCACATTCTCCTCTTTGTGGTTGCTGTTCAAAAAATGCAGAAGAGCACCAGTCACTGCTTCTCAAGAGACGGGGCAGCGTGATACTGTCACGGAAGTAATACTACCTTGCTCCGCCCAGATACAACCTAGTTGCCATTTCCCCGCCGACTAGTCTACTTCCACACTCGTCGCGAACATTTACTGCGGTGAGCCTATTGGGCCATTCCGAGAGAAATGGCCGGGGCTAAGCGCGCCTCGCGCGGCCGCGGCACTCTAGGGCCGCAGCCTGTGCGCGGCAGAAGCGCGCGCAGCAAGGTCCTTAGGCCTGCGCAGCACGCCCAGCGCGGGCGTCTGAGACGAGCTGCTGCAGATCGCGGACGGTGCCCGAGAGCTGGGCCTCGACGGCGTCAATGAATTCCTGCGACGCGCGGAGATGGTACTCGACGCGCGAGAGCGAGAAGACCAGGTCCGACTCCTGCGCACGCTCCGCCTGGTAAAGCTCGCGCTGCTTCTGCCGGAATGTCTGGAGCGCGAGGTGCCAATGCTCCTCCGCAACGATCACCCCTAACGGAAGCTGCTCGCCGTATACGACCGCCTCCCTCGGACGCCCTCGCCCCCCCCCGCCAAGCACCGACGGTTCGACATGGAAGCGGCCCGCCACTTGCTCTGGGGTCACGGCGCACGTGACAATCTCTGTGGAGCCGTCCTCCTGCAGCATCGCCACGTTCCCATCCAGGTTCGGCTTGTCTAGATCCGCTTCCTGCGCCGCCGAGAGCAGCCCCTTGGGCAGTGGCTTCCCCCTCGACTGGTAATTCATAGGCACCGCGTCCTTGGTCATGCCCGGGAATGCCGGAATCGTCTTGCTCGGCGACGCCTCGCTTGGAGGGCGCTTGCTCCTAACCTCGTCCCCTGAGAGGACGCGTTTTTGAGGGCGATTCCGCTCCCCACGCCTCCGCTCCGCGTTTGTCCTCAACGTCGTGTAGATGAGCTCCGCTGCAAGCGCCCTCTTTTCCACAAAGAGCGTCTGCCGCTCATGGAGACTGACCACCTTCTCCTCGGCGCGCGACAGCGCAAGGTGCTTCTGCACGAGGTTGATGGAGATCGCGATCATCACCATGGCAGAGTACGAGGCCGCGATCGCAACCACTCGCCCCATACGCGTTGTGGGGTATATATCACCATACCCAACTGTGGTCATGGTCACGATAGTGAGCCACACCGAGTTCGTGTAGGACTGCAAGGGCCCTTCGGTCGTTGGGCGCTCGAACATCATCATGAGGTACGAGTAAGCAACAATTTGCACGGAGAAGACGAAGAGAACCGCAGGCAGAGAAGCCATCAGCGTCATCTTGAGAAGGAAGGCGTCGTCAAGGACAACATCATTCATGGCGAAGAAGACATCGTGCTCATCCGTGTGCAGGTTGGCGATGCAGAAACCGTAGAACCGAGGAAGAAAGAATATGCGCATGAACATTAGAGAAAGCAGCACCACATTCACGGGGTAGACTGAGTCACGGTCTAGTCCCGAGTCGTGGATCGTGAAGGTTGCCATAAGAAGGGGGAGTGGCTGTGGAATAATGATGAGGATATCGCGGATAAATTGCCACCACAGGTCTGCACTCTTGAGCGACCGCGACGTGAAGCCTGGCGGAAGCTTCCACCCACGAATGCGCAGCAAACACATCTCTGCGTGGTAAAACCACACGAGATGATACAGGCAGATGCCCGAGGACACAAGAGCCGTGAATAGCAGCGCAAGCGATTGCACAGACCCGTGCAGCTTGGCGTGCTCTGACTTCTTGTAGTTGATCTCATTGGCCCAGATTGCGCACATGAGACCCCCGAGAGCTGCGCCCGTGAACCAAAGGCAGCTATTCTGGCGCAACCACTTGTAGTAGTCTGCCCCTCGTCCCAGATGGTCCACTTTGCGGTGCCGCCCGACAGCAGGGCCCTCTGTCGCGACCTCTGCACGCTGTGCTTGAAGCCACTTGCCCGGGACCTCATGACTCGACGCAGTGAAAAGATCCTCGTTCATGTGCTTGTCGCGCCACTTTTTGCGAATCGCCTCAGCAGAAAACTGTTTCGACGTCGTAATTCGCGGCGTCAGGGCGCCGCGAGGTCGCGAGATGGTGAGACTCGCCGCCTGCTCCAACGTGGAGGCAATCTTGACGCGCTTGGGCTTCTGAAGTTCTCGCACCATGCTCCTGCGCCAACCTTGCACCAAGGGCTTCGTGGGCTTCGTCTCAGCCTCTCCTTCTACTTCGTTTACCATGGCCTGCTCCCCGTCGGCCTTTTCCCCGTCGGTTAACCCAACTTTGCGAGCCAGCAGGGGGAGCAGCGCCTCGCCGGACGGCCGCCCGATTCGCTCCATAGCCAGCTTTCGGGAGGCATCCTTGACGCTCTGCCGCCAGCCAGCGGCCTTTGTCTGGCCAGATTGGGCACCCGTAGTCGCCGGCTCCTTCAGAGAGCTCAGTAAGGCCTCGCGCCATTCCTCCAACGATCGCCCGTCCAAGTCCACCTCCTCCGCTCGCACAGCGCTGACCGCCACAGCATCCGCTTTCTCTCGCACGGAAGTTTGCGGGGCCGCCTCACTCTTGCGGGGCGATGGTTCCGGCGTGCGTGCGGCGGCTACCCGTGCAGCCCAGCCGCTGGCGGCGCCTTGCAGCTCAGGCTCATCGCCCCCATCGGCCACCTCAGGGTCTGGGTTGCTTCTCCTCTCGGCATCATCCTCTGTTCTGACCGCCTCTGCCGGGCCGCCGTCGCTGCGATCATTCCTAGCGGCCTGAGCACCCGTCGACGCCTTGCTCTGCTTTTTCTTCCCGCCCATTGCGCCTCACCCCCCCCGGGTTCCGCGCTGAACGAAGCGCTCGGCTGTCTCCTAATTCGGGGTTGCTCTCACTCTTGTCAACTTTTGAGTTCCTTCCACCAAAAAATTTCTCCAAAGTTGCGGTCCCAGACCCGAAAAGGGGCTTAAAATGTCGAGAATGCAGAGAAGAGCTCAGTGCGGCAGAGACGGTCGTCCATGGCATTATCTCCTTCCCAGCCTGTTGAATACGACTTTCCTCATCATATCCTAGACGCGATTTCTATTGTCGCATGGGTATCGCGCAAATGTAATGGTGCTCCTGTTGCTCAACTTCGGTATCTGTGACCCCAAGAGCAGCTTCGTCTGCACCCCTCGCATCGCGATGACGGCACACTCCTCAGGGCACCATCGGACTCCTTGGGCACGCTGGTGAGGGCGCATACAGACACAATTAAACCATGTATTTTAGTACCGGATTGCCACACTCGCTGACCTTAAACGCGGCCGAGGCCGACACTCTCTCTGCCGGTCAGTGGCCGCGGGGCATGCGTCAGGCGCCAAGCGAGAACATCGAGGCCTCGCACGCGCCGGCGCCAGCAAGGGCGAGGACTCCTCCCGGAGGGTGCTCGTCCAGGTCGTGCTCCTGCAACTGCCACGCCAAAAGTCACTTTCACGTCAACAGTCACTTACCCGGCGCGCGTGCAGGCGCGGCGGCGCTGGGCCTCTCAGACCGCTGGCGGGTGGCGCGGCAGCGTACCCGCATGGCGCAGTGGCTGCGCTCCGAGGCGGCGGAGAGGGTGGGCGAGGGCGCGAGCGTCGGGGGGTGCGACGAGGCATCGTCGCGCTGCGGCGTGGCGCCGCCCAGCGCGCTGCCGCCCAGCGCCTGCATCACCCCGAGCCCGCCGAGGTCGTCCTTGTGCGGCGTGCCCCCCGCCAGGCCGTGCGCCGGCGACCACTCGCCGCCGAGCAAGCCCGCAAGCCCGAGGCCCTTGCCGCCCGACCCGAGCCCCCCGCTCCAGCCGCCCAGTGGCTCCATCTGGGAGCCGGCACGTCCTGACGGGGAGGGCGTGCTTCCGGCCATGAACCCGGCTGCAAGGCGCAGGGGCTGCGACGGCGACGGCGACATGCCCGCCACGCCGCCCGCCGGCGCCTGCGGGGGAGCTGCAGGCGATCGCGCCTGCTGCGACGAGACGTGCTGCGCCCTCTGCCCGGCGGCCGCGTGCGGCCTCGGCGCCGGCGGGCGGATCGGCCGCACGCCTGAAAGCCGGACGCCCTGCTGGAGGAGCAGGCGCGCGAGGATGGCGGCGGTGGCGACGCGCGCGGCGGGCTCGGAGCAGAAGGAGAGGCGGTGGGCGACGAGGAAGGCGCAGAGGTCCTTGCGCGACGACCCGAACGGCGCGCCCCCCGCGGGTGGCGCGAGCTTGGGCTGGCGCACGGAGGGGGGCGCGGCCGAACCGCCGGCGGACGGGGACTGGAGCCGCGCGACGAAGAGGCGCTCGCGGAGCAGGATGGCGTGCTGGGGCGCCAGGCGCTGCGTCAGCACGCCCTCCGACGACGCGAAGATGCACTCGGTCGTGAGATGCGCGGGCGCGAGGAGCGTGGGCGGGAAGTTGAGGATGGCGCCGTGGGCGCCGGCGTGGAAGGAGTCGACGACCTGCTGGCGGAGTGCCTCGCCGAGGAGGTGAGCGAGCCACTCCGAGGTGCGCATAGAGTGTGTCACGCGCAGCGGCTTGGGGCAGCGCGAGAAGATCTGGCACTCCTGGTCGTTGGGCGACGGCGCGCGGAAGTGCACAAACACAAAGCCGCGCTCGCGAAGGTGCTCCATGTACCCGAAGAGCACCGCGCGGATCATGTTGTCGCGCTGCTTGCCAGACTCGTCAGTCCGCAGGGGCAGCCCGTCGATACACTCCACGTACACCCGCCGGGCGTTTGGCGCCTCCGCCTCCGCGCCGTACTCGTTCGCATAGACAGCAAGCACGGCGACATCGCCGACGCCGCTGCCTGTGTCGAACAGCATGATGGCCTTGGCGCGGTGCGCGTACCCGCCAGCCGAGGACTGACGCTCCGCCACCACCTTGACCACCAACGACTCCGCCACCGGCCCGCACGCTCGCAATCGCTGCTGTATATGCCGCTGCACGCACCACACCCAGAGCGTCACGTCAGATCAGCGGAGCCAGCCAAGCGCGCGTCCACCCGGGCGCAGCGTGAACATGTCGAGGGTGGGGGATGGCACAGCGCCTCGGGGTGAGTGCCCTCCCCACTGTGGGGTTACAATCGAGGGCTCTCTTGCAGGGGCACACCGAGAGATCACAGTCTTTCAAGGCGGATGCGCCGCCGGCAGCGCGCACGGCGGCCACCTCCGTGTCGTTCACAGCTGTCTGTCGCGCGAACCGCGCCTCCTCGCCTTCCTCCTTAGCTTTCCGTTTCCGCTTCCCGCCGCCGCCTGAACTCTCCGTCCCAAACCCATCGTCCACATCTGTAAGGACTCTGTGACCACTTCCTTCTCCACGATATGCAGCAGGCATCGCCGCTGCTCCCTCCTGCGTCGCCAGCACCGGAACGCGAGGCTTCCAGTGCTCAGCGGTGCGCTGCGGGCCATTTGGCGCACCGCCATGCGGCGGAGCTTGTGCAGCCACACCCCCAGGACCGGCAGCAGCTCCGGTAGAGCTCAATCCTATGCCCTGCTGTGCTGCATGCGCCGTTGCACAAGAGAAGGATGCATCCTCGCCCGGAGTCGCGGCCGGCGAGGGCGTCGTGATTTCAGTTGTTGAGGCTTCGGAGCATTCGTCGCCAAGCAGCCCAGCCTTACACCCAGGCATCACAGGATTAACGGGGGACACATCTCGAGCGATTGACACAGCTCCTTTCCCCCCCGCCCTGCCCACCAGCGACACGGGTTCAGAAACTGGGGCCGGCATGCTGGCACGTGGATAACTCCGTTGGGGTCCTTCTGCCTGCGCAATCGCATCGCCAAACGACCGGACCACTCGGAACCGCGACGGCATCTTACACTGTCCTAATTTCCCCGCCTTGCGCTCGCCGCTGGGCGAGACTTCGGGGTCCCCACCCAATCATCGGAGCGAGCACGAAGAGCCGATCAAACAAATTCGCACTTGCTGGCGCCTCAGCCGCAGGCCAGAAGCAATCTGGTCGCTTCCCCTGCCACCAATCACCCTAGTTATCCCTTGAATGTGCTACTCTCGGGCGTGCCACGCGCACACTTTCCCGGGCGCCTCCGTCTCTAGGCGCCGCGACCCGCTTTGAGCGCCATCGCGAAACGGGGGTCGACAATAAGTGCGGGCGCCTCGAGCCACTTTTTCGAAAAAGGTTTTTAATACAACTCAGTGGGTCCAGGAAGGGTCAGGCCAGGGAGCAGTGTGCGCCCGCCGAACCGCTGCACTCTGTCCGGTCTGGTACGCTTCAAATGGGGCAATTTCTTTTCGCACAGCATTCTTGGTAGTACATAATGAAAACGTGCCATGTACTGGGCACACAAGATATCTAAGTACACTAGAGAAAGGGTCGCTTCTTCTGGTACTCAATGTTTCTCCAAAACGGCTCTATAGTTTGCCCGGTTTGCTACTACCGGTGGACAATAGACCCAATTAAAGGGCGCATTCCTCTTTATACAGTTATTAAAAATCTGTCATGTCCAAACGAAAGGATCAGTGGATGTTTATAATGGCAAGGTGCCCTGCCTACAATGGTTTAACAATCACCGTGCTTTGCATGTTGCCAAGCCGCTTGGAGCCGTTCCCAGCGCTCCACACACAAAAGGTTTGGCGTCTAGAAAGTTTGGTCACCATTGCCGCACGGCACACGCCAGGATGGGCAAGTGTCTCGTCACTGTCCTTCTCGCGGGCGCGATCTTCGGCGCCGACGCGTTCAACTTCATGCACACGGCTGATATTTCGTCGAGGCACACTGCCGGGCATGCGCCCGCGTCGTGCAGGGTCCAGCACGGAACGGTGAGCGGGCGGACCCCGATCCGGACAGCGGGGACTGCTCGGCAGGCGCCTGTGCTGGGGCTTCGCGGCGCTACCGCGCAGGAGGCGGCCGAGAAGACGAAGAAGTCCCCTTGGTTGATCGTGGAGCGCAAGACCGCGCGGACAGCGTTCCTGTGCAACAACTGGAAGAACGAGGCGGAAAACGCTCGCAACCTTGGGTGGACGTCCTCGTCGGTAGAGACGATGATTCGCATGCAGCGCGAGGCAGCGACGGCCGATATCATGAAGATTGTCATGCCGATGCTGATGGCCAAGGCCGCTGACGAGAAGATGCTCCAGGATAACCCGGCGGCTACGCCAAACCCCAAGGTGGCAAACATGGACGTGATCGCTGCTGTCTCCGTCGGGAGCGGAAGTGCTGCAGGCGAGTTCCTGTCTCAGCTTCCCATTGCTACTGTATGCGCGCGCGCGTGCGCGTAGGGTTCTGAATGGCGGCCTGTCGCTTTCTCGACCGCAGGCATCTTCTTCAAGGGGGAGACCTTCATGTCGATCGATTTCCTATTTTGCAACACTCAGATGGAGGGCCAGCTCGAATCGCAGTGCGAAGTCGTCAAGGTGTCTGTCGGCCCAACACATGCTGTACCCCTGCTGCGCAATGTGCGGCAAGATGCGTGAGCGGCGCGAGCTCACGACCAGCTGTGCCGCGCAGCAAATCGTCGAACGGGCGGCCGACGAAGGGATATCGGAGGTGCGCCTCTCAGCCAACACCTTCGATTGCATCTTCGGTGACGTCGCAGACCTGGGATTCAAAGAGGTCCCGCCCCACTCTCTCGTCTGCGTTTTGCCACCCTCCCCCTGATGGCTGCGCTGTGGGGTCATCCCGCACGCCGCGCCGTGTGGCGCTTGCCTTGGCCGACTTGCACTTACTTGAGCCGGCGCGCCGACCGGACAGGGAGAGGCAGGAGTCCCGTGGGCAGTCTACGAGCTTTCGTAGTGAGTCGTGGGGAGGATGCTCATGTCACTGTGATTTGTGCCCCGCGTGCGCTGAGGTAGAGCACAACAAGACAAGCCTCCTTTTGAGTGAGACTCGTTGCATGCCTCCGCAGCTCTTTCACGCGAGTATCTTATGTCTTGAACTTTTGGCCATCTTTTCGCCCCGTGCGCTCGCCGGGGCTGCGCTGACTACGAAAGCGGCTCTCAATCATCTCACTCCCCTAGACTGCTGAGCACTTGCCCTCTCACCCCAGGCCCCTTCCGGCGCCACCGCACCACGCTCCACGCGCGCCTAGTCGTCGACCTTGGCGTAGATGACAGCAATCATAACCCAGACGGAGCAGACACGCTCCGGGTACGCGGAGACGAGGGCGCGGAGGGCGAAGCGGACAGAGTCGACGCCGCCCTGGATGTCGATCATCTCCGCGGCCACGCGCGCGCGGAGGAGGTCGCCCATCATGCGCGCGGGCGCGAGGTGGGCGAACTGGATCGGGAAGCCCTTGAAGGAGTAGCCCTCGGGCACCGAATTGCGGATGCTCTGCTGGAAGTCCGTCGCGCCCGCCGTCGAGCCGGTGATGCGCCCCGTCTCGTACGAAAGCAGCGCCGGGCTGAGCAGGAAGGAGAGGTTCGGGTCCCAGTGCGTCGCGAGGCCGTTGGCGGAGCGGTGCGAGGTGATGAGCTGCGCACCGGGCCACGCGGGATATATCGAACCGTCAGTGCCGCTGGCCGCCGGCCGCGGTGGCAGCAGGCGCGGCAGGGGCAGGAGCGGGCGGGGGCCATGATGCCGATGCGCGAGCAGAGGGCCTCGGCCTCCTCCATGTTGTGCGTGGCGAGCGGGAAGTGGACGAGTGGGGGGATGCGCCGCCGCGGGAGCGCCGCGACCAGCGCGGGGTCCATGGCCTTCCAGTGCGCGAAGTTGTCGAGGTCGAACGCCGCCGCCCGCACCGCGTCGTCGCCCTGCCCGCGCGCCCGGCCCGTGAGCCCCGGCGTGCCCGCGCGGCGCGCGTGCGTGGGGCGAGCACGCTCGTGGGGGGCGGGGGGCAGAAAGGCCGGGCGGGGGGCGGACATGGATGTTGGCGTAGAAGGCGGAGTGGTTGAAGACACAGCCGACGCGGCCGTACTTGTGCGAGGGCGCGGCGTCCCCGCTCTTGTGCAGGTAGCGCGAGCCCGTGAGCGGCTCCCAGAAGGTGACCGAGGGCGGGAGCGCGGGGTCGTGCCGCTCGAGCGTGAGCACCCACATGTGCGCCTCGCCGGAGACCGTGGTGCCGAGGGCGCAGTAGGCGTCAAGGCGGAAGCCGAGGAGGAGCGAGCAGAGCAGCGCCGCGTGCTCCTCCACGTCGCCCTTGCGGCTAACCAGCACGGTGTGCAAGTCCGACCACACCTCCGAGCGCGCGCCGCCCGTCCCGCCCAGCGTTTGCATGCGCTCGAACTCGAGCAGCGAGACGAACCGCGCGGCTTCGCCTGCCGACCGCAGCGCGCGCCCGGCCTCGAGCGGTTGCACAAACGAGCACACGGGCGTCGAGACGTCTGTCTCGGTCCGCTGCCGCCGGAACCCCCCCAGTCACGCGCGGCCAGGGCGAGGCGCAAAGAGGCTGTGGGCGGGGCGCGGACAGCGAAAATTTTGACCGCACGGGTCGAGTGCTCCGGGCGGATCTGCAGAAACTCCTTCCACCAGATCTTGGCCGCGGCAAAGAAGCGGCGGTCGGCGTCGCCCTCTGCGTCCCGCTCCGAGCGCACCTGCGAGCGGACCTGGTCCTCCGAGCATAGCGCCGTCGGCGGGCGCGGGAGAAGCTCCAGCTGTAGTCCAATCGCGCCAACGGGCATGGAGGTGTCGCCGCCGAGTCCAGAGAGCTCGACCACCATGGAGAGGATACCTGAGAGGAGCACCTTGCGCCACTCGACACGCTGCGTGCCAACGACGTTGACTGAGTCGTCTGGAGAGTGCTGAACAACCACCACGTGAAGCTGGTCATTCAGCGTCTTCAAGGCAGCACGATCTGACGCATGCAACCTGCCCCATTCCGAAATAGTCAGCATCGTGCGCGTTGAAACGCGGCAGGCGGCGGGTGCAGCGAGGCACTGAGCGTGGCTGGCGGCGCACTGGAAAAGCATCCCGTCATCGAAGTCCGGCTCCGATGTGGCGACACATGGGCGCGTGGCGTGGCGCTGCCCCTGCATGAAAAAGTGGGCCACCAGCGTGCCTGCGCGTCGCATGCAACGTTCAAGCGCCGGAGGCTTGACCTGAAGCTAGCTGCCTGCGCCTCTGCGCGAGAGCGCACTCGGCCTTCTAGGAAAGAAGCGATGGGCGGGGCGAGACCGCGAGCCGCTTGGCCTGCATCCATCAGTGGATCGAGGAAAGAAGAGCCCTTGCCAACGCGAACGTGCAGGAAGAGCCCACCGCGAGTGGGCCCGGGAGCTTTCGAGCCCGCGCCCGCACGCGGGCGGAGAAGGAGGCGCTCATTCTCGGAGCCGAGAGAACCAAGCAGCTCCTCGACCACCTTCTTTTCATGCAGCGCGGATAGCAGCTTGTCTTCATCGAGTGCGACACCCTTCTCCTCAGAGAGAAAGTCGCGCACGAACGACCTCACTTTACCGTAGACATTGCTGCAACGGGGTGC
>ENA-UOXV01004600-UOXV01004600.1-marine-metagenome-genome-assembly--contig:-NODE-4600-length-15701-cov-5.512591_pt1 | contig 15701 bp, 8 predicted proteins | sample MGYA00238165_ERZ766961 | MGnify/ENA primary metagenome ERZ766961 (study PRJEB28924, sample SAMN03173240) | marine metagenome | biome: Marine; feature: Water; material: Subsurface seawater | place: North... | reverse complement strand
GCATCACAGATCAGACGAACACCGACGGCGCGCTCGAAGCGAGGCGACTGACTTCGGACGCGAACCCGGACACCGATCCACCATGCCCCCCAAGAAGCCCCGAGGTAACGCCGACAAGGCGACTCCGGTGACCCGCCCGAAGAGAACCGCGCCCATCGCCAAGAGCCCGGCCGGGCGCGGTATTCAGGCAGCAGCCAGCACCGGAGTGAGAAAGGGAGCGAGAGTGAGGGTCACGAGCCCGCGGGGCAAAGGGAGCGAGGGCGACGATGAGGACACCCAGCCCATCTCCAAGCCCACGGTCTCCAAGCCCAAACGAGGAAGGCCCCCGAAAGGTAGGAGCGACGTCAGTCACCCCACCGTACCCATCCACGATCCGGTTGTTAAAAATCCATCGATTCCAATCGGACTCCAATCGCAAAACTCACGCCATCCCACCCTCCCCATTCCAACGCACGCGCAGCCGCCGCCGCGAAGACCCCGGGTGCGACCGAACCCAAGAAGCGCGGGCGTCCCCCCAAGACCCCAGTCGTCGCGAAGACCCCCGCCACCACCCCGAAGCGCGGCCCGGGTCGGCCCCCCAAATCAGTTGGGCCCAACTCGGCGTCAGCGGCATCCATTGGGAAGAAACGAGGCCGGCCCCCCAAGTCGATCGTCCCGCAGAGCTCGGGTAAGCCCCGGGGCCGCCCGCCCAAGACCCCGACGCGGGCGGCGACCACACCGGGTAAGAAACGGGGCCGCCCGCCGGGAAAGAACGCGGCCACCCCCAAGGCCAAGGCGGTCACGCCCCGAGCCGCGGCGGCGGCGATCCTACTCGGCGCCGACTCATCACCCGAGGTGGAGGAGCGGGTGGAGCGCCCCCGTGGGAACAAGCGCGCTAAGACGGTCCCGGCGACTCCCGCGTCTCCCCGCGGTGGTTTGTTCACGCGTCCCCCGGTCGGGCGGCGCGTGTCTTTAGCCGGCGAGGCGGTCGACGTTCACACGGATTTGGACTCTTTAGAACGGGAAGGACGCATGGACGCCGTGGTTAAGGTTTTCTGCACGCACACCGAGCCCAACTACAGCCTCCCGTGGCAGCGCAAGCGGCAGGTGGCGAGCACATCCAGCGGGTTCATCATCCCCGGGCGCAGGGTTCTGACAAACGCTCACAGCGTGGAGCACCACACGCAGGTGAAGCTCAAGAAACGCGGCTCGGACGTCAAGTACGTGGCGAGGGTGCTCGCGATCGGCGTGGAATGCGACCTCGCATTGCTGACCGTGGAGGAGGATGAGTTCTTCGAGGGAGTCGCGCCCGTGCAGTTCGGCCCGCTCCCGCACCTCTCCGCGCCGGTCAGCGTCATCGGCTACCCCATCGGCGGAGTCGCCATCTCCATCACCTCCGGAGTCGTCTCCAGAACCGAGGTTACCAACTACGCGCACGGAGGCATCGACCTGTTGGGGGTCCAGATCGACGCCGCGATCAACTCGGGGAACAGCGGCGGACCCGCGTTCAACGCCAAGGGCGAGTGCGTCGGGGTCGCGTTCCAGAGTTTAAAGCACGACGACGCCGAGAACATCGGGTACGTCATCCCGCCGCCCGTGGTGAAACACTTCATCCACGACTACGATAAGAACAAGCGATACACCGGGTTCCCCTCGCTGCCGTTCTCGTGGCAGCGCGTGGAGTCCCCCGCGATGCGCAAGTGGCTCAAGATGAAGACGGGGCAAAAAGGTGTGTTGATCAGCGCGGTGGAGCCGCTGATGAAGGACAAAATCGCGCTGCGGAAAAACGACGTGCTGGTCAGCATCGACGGCACGGAGATCGCGTCCGACGGAACGGTGCCCTTCCGCGCGGGTGAACCCATAACGTTCAACTACCTCGTCAGCGAGAAGTACGTCGGGGAGAGCGCGCGTGTCAAGTACCTCCGCGACGGTAAGATGAACGAAACGTCCATAACCTTCAACGCGATGAAGCGACTGGTACCGTGGCACATAGAGGGCACGCCGCCCTCCTACTTCATCGCGGGCGGGCTGGTGTTCACCACCGTGTGCGTGCCGTTCCTGAAGAATGAGTACGGCAAGGACTACGACTTCGACGCGCCGGTGAAGCTGCTGGAGAAGTTCTGCCACGGGCGGGTCGAGGAGGACGGGCAACAAGTCGTCATCTGCGCGCAGGTGCTCGCCGCGGAGGTGAACCGAGGATACGAAGATCTTCACAACACGATCGTCAAGAGCTTCGACGGCGTGAAGATCGCCAACTTGGCGCAGCTGGCGCAGGCGGTGGAGTCCAGCAAGGTTGAGTTCATGAGGTTCGAGTTGGACCACGACATATCAGTCGTCATGGACACAAAGGCGGCCAACGCGGCGACAAAGGCGATTCTCAAGACGCACGCCATTCCATCCGCGAAATCCGCGGACCTGCGATGATGCTAGGGTCTAATAAAACGATTATGTTCACTACGAATTCATTCGCCGCTCTCGCGCTATGAGTATGAACGGCGTCACCGCGGGACGACGTACGATGACGCGGGCTTCAGGTCCCGCTGCCACCTGGCGAGGAGAAAGTCGGCCAGGGCGTTCTGAGGCACAACCTCCGGCTCCCTCACCGCCGGCTCCGTCGACGCGTGACCGCCCGCGCCAGTCTCGCTCCCGCCGAACAGGAGCCTCGCTCGCGCCGCCGCGGTCCTCAAGTCCGGATCCGTATCCGCGACGGGACCGGAGAGCCGTTCGAGAATGCCCACGAGCATAGCGGCGGTTGAGCCGGAAGCCTCCAGCTCCAATTTCGCCAGCGCCGCAGTCACCGCCGCCGCCGCCGCCGCCGCGCCGACCGACCCGCCGCGCCCGCTCGCCGCGAGCGACGCCGCGGGGGAGAGCACGGACGCGATCGCCGGCGTGGACTTTGCCACCGCCGCGATGTTCGAGTCCGGCGTCACGCGCGGCGGAGGTTCCTCTCGCCGCGGAGGTTCCACCGCGACGAACTTCCTCTCTTCGCCGACAACCTTCTTCGTCTCTTCGCCGTCCAATCGCGTCTTGACCGTGGAGTCGTAGTCCGCATCCTCCTCGTCGCTGTCATCGTCCACCGCATCGCGTCGCTTATCTTCATCGGTCATCTTCGGGGGGCCCGCACCGGGTTTATTGAACCGTTTCAGCGTGCCGTCGCCGAAGTCCCAACTCGGGGCGGAGGCTTTGTGATTTTGAACAGTACTCGCCCTCGTATCCTCCGCGTTTGCGTTTGAAGGGCTGTCATTCATTTCGCTCGTCGATGCGTCGCGTGTCTCTCCACGCATGCGTCGCGTGACCCTGTCCACGAGCTCGTCGCATCGCTCGGGCGCGTCGGCTATGAACCTGTGGTTAACGAGCTGCGCGGCTCGAGGCCGTCGGTCCGGGTCCTTCTGCAGGCACGACGCGCAAAACTCTTTAAACTCAGCTGAGAACGACGCACCCTCCAGCCGCGGTGGCGGGTTCTTGGGTATGAAGAAGAGGACCCGCATGGGGTGCAAGTCGCTGTAGGGCGGGGTGCCGTTCGCAGCCTCCATCGCGGTGATGCCCAGCGACCAGATGTCGCACTTGGAATTGTACCCGTCTGATTCGTGCGCCTGGATGACCTCGGGCGCCATCCAGAATGGCGTGCCCGTGAACGTCCGCCGCTTGTTCCCGCCCAGCGTCTGCGTCAGGGTCCCCGCGACGCCAAAGTCCGCGAGCCGGATCTCGCCCGCGGCGGTGAGCAGCACGTTCGCGCACTTGACGTCCCTGTGAATCTTCCCCTCGCCGTGGAGGTAGTCGAGCGCGTAGAGGAGATCGCGGCAGACGACCGCGCACGCGGACTCCGGGAGCGGGCCGCCGAAGGCTTCCGAGATGAGGTCCGCGACGCTACCGCCCGCCATGTACTCCATGGCGATGGCGAGCCGGGTGGACCCTGGGTCGAGCCAGCAGCCGAGGTACTTGGTCACGAACGGCGAGGAGCACTGCATCAGGTACGAGATCTCGCGCTGGATGTCCTCGACCTCGTCCTCCGCTTCCTCAAGGTCGACGAGCTTGACCGCGACGACATCGTCGGTGAGCTTGTCGCGCGCGGTGTGGACGTCACCCGCGCTGCCACGGCCGATCCGCGGGCCGAGCTCGAACCTCTCGCTCGTCAGCGCCATCCCAAAATTGTGTGAAGCGAATCGTTTAGCAGCTCGCTGGTTATGAAATATTCACCAAGCGTTTCTATCTCTACTCATCTCGTCTCGTCTCGTCCCCAATAAAACCTCTCCTCCGTGTTACCAGTCGAACTTCTTGAGCGTGGCCTCCGCGTCCATCAGGTCCTTCGCCGTCTTCTTCCGTCTGTAGAAGATGGGGCAGTCCCTGCTGGTGCAGAGCACGTCCTGGTGGAGCGACCCCTGGCACCGCTGGCACTGCGTCCACAGCCGGTTAAAGTCCCGCTCCAGCGCGTTCACCGAGTTCAACGCCTTCTGCAGGTGCTCGGGCTCCTTGGCGAGGCAGTGCGTGCACAGCGCGGTGCTCTGTTTCTCGTCCGTGATGGAACTCCTGCACCCCACGCACGACAGGCGAACCTTGGCGAAGGCCATGATCCCGCCCGCCTTGGCCGTCGGCGTCGGCATGGCGATGGTCCGCGTGTGGTCACCCTTCAGCAGCTCGCTCTCCGCCTTGTCTTTGCCCATGATGGGTTCGAAGATGCGCAGCAGAGGGTTGGCGAGGAAGTGCGTGAGGTAGTGGTGCGAATCGATCGGTATGTTGTTGTCCATGGCGAAGATGGGATCTTCGGATTTTTCGTAAGATTTCGCGTTTTTGGGTCCCTTGATCATGACGTAAGCCACGCGGTCTCCGACGACGGGGGCGGTGACCGGGTCCCTCACGGCCATCTTCTTGGCGAGCTCGACGTGCGGTGCGTTGATGGCGTAGTCCTCGGGCGCCTGCGAGAGGGACTTGGTGATGACCAGCAGCGACATGTCCAGCTTGTTCATGAGAAGGTCGGAGATTGTGTTTTTGACGTAGGACACCGCGCCCTTCGGGTCGCGGTGGATGAGAATCTTCTCCAGGCAAGCCTCGATGACCTGCCGCACCATCAGGCAGTTATCACGCCTCACAGTCTCGATCCCCTTGGTGTCCATGTAGTCGTACTTATCCGGCTTTGTCCACAGCAAGCCCGCGTAGCGCTTCTTGCTGATGAGCAGGTACGGAAAGTAAACCTTCTCAAACTCCAGCTTGATGGGCTTGATGAACGTCGCGCTGACGTACTCCGCAGCCTCCTCGCCCAGCTTCATCGCCTCTTCAAGCTCCGGGACGTTGAACTTGATCATGACCGAGTCGGTATCTCCGTAGATGACGTCCGCGTTCGCCTTGTACCCGTTCGCCGTCGTGTACCTCGTCTCCACCATCTCCTTGGTGTGGTCAATCATCTCGCGGCCAAACGCGGTAGTCGACGATGAAATCTCGAGGCACGGGAGCGCACCGACGGTGGCGCCGGTGAAACCGTAGACGGAGTTGGCGCTCACCTTGAGCGCCAGCTGTCGGCCGTCGAGCACCGCTTTTTCCAAGGGATCCTGCGCCTTCTTCAAGTCCGCCTTGGCGCGCTTACGCGCGGAGAGCAGCTCGTTTAAAATCTCGGGGAGGATACCCTTCTCCTTGTGGCTCTTGACAAAGGTATCGCCGCACGGGGTCCGCGTGATGTCCTCGGGGGCCAGGAACTGCACCTTATCCCGCGGCACGAGTGTGCTGTAGCACAGGTTGTGCGCCATCATGATGGAAGGGTACAGGGAGGCGAAATCGAGCGTCGCCACGGGCATCTCGTAGTAGCCAGCCTTGGCGTCGAGGACGGTGGCGCCCTCGTACGCGACGCCGCCGTCCGCCTGCTCGCCGCCGCCCTTCTTGGCCATGTGCGGGACCAGAAGCCCGCGCTGCTTCGCCTTGCGAAGAATCTGCGACAGCACCTTGATGGACTGGCCTCTGGACAGGAGGAAGGAGAGGGGCACGCCGGTGACCCTCGCCATCTCGATGTAGTTGTACATGTACATCAGCTTGTCCAGGAGTCTCTGCGGGAGGTAGGCATCCTTGAGGCAGTACACCGCGAGGCGGCGGCGGGTCTCGGCGGTGCCCGCCTGCAGCTCGCTGATCGCGCTGTGGTGCACGTCCTCCTTCTGCTCTCCGAGAAAGTGAGCGGACACCGCGTTGAGGGAATAGGACGAGAGCTTGTGGTCCCTCTGCACAGCCTGGAGGAGATCGAACTGCACGCGGCCCTCGATGGTGATCTCCTTGCTGTCCCTGGTGCCGTACGCCTTGGACGAGAACGTGGTGTCCTTCATGCGGAGCTTGCTGCCGATCATGCGGCCCCAGTAAGGGAAATCCTCAACGTTGAGCCGTTCCGCTCGGTTGATCAAGTACGGGAAATCAAAATTCACGATGTTGTACCCGATGAGCAAGTCCGGATCCGTGGATCGCAAAAACTTACCCCACGACCTTAAGAGCTCGCGCTCATCCTTGAACGATAGCACGTCCGCGCCGACGATGGGCGCGCACGTGTCGAGGGTCCAGATGGCCTTGATGATCGGCCTATCGTCGCCCTGGCACGTCACCATCGTCGCGATCTGGATAACCGGATCGTAATCGGCGTCCGGAAAGTGCCCCTTACGGCCGGCGCACTCGATGTCCACGGAGAGGATACGAAACGGCGCCAGCTTGCTGTACTGGCCCTCCGGTGGGTGCGAGATCACCTTGTCGTACACGACGTCGATCTCGTACTGGCACATGCTCTGCTTCTGGGATTCGCGGATTTTGTAGCCACCCGCGGGGAGCTCCAACCAGTTCCCGCCCACCACTCCGCCGTCCACCATGAACCTCAAGGTGTACAGCACGTTCGACTCGAACGTCTGGAACGTCATGGCGGAGGCGTACAGGCCGGGGACCATGACGCCCTGCTTCTCCATGATCCCGCGAGCGGTGGCTACCATGTTGGGCAAGGTGACCGTCACCTTGACGAAGGTGCTCGTCTTCCCCTCCTGGAAGTACATGAGCGACTGCTTATCGCGGACGAGCTCGATGGACCTGATGAACGTGCCGTTGCCGCGTTGGTGTCCGCCGCGTTGGTTCGCGGCCATCGAGTTGTTCAGCGAGGACCGGAATCCCTCGCACTGTTCGTCTTTGAAGGTGTCGGGAACCTTGGCGTAGAAGTAGGGCTCGAAGCCGTGCACGTGGACGCACACGCTGTTCCCGCCGGCGGTGACGCCGAAGATGCGGAGCCTCGCGGCGTCGCCCTGTTGTTTACGGCCCGGTCCGAGCATGGCGTGGGGTTCTCCTATGACGTAGTCGATGTCGAGCTGCTGGAAGCAGAGGTTGTCCTTGGAGGCGTCGAGGGCCGGGGCGGGCTTGCGCTTCCAGTGCTCCCTCTCCGCGTCGTTCGTGACGTTCACCTGTGTGTATACGGGACGGATAGACGAGAAGCTGAGTGTTTGGTACGTGGAGAGGACTTCGCGTGCGTGGGATGCGTATGAGACGCGGTTGAGATGGCCGCGGTTTCGTTTGAAAAAAAGAGGGCACCGATCGATCGACCCCGTCGCGCACCTTCTGGTCCATGACGTCGTTGAGGAAGACGTCGTCGTCGTCGGGGTCCTCGTACTCCTCGGGCAGCTCGGGCTCCGCGTCCATGAGGTCCGCGGACGGGCCGCCGTACGCTTTCTTGCTCGAATCAGGTCCCTCGCCCTCGCCCGGTCTCTTCACGCCGCTCATGGTGGTGTTCGCAGTCAGATCGCGCGGGCTCCCGATGTTTTTTTCAAACGCTACGCTCTCGGTCACGCTTCCACCCGTGAACGAGGCCTTCACCGTTCGGTTCGAAAGCGGTCGAGGGGCTTCCTATATCCGACGCTTCGCTGAAGTTGGGTCTCTCGCGCGCGACTCGTGGGTTGGTACCACACCGACGCGTGCCAGAGTGGGTCTCTCTCAGCGTCCGATGGAGGAGTCCTTCCACGAAAAAGTGTTCCGATACCAGCCAAATGTGATAATCTGGTTCTCGGCGATTCAAAGCGCTGGAGAACGCTGGAGAGAATTGCTGGAGAGCGCCAGCGCCATATAAAAAGCAGGAGAGCGCCAGCGCCAAAAGAAAAAGAAGTTTCTCACCGAAAAAGCTGCCCCGTCCCTGACCACGGGAGCAGTGCTCGGCAGAAGTCTTTTCGCGCAATAAATATCTACGCGTTCCGTTCTGGGTGAAAACGCTGTGCGAGCGTCTCTCCCGAACCGCAATCGCAAACTCAATCTCTCCGCACCCACTCTCGCTGATATTCTTTTTTATAAAATTCCGGAAACGTGGGATGACTGGGCGATGGGTCTGGGTTAAAAATCCCGAGCTGGAACACGGCGAGCCTCAGAACATCAATCGGTTCACCTTGCTCCAATGAAAACTGTTCCCCGTGTGGCGTTCCCGCACCTGATTCGCCAGGGTGTCGCAGATTTTTCGGCCCAAAGGTCCAAAGGGAGGCTGTTTGTTCATAGAGCCAGGCTGGTTTGCCAGTCTCAAACTCGTCCTTTCATCACGGCAGAGTTCACCGAGGACAGACACCGCACTTTGCACATCGCGCCTCACGACGGACGTGGGCGGGAAGACCACGGTAGCCGGGTAGGGAAGGGTCTCTAGACGGGTTACTTTGGGGTAGAACCTAGGGGAGGACACTCGCGGCTGTCAGCGCGCGTGTCTTCGCACGGTCGCGGGTCCTCGCGGTGGGCGTCGTCTGAGAGTTCCGAAAGGTGCGCGAAGCAGGGACCCATCATCGGCTTTTTTTCTTTTGTTCCCGCGTGGGCCCGATTTTCACGGCGGGGTGGCGCGTGTTCTACGCTCGCGGCGACGGATTGGGGACGAGACATCCGAGTCCGACCGCCGCGACACCGGCACCGGTTCGGTGGCCAACCCCTCGGGCGGTCGAACGCGTCGGAATTTCGACGAATGGACCGTTCCGGGACCGTTCCGGGCGCGTCCCGGTTTCGCGCCATCGCGCGATTGGCCCTTGAAAACCATTCCGGAACGGAGAGGACGCGATTTTTCACCCCACGGACCCCGCCGGAGACGGCCTCGTGGGGCGACGTCGCACTCGCCGCACCCCGGGAGTACGGCGAGTCCAGTCGTACCACTCGTGGAGGACACCTCCGGCGCGTTTCCCGACCGTCTCGCGCGTCGCGTCTGCGCCGATTGCCGCCGAATTTCGCCTGACCGTCCAGTGTCCGACATCGCTTTTTTTCTTTAGGTCTCTCTCACGGCGACTTCCGTTCCGAGGGGTCCCGTGTCTGCGTCGCCCGCCATGGCTTCGGTGAGTGCCCAATCGCCCTTTTGACCCCACGGATCCGCGGAGGGCTCACGTGCCGAACGTCTTGGCCGCTTCACCGCGCCCCGGACGCGTCGCACGTGCGTCCATCGCGCGTCTCCGGCGGAGCTCGGCACTCATCATTTCGCTCCCTCCGGCTCCCCGGTGCCCCGCCCCGCCTGGCAACCGCGTTGGTCTCACGTGCCCCTCTCCCCTGTTTATTTCTCAGGTTATGGAGGTTCCGTCGCACGACGGGCTCCTGCCGGGTATCCCCGGCAAACGCTGCGCGCACTGCAACACGCAGACGACGCCGCTGTGGCGCAACGGACCGGACGGGCCAAAGACGCTCTGCAACGCGTGCGGAGTGCGCGATAACAGGCGGCACGCCAAGGTGCGCCCCCCCCTCCCGCAACCCTGGAAAATCTTTGATGACGCTTGAGGCGCCCGCATAAATCTTTTCTTTTTTTCCGAGATGAATGAAGAGCCCCGAACCGCCGCCGCACCGAGACTGACCCGCGCGAACCCAACTCCGAACCTAACTTTCACAGCAAAACCGCAACGCGAACGCTCGCCCGAGGCCCCGCAAGCCCCAGGCGCGGGAGAACAAGCCCAAGGTGGCGGCCGACGGAACCCCGCTGGTGGGGGGCAACCGCCCCAAGCGCTCCGCATCCGCCCCCACGTTTCTCGGATCCGAGGAGCTCGACGCGGGCGGCGGCCGTCGCTCGGCGCGCTGGAACGCGGGCCTGCTGACCAAGCGCGCCAAGCTCGAGGCGCAGCAGACCGCCGCGCAGAAGGCTGCCCGCCGCGCGCAGTCCATGCAGATGGACCTCGACGCCGACGGCAACATCCGCCTCCCGTCCTTCTCCACAGTGGACGATTACGACCAGAACTCGATGTCCGGGTTCGTCCCGCCGGCGGGGTACATCCAGGCCAGACCGTCGACGCTCGCCGGCAGGTTCGAGCCCAACGGCCCGGCGCCGATGTACACCGCCACGTCGCAGGATCAGGCTTGGCTCAACGCCGTGAACCGCGACAGGGTCGAGAAGGAACAATCGGAACGACTTCGCGAACGCGAACTCGAGACGCTCTTCGACGTCTTCGAAGAAGCCAGCTGGCACAGCGGCGCCATGGTCCCGTCCGCGCACGCCGCGTACGACATCCTCGGGTACGGCGAAACCTCCGTCGCGGAGGCTGAAGCTGCGGTCAAGTCCGCGCGGTCCATGCCAGAGTTTGACCTCTCGTGGGCGGAGGCGGAAACCGACCTGCTCTCGCCAACCGGCGGATCCCGCGCGGCGGCGCACGCCCCTTGGGAAGACGCGGTCGGCGCTGGACTCATCAGTTCGCGGTCGGATACCGTCACCCCCGCGCTGGGCGCGGAGGCGGCGGTTCATATCCACGCCGGACACAAACGCGCCAACTCGCTCAGCGATTCGCCGCCGGTGACTCCGACGGGCTCGGTGGAACCCGGCGACTTCGCGGGTAAAGGCGCGCCGCGCTCGGACCAGGACCCGAGCGAGGGGACGGACGCCGCGGTGCTATCGCCCGGTTCGCTCGGGTCCGGGTCCGATCCTTCGGTGGATGCGGATGCGGATTCGACGGATGTGGACGAGGACGGTTCAGACGCTGAGGTTGAAGCGGATGGGTCGGGAAACGGTAAGAGCAGTGATCTTGTCACGAGGGGAGGGAAGGTGAGGGCGACGAGGGCGACGCGCGCGACGCAGGCCACACGGGCAGCGACGCGCGTCGTTCGTTCGACGCCCACGAAGAAGACCTCCAAGAAAGTCGTGAACACCTCCCTCAAGAAGGTTAGCAGGGGGGCAAGTGAGCTCAGAAAGAAAGGTCCTTTCAAACACTCCGCCGAGGCGAACAACAACAAGCTCGGCGCCAAAAACGCAAAACACAACAACAAGCAAACAAACACCAAGCGGGTGCCCAACGCCAAGGCTAAAACCAAAAAGGCCAAGGCGGCGGAGCCCGTCGTCAAGTCGCGGATCCCCAACGGGCCCACCCACGAGGACGCGGAGCTCGTGTACGGGTATTACCGCGAACTTCGCATTCGAAACAACGGCAAGGCTCTCCTCGCCCGATTCGAGTGCCCGGCGCCGGCCAGCTACCGCGCGCGAGCGCAGCTCGGCGGCAATAAAGAGGTTTGCGACGACAACGAGCTCGGCGACGACCGCGGCAAGACGACGTTTGAACCGCACCAGTACCAATTCGTGCTCGGGTACGAGGGCGTCCGCCGGCAGCAGCGGGAGCGAGCGGCGCGGTGCGAGGCGATCGCCGCCGCCGCACGACGCCGACGCCGCCGCGCGTGCTTCAACCCGGCCGCATCCAAGCGACGCCGCAAGCAGCAGGCTGCCATGGAGGTTGCCATCGAGGCGCCGCTGACCATCGTGCACGAGCCCCTCTTCGCGGAGCCCGAGCCGGAGGTTGAGTACCAGCAGTGGACCGACGCCGGGCCCGAGGTTCACGGCACGGATCACCAAATCTACAAGATTGAGGATTCGTACCCGGCGATCGAATCCGAGTGGGAGTCCGACGACGACGTACCTTTGGCCACCCTGCACGGCGTCGACACTCCCGAGCCCACGCTCGCGGAGTTGCTCGCGCGGACCAAGCGGGACGCGGATACCCAGCTGAAGAAGGCGACGATCGCGCTGGAGCGGCCGTGCCCGACGCAGTCGCCGGGTATTCCCGACAGCGTCATGAACCGGCTGTCCAAGGCTGCGAACGAGGTGATGTCGAGGATCGTGGGGTTGAAGCCGACGCCGCTGCCCGCGTTTCACATGCCGACGCCGGAGACGACGCCGCGCAAGCCGCGGGAGACGCACCGGTTCAAGCCGGTGGAACTGGACAGCCCGAAGGCGACCGTCGAGGTGGAGGCGTGATTGCGCGACATGATATCCCGTGTCTCCTCTCGCGCCGACGCCGACGTTTGTTTGATATCTGCAAGAAGAAGTTGTGTATTTATGGAGTGTGTCGAAGGATGAGGGGGATGGCTCAGAGACTGAAAAAAGAGATTTAAAAAAAGAGAGAGGGTGGAGAGGGTGTGTGGGACGGTGCCGGCGAGCAAAGTATTACGTTATCAATTCCAAATCGAATGTAAACAATCGCGTTCGTCAACGTCGCTCGTCGCTAAGGGTAACGGTCGCCGTGGTCGTGGTCACATCGGCGTCGGCGCGATCCGCTGGGGCTTCTTCTCGACGCCCCCGTCCGCCGACTCGATCGGCCGCTTCTCTCCGACCGCGACGCTCACCGGCGCGGCGGGATCCACCGGCGTCGGCATCACCCTCTTGGGCCCATCCGCGGGATCCACGGGCTGGGGCGCGATCCTCTTGGGCCCATCCGCGGGATCCACGGGCTGGGGCGCGATCCTCTTGGGCCCGTCGGCGGTCACGGGCTGGGGCGCGATCCTCTTCGTCTGACCGCCGTCCACCTGAGCTGGCGCCTGGGTCTGCGCCTGGGTTTGCGCCGCCCTCTCCGCCGCCGCCTTGGCCGCCTCCGCCGCTACCCTCGCCCTCTTCTCCGACGACAAAACCCTCCGCGAGGGTAACACGTGCGCGATGTGCTCCGGGACCTCCTCCGGGGCCAACACCTTGCCCAGCTCGCTCTCCGTGAACGTCAGCGCCGAGCAGTACCCGTCCGAGGAGCTCACCACCAGCTTCATCCCGCACGGCGACCACGCCGCGTCGGTGATCGTGGCGTAGTGTAAGCCCGACACGAACGCCACGGGCGTTTCCTTGGTCGTGTCGTACACGGCCACGGTGTCGGTGGTGCACACGGCGAAGACCACGCGGTACGGGAGGTCGACCGTCGGAGCCGGCTCGGCGGAGACGGCGGCTTCAGCGTCCGACGCGGGTTTAGCGCCGCCATCCGCGGGGATGGCCACGTCACCCTCGGCACCCTCGCGCACAGCTGTGTCGGCACCCTCGGCACCCTCCGCCTTGACCTCCTCATTCACCTTGACCTCCGTTTCCTTCACCGACGCGTCGTCCGCTCGCTCCGGCGCGGGTGTCGCGGGCGCGTCCACCCCGGGCTTTTGGTACAACGCCGGCGAGAACCGCACGCACACCGCGGGGGCGACGCACGGCAAACGCATCGCGGGCCGGGCGAACCTCCCGCGCTGGTAGAGGTACGTCGCGTGTTCCTCACCCTTGTGCGGTTCCCTGTGCACGCCGGCGGGAATCGCGAGGAACGATCCGCACGGCGACCACGCCAGCCGCCGGAAGAAAGATTCCAGCGTATCGTCCTGGAAGAGCAGCCCTTTCGTTCCCACCGCGCGTCGTATCTCCTTCTGGCACACCAGCTTCTTGCACCAGCCGCCCAGCTGCGTAGGGTCCACGGGCACCTTGGATCGCGGGGTCGTGGCGTACACGTTGACCTTTCGATCGCCCGACGCGGAAGCTACGAATTCGCCTTGGGGATCCCACGCCACGCCTTGGACGTAGTGCTCGTGTCCCTCGAGGCGGATCAGCCCGCGCGCGGTGGACTCGCTCCACACGATGGATGAGTTATCGACGGACCCGGTGACGAGCGCGGCGCCGCCTGGGGCCCACGCGAGGTCCTGGACGTCGTCGGAGTGTCCTCGGAGTGTGTTTGCGGTCTTCCATGATGTGAGATCGCCGTGGAGGTTCTTAGTGCCGTCGGGCGCGCGTCTCCAGAGGAGGACCTCGCCGGTGTCGCCCCCCGACGCGAGGATGTCGCCTCCCGGGGAGAATCGCACGACGTTGACGGCCTTGGTGTGCGCGGTGAGGGTCTCGAGGTGCGTCACGTCGGCGTTCCCGTCGGCATCTTCACCGAGGGACCAGAGCTTCACCTCCTTATCGGCGCCACCGGTGACGAGGCGGCCGGTGGCGGGGTCGAAGTCGACGGAGAACACGGGCGCGGGCTTGGGCGCACCCGCGGTGCTCTCCGCCTTCGCGTGCCACAGCACCTGGATGGTCTTGACCTTCATCGTCGTGCCAGGGCGCGCGCGATCTGTGATGGGGGGTGCCGGCAACACACCACACTTTTTCAAATTTTTCTGGCCGATACCAGCCAAACAGAAATGGCGTGTCATCAGTGTCGGAGCCCTTCGCGCCCCCACTCTTCCACGCGCGTCCCCACACTGTCAAAATGTTGCGCACGTCGATGCGAGCCCCTCGGTCGTCGCTGCGGTGGCTCGTCCCCGTGCGATTCACGGACCCGGGCGGTGCGTCGTCTCCATCAAAGTCTGGGCACTACTCTGGGCAGTCGAGTTTCACCACACTTAGGGCGGAAGCTACAGATCTGTGTCGCGTCGGGCATCCATCCGAACGCTGCCGAGATTCGGTGCATCGCCGATGGATTCGGCACATAAACTTCGCCAGCGGCGGCATCAAAGGCATGGAGGGGTTCCTGAAGCAAGAAAAGCTACGGGAGAAGGTTGAGCAGATGCAAGACGCACGAGCCAAAGCGGAGCGGTACGCGGCGGAAAAGGCAAAACAAAATGATGATTCAACGAACAACCCCGAGCAACCCCACCCGCCTCCTTGGGAAGCCCCGCCGCCACCGATGGGCGTGCAGGCGATGGCGGAGGCGAGAATCACCGAAGCCATGAACGCCGGCGTGCTGGACAATCTCGCGGGGAAAGGCAAACCACTGGCGAGAGACGCGTCCACGGAAACACCGTGGGACGTAGACGCCGGCAACGCCGCTTTGAACCGAGTTTTGAAAGCCGCTGGGTACAAGCCCGCCTCGGTGGACGCGATGAATCGGCTGAAACTGAAATCTGAAGTGCTTGGGAAAGTGCTGGCACGGTTCGACGGCGCCAACGCGCACGCGGCACTGCTCGACAAAGACGTCAAGCTGGCGTACCGAGAGAAGGAGTCGGCGGCGAAGGAGTATAACCAATCGCTCATCGTGGATCAGGAGCAGTACGGAAGCGGGTGGCCGCTCCGGCCCGCGAAGATAGGCACCCTAGAGGAACACGTGGTGGACGCGACACGGAACACGTGAGGGACGCGCGCTTCACGGTGATGGTGATGATCTTAGTCTATAGTGTTGGCATTTCATCTGAGGTGCTCCGCGTATTCCTCGGCGTATTTCTCCCACATCAGGCACTTGTTGTCCACCAGGTACTGCAGGCAGTCCCATTGTTTGGTATCGGCGGCGTAATGGCACGTGGACCAGTCCCAAGGGCACCCGTTCTCGTGCAAGTACTGGAGAACGGGCAAGTGCCCATTTGCGGCTGCGCAAGAGCACGTGAACGCACTCCAAACATGGTTGTTCTCTCGCGCCCACTTCAGCAGTCTTACACTCCCCCGGGAAGCAGCGTAGAGGCACATGTCCCTAACAGTTCCGGGGTCCTGATATATCACATGGTTTATTCCCCAGCTCACACTCACATATAACTTTTCGTGCAGTTCACCAAGAAGTCCAACGACTCTCTCGTAGGGTAGAGACAGGGCTTCGTCGTTG
>ENA-UOXV01004590-UOXV01004590.1-marine-metagenome-genome-assembly--contig:-NODE-4590-length-15717-cov-4.660133_pt1 | contig 15717 bp, 15 predicted proteins | sample MGYA00238165_ERZ766961 | MGnify/ENA primary metagenome ERZ766961 (study PRJEB28924, sample SAMN03173240) | marine metagenome | biome: Marine; feature: Water; material: Subsurface seawater | place: North... | reverse complement strand
TTCTAGCTGCTGGAGGTTTGTTAATCCAGTTTGGGCTACAAGCCTTCATTCATATAGCGTCATCATTACAATTACTTCCTGCGAAAGGTATGACCCTTCCCTTTATAAGCTACGGTGGCTCCTCTTTTATTGCCTTGTCATTTGGCATGGGTTTTTTCCTTTCTTTGACACGAAAAAGACCTGGCCGGGAGGAAGATCTATGAAGGCACATCGATTTGTGTTAGCTGCTGGTGGAACTGGAGGGCATGTATTCCCTGCTATTAGTTTAGCAGAAGTTTTAACGAAGAAAGGCCATGAGGTATTATATATTACAGATCCTAGAGGAGCTGGCTTGCAGCCAGTTGATAAAACATGGACTGTTGAGTGTGTCCCAGCTGCAACTTTAAGTGTTCAAGGATTGTTGCCGAAACTAAAGGCATTGTGGTGCCTGTTGAGAAGTGTATTGCATGCTCGAAGATTGCTCAAAAATTTTGATGCTGGGATCATTGTTGGCTTCGGTGGTTATCCCACCGTTGCTCCTGTTTTAGCTGCATTTATCAATCGTCATATTATTATCATTCACGAACAAAATGCTATCGTAGGTAGGGCAAATAGATGGCTTTCTAGAATAGCCACCGTGATGGCTACTTCCTTTGAGGGCACATTGGGCGCAGAAATTACTGATTTAGAAATAATACGAACAGGGAACCCAGTTCGTTCGGAAATGATAAATGCGCGGGCAACACCTTATCCATCGTTAGATGGGAATAGTCCAATAAATATATTAGTAATTGGAGGAAGTTTAGGGGCCAAAGTGCTATCACAAGTTGTTCCCGAGGCTATCTTGTTGTTGCCGGATGACCTCAGGAAAAATATTGTAATAACACAGCAATGCCGCGAAGACGATATTGCTATGGTTAAATCTACATATGCGAAGGCAAAACAGAAGAGTGAAATTGGAGTATTTTTTGAAAATATATCAGAAAAAATAAGAGATGCACATCTTGTAATCTCCCGTTCGGGAGCCTCCACAATCGCGGAGTTAAGTGTTGTTGGTCGGCCTGCTATTTTTGTTCCATACAAGTTCGCTGTAGATGACCACCAGCATATCAATGCTAACAGTATGGTCAAAGTCGGGGGCGCCTGGAGTTTCCGTGAGGTTGAGTTGAATTCAAAAATTCTAGCCAAGTTTCTCAAAGCGATTTTGTCTGATCCAAGAAAACTGACAACGGCAGCAAATGTGGCTTACCACTGTGGTGTCCCAAACTCAGCGGAAAATTTAGCAGACTTTCTCAATGACTTAATAGAACAAAACACTCCACAGTTACAATGTGCAGCTTTTAAAGAGAACAGGTTAAAGGATAATCGTGCTCGGATATCAAAGGTGGAGAAATGAAGAAGCTTCCGATTGATATTGGCATAATTCACTTCGTAGGTATTGGCGGCATCGGTATGAGTGGTATTGCTGAAACACTGCATAATTTACAATATGATATTCAAGGAAGCGATATATCAGAAAGTCCTAACGTTGGTAGGCTTAGGCATTTGGGAATAAAAGTTTTTATAGGACAAAAAGCTCAAAACATTGAGAATGCTTCTATTGTTGTAGTTTCATCAGCGATAAAGTTTGATAACCCCGAATTGCTAGAAGCTAGAAAATTTCAAATACCGATAGTACACCGTGCCGAAATGTTGGGTGAGTTAATGCGACTTAAGTGGTCAATAGCTTGTGCGGGTACCCATGGAAAAACTACTACAACTTCTCTCGTGGCGGCTATGTTAGATGCAGCAAAGTTAGACCCAACCGTGATTAATGGAGGGGTGATAAACTCATATGGTACAAATGCACGGATCGGAGCTGGGGACTGGATGGTTGTCGAGGCAGATGAATCTGATGGGACATTCAATAAATTGCCGGCCACTATCGTTATTGTTACAAATATTGATCCAGAACATTTAGATTTTCATGGTGATTTCGAGCAACTGAAGAATGCTTTTAAAGAATTCATAGCTAATTTGCCGTTTTACGGATTTGCTGTGGTTTGCTTAGACCATCCCGTTGTTAAAGAGGTGATATTGCAGGTTGTAGATCGGCGCATCATAACGTATGGCGTTTCTGAAGATTCAGACGTGCGTGTTTTTAATATAAAAAGTGTTGAGAGTGGGACGCGTTTTGATGTTGTTATTCGAGATAAAAATAAAATAGATAGTAATTTGATGTCAGATCTTATGTTGCCAATGTTTGGGCGACACAATGTACTTAATGCACTCGCGTCGGTTACTGTAGCCAATGAAATGGGGGTGCCGGAAGCTACTGTTAGGGAGGCTCTTAAGAGTTTTCAGGGGGTAAAAAGAAGGTTTACAAAAACGGGAGAAGTTAATTCAATCACTATAATAGATGATTATGGTCACCATCCTGTCGAAATTGCTGCCGCGTTGGACGCGAGCAGATTAGCCTGTGGAAACGGTAAGGTGATAGCGATTGTTCAGCCACACCGTTTCACACGACTAAGAGATCTATTCGATGACTTTTGCTCGTGTTTTTTTGATGCAGATTTTGTCTTTGTAACCGATGTTTATTCGGCTGGTGAAAGTCCTATCGCTGGTTTTGATAGAGAAACGCTTGTTGCTGGGATAAATAAAAGTGGTTCCTGCCACGCATTTTCTCTTGAGGAGCCAATATCAATCGCAACTAAGATTGCAGAAATAGCAAACCCGAAAGACTTTGTGATTTTCCTAGGTGCGGGAAATATAACAGAACTAGCGCAAGAATTACCCAAACAATTGGAGCACATATTTTCGATAGAAAATGATGAGCCTTCAAATAAAGAAAATATCGAAAAGAACGATCCACGAGTTGGTTTAAGGTTAACAGAAAAAACAACCGAAGCCTTGGTAACTAAATAATGAAAAATAACAATCAATTCTCATCAAGCAACAATGCTCTTATTGCTAGACTGCCGACAGTACGTGGCCGTTATTCAGAAAATGTTGATATGAGTTTATTCACTTGGTTTCGTGTGGGAGGGATGGCTGAGGTAATTTTCCGTCCCGCCGATCTTGAAGATTTAAGTGGTTTTTTAGAAAATAAAAAAGAAAAAAGTCCGGTCACTGTTATTGGCGCTACTTCCAATTTATTAGTACGCGATGGCGGTATCCCGGGTGTTGTTATCAGGTTAGGTAAACCCTTTTCTAATATTGTACCGCTTCAGAAATCTCTTCGTGTAGGTAGCGCAGCTCTCAATAGTCAAGTTTCTAGGGCTGCTTTGAGAGCGGATCGGACTGGTCTAGAATTCTTGAGTGGGATCCCAGGAACTATAGGTGGTGGATTACGCATGAATGCTGGGTCGTATGGGAGTGAATTTAAGGACATACTGATTGAAGCTGAAATTATGGATCCTTTCGGCAACGTGCATGTGTTGTCTGTTGATGAATTGGGATTTAAGTATAGACAGTGTAGTGTTGATTCTGACTGGATATTTCTTTCTGCCCTGTTTAAGGCGCCCTTAGCGGAGCCAGACGAGATAAAAAGCAAAATAGAAAACATTCGATTAAAAAGAATAGATAGTCAACCAATCAAAGAAAAAACGGGTGGAAGCACTTTTTCGAATCCACAAGGTCATAAAGCATGGCAATTAATAGAAGCTGCTGGTTGCCGTGGAAAACGATTAGGTGCAGCTATGATCTCTAAAAAGCATTGCAATTTTTTGATAAACACCGGCAAAGCTACGGCTAGAGAACTTGAGGAATTAGGCAATTTAGTGAGATGCCGTGTTTTTGATAACTCCGGAGTAAAATTAGATTGGGAAATTAAGAGAATAGGATTAACCAAACAATTCCATCAACTAGATGCTGGAACCTTAAAATGAAGCCACACATAGCCGTGCTTATGGGAGGTTGGTCTTTGGAACGCGAAGTTTCGTTAGGTACTGGCAAGGCTTGTGCCATAGCCTTAAGAGATGGTGGTTATAAAGTAACAGAAATTGATGTCGATCGACAAATAGCTGATGTTTTGAAACAAAACCGACCCGATATTTGTTTTAACGCTTTGCATGGTCCTATGGGTGAAGATGGCAATATTCAGGGACTGTTAAACATTTTAGGAATCCCATATACGCACTCTGGGGTGCAAGCATCAGCTTTAGCGATGGATAAAGCGCGAGCGAAAGAATTATTTGAACGGGCTGGCTTAAAATGCCCAAAAGGTTCAATTGAAACAAAACACGACATAAGTTTTTTTGATAAACAATCAAAACCATTCGTCATTAAGCCAGTAGATCAAGGGTCAAGCGTTGGGGTTAATATTGTGAATATTGGTCAAAATAATATTGGTGAAATATTTAGAGATTGGCCTTTTGGTAATAAAGTTCTTGTGGAGGAGTTCATTCCTGGTCGGGAATTAACCGTTGGTGTCTTCGATGGAGAGCCATTTTGCGTAACTGAGATAACTTCTGAACGAGGCTTTTACGATTATAACGCAAAATATGAAAAAGGTGGCTCCATTCATATCTTTCCAGCTCAACTTCCGAATATCATAACAAAACAAGCGCTGGAAGCTGCTAGTTGTGCCCATAGGTTACTTGGATGCCGGGGAGTTACAAGATCCGATTTTAGATACGACGACACAAGTCGGACACCTGGGGAACTATATTTCTTAGAAATAAATACCCAACCTGGCATGACAGGTACCTCGTTAGTTCCAGAACAAGCTGCCTTTAAGGGTATTAATTTCGTAAACCTTGTTTCCAAAATGGTGGAGGTTGCACAATGCGATCTTTAAAGAAAAGGGGAAATGTAAAAAGAAACCATCAATTTTTTGGTTGGAAACATTTATCTTCAGCTTCTGGATTAAGACGGAGATTGCTCTGGTCGCTGTTTATTATGGCGTTTGTAGTGATTGGGATAACCACTTTTCAAGTAAGTTATGTAAAACGATATATCGATTCAGCCATTACAGAGGTGGGGCGTTCAATTTCAAATGCGACAGGATTGCTTGTTGTCGATGTATTAGTTAATGGCCGAAAGAAGACGAAGAAAAGTAGTTTGCTTAGTGCTTCGAATATAAAATTTGGCGAGCCAATTCTTGGCGTTGATATAAATGCGATTCAGGACCGAATATCAAACTTACCTTGGGTTGAGACAGTAAAAATTGAGAGACAACTGCCAAATAGAATAATTATAAATTTAAATGAAAGACAGCCGATTGGGCGATGGCAAAGAGATGGTCAGCTCAGTTTGATTGATCAGAACGGTTTTGTAATAAGCATTTTAACCCATGATATGTTTCAAAACTTGCCAATAATTATTGGCAAAGACGCTCCAAAAAAAGCACAGAAAATACTGTTAACCCTAAAGCAAGAACCTTCACTTTTTGATCGAGTCAACGCCCTTACTTTTGTTACTGGTCGGCGTTGGAATGTGAGCTTGGATAATAAAATAAATATTAAATTACCAGAGCACGGGGTCGGCAAAGCTTGGGCCAGTCTGGCAACGATTGAGAAAGGGCATAAGGTATTAGGCAAAGATGTTATAGCCATCGATATGCGGATCCCCAAAAAATTTATTATCAAGCTCACACCAGCTAAAGCTGCAGATATTCGTAAGCCAGGAAAAACAACATGACAATCAATTGGAAGGTAAACAGTCAGTGAAGAAGTCGCTTGTGAAACCTAAAACTGGCGTGATAGCGGCTTTGGATGTCGGCTCAACGAAGATTTGCTGCCTTATTGCGCGAGTAGAAGATTTGAGAAAATCAAAACCTGATGTAAGTTTATCTAATATCAGAGTCCTTGGTGTTGGACATAATATAGCTGAGGGTATTCGTAACGGCGCTATAGTTGATATGGAATCCTGCGAACTATCTATCAGAAGAGCAGTACAGTCAGCTGAAACAACGGCTAATGAGACTATAGAACGCGTTTATATTAATCTATCAGCTGGACGGCCTATATCTCAAATAATAGAGATACATTTAGATATTAACGGTCATCACATAGTTGAGGCGGATCTTGGGAAGATCATTGAACAAGGTAAAAGCATAGAAATTTCTGAGGACCAAGAACTTATACATTTATTGCCCGTAGATTTTTCGATCGATGGTAATAGGGGGGTTAAAGATCCTTGTGGTATGACAGGGAAGAGTTTAACTGCACAAATACATACAGTAATTGGGGATGCTGGTCCTAAAAAGAACTTAAAAACAGTTGTTGAGCGATGTCATTTGAATATAGATAGTTTTGTAGTCTCTCCTTTGGCATCGGGGTTGGCGTGTTTAGTCGAAGATGAGGTTGATTTAGGTGTTACGATTGTTGATATGGGAGGTGGTACTACCACGATAGCAATATTTTTTGATGGGAGTGTAATCTTCGCCGACAGCCTTCCAGTAGGTGGCACGCATGTAACAAATGATATTGCTAGAGGATTATGTACCTCAGTCTCAGAAGCGGAACGGTTAAAAACCTTGCATGGGAGCGCAATTCGGTCTGCTATTGATGATCGTGAATTGCTGGAAATCCCACAAACCGGTAGCGATGCACAAACCGTGGTTACTCAAGTTGAAAAATCCAAGTTGATTAATATAATCCAACCCCGTTTGGAGGAAATCTTTGAGCTGATCAGAATAAGTGTTTCCAAATCAGAATTTGAATCGATAGCAGGACGTCGCGTGGTCTTAACAGGTGGTGCAAGTCAATTGCCAGGGATTTGTGACCTGGCTCAGAGTGTTTTAAAAAAGCAGGTCCGCTTGGGCAAACCTGTGAGAACGAATGGGCTGACCGATGCAGTGTCTGGCCCAGCTTTTTCAACTTCCGTAGGCCTTTTGGCTTATGGAATTGATCCGAAATTCGGCAATTCCAGTTTTGGAATGGCCGATAAGATAGAGCCAATTGGTTTTTTTGGAAAAGTTGGCTCATGGATAAGGGAGAACTTCTAAATGTCCAACCAAGAACCGTTGCATACCAGTGTCGCAGTCAATGGTGCTGTGTTTCGTAGACCAACAATTATAAAAAAAATAAATGGATCAGTTATTATCGAATGCAACACTATAATTAGAGAAAATAAAAACAAAATTAACTCAAATTCTGAAACTCCGGAGGCTTAAATGACAATCAATTTTTCAACCCCACATGACAATATAGAAATGAGACCAAGGATTAGCGTCGTAGGCGTCGGTGGAGCTGGCGGAAATGCTGTAAATAACATGATTCGCTCTAATCTAGAAGGAGTAGAGTTTATCGTCACCAATACTGATAATCAGGCTTTGAGTAATTCACTTGCTGACAGGCGACTGCAATTGGGGGCAACGGTAACGCAAGGACTTGGTGCTGGATCGAGACCTGATGTTGGTCGAGCTGCTGCGGAAGAGGCCATGGAACAACTCCTGGAGGAGCTTGGAGATAGTAATATGGTATTTATTACAGCTGGTATGGGAGGTGGAACGGGAACAGGAGCTGGTCCTGTTATTGCTCAAGCAGCTAGGGAACGAGGTATTTTAACTGTCGGCGTTGTAACAAAGCCTTTTCACTTTGAGGGTGCCCACAGAATGCGTTTAGCTGAACAAGGTATTGAAGAACTTACTAAGTATGTTGATACCTTAATCATAATTCCCAACCAGAATTTGTTCAGGATAGCTAATGAAAAAACGACGTTTGCTGATGCGTTCCACATGGCTGATAACGTGCTTCATCAGGGTGTCAGAGGAGTTACCGATTTAATGGTTATGCCAGGGCTTATTAACCTGGATTTTGCTGACATACGGACTGTAATGAGTGAAATGGGCAAGGCAATGATGGGGACTGGAGAGGCTAGTGGTGAAAAACGAGCTGTTGATGCTGCAGAGTCAGCAATAAAAAACCCATTATTAGATGATATGTCAATGAAAGGAGCGAAAGGTGTACTAATAAACATTACTGGCGGAATGGATATGACGCTTTTTGAGGTCGATGAGGCCGCCAATCGTATACGAGAGGAAGTTGATATCGATGCAAATATAATATTTGGGTCTACTTTTGATGAAAAACTAGATGGCTTGATGAGAGTTTCGGTTGTGGCAACAGGAATTTCTGCAGAAGGTACCTTAGCAAAACCAAGGCCTCAAATGACATTAGTCTCTAGTCAAGAGGCTCCAGTCCAAGAATTGGCAACAAACGAACTAGAGAGCCCTGTTGCGACAGAAATTCGGGACGAATTTGCTTCTCCTGAGACAGAGACTATCTTAGAACCTTCAAAAAAGACAGGCACAGATGGGATGATCTTACCTGATAATAACGAACCTATAGCTAAGGAGTTAGATAAAACTGATAATGCTGTAGATTATTCCAAAACTGATAACATGGGCTCAATAATATCCCAGATTTCTGCAGATAATCCCACCATAGAGTCATCTATAGCAAGCAGTCAGTCTTCTCAGTCAAGCATGTTAACAGCGGAAGTTCCACAAAACTTCATTCCGTCCGCTCCTGTACTCACCGAAAAATCTGTCAATATTGATACACGAGCAACACCTGATCCATTCAACGCTGCCGCCATTGTTAACACTGGTTTATCTGGAACAGCAAAAAAAGGTAGGAACCTATTTCAAAGAGTAACGGGCATAGGGAAAAAGGATAATGAAAGTGAAAAAACTGACCTAAATATTCAAAACGACTTTCTTAGAGCTTCGTTACCAATTGTTCCAAAAGTGGACCTAGGAGCGGATCCTTTATCTCAATCTGATATTACTAGTGGATCATCTATTACAAGTCGAAAAAATGAGAATATTGACAGTTCCCTTCTTGACATACCGGCCTTTTTAAGGCGGCCAAGTAGCTAAAATTGCTACGCATTATGGGAAGAATTTATATTCTTACCGGTAACAATTAGTAATAAAAGGTGATTTGAGAAGCCCCTTCTAAATTGGTATCAAGGAGGGGCGGGCTAGGTCAGACTCCTAATTTTTCCATGCAGCGATATATGGACAATAACTTCATGTTACATAATTTGGTAGATAGTATATTGAATGTAAAGAAACAGCATACTCTTGGTGAAGTTATTGAGTTTGATGGGATAGCGTTACACGGTGGAGGTAATGTAAACCTGAAAATATTACCAGCTGACATTGACCACGGAGTAGTGTTCCAAAGAATAGATGTGTCTAGAAATACTTCCCTAATACCTGCTACGTGGGATATGGTAAATGATACGGTTCTATCGACAACAATCAAAAATTCAAATGGCATAAGTGTTTCTACTATTGAACATCTGATGGCTGCATTGTCTGGATCTGGAATAGATAATGTTTTAATACAGATAGATGGTCCAGAAGTTCCTATTATGGATGGAAGTTCTGAACCATTTGTTTATGGATTTCAATCCTCGGGAGTAGTAGAACAAAAAGCTGCTAGGAATATCCTGAAAATACTCCAACCGGTGGAAGTTTTTGGTCAATCTGGTGAACATATTGCGCTTTATCCAGCTAATGACTTCAGTATTGATTTTGAAATAGATTTTAATTCAAGTGCTGTCAGAGAAAAAACACTAGATGTAACATTAGTGAATGGTGCTTTTAATCATGAAATTAGTGCCGCCAGAACATTTGGATTTCTTGAGGATGTTGACAAGATGCGAGCGGCTGGGCTCGGACTAGGTGGATCATTGGATAACGTAGTGATCGTCGATGGAGAAAATATTCTTAATTCGGGAGGCTTACGCTATGAAGATGAGTTTGTTCGCCATAAAATACTAGATTGTGTTGGCGATGTTTATTTAGCTGGTGGTCCAATTTTGGGACGGATAGAGGCGTATAAAACAGGACATTATTTTAATAACAAGTTATTGCGACAATTATTTGCTAATCCAGATGCATGGGAGTGGATTACGGAAGTAAACAAAACAGCCCATCAAACTTCTGAGTTGATGGCTGTCTCAGCTTAATAAAGTTAATGGCTTAACGTTTAAGGTATTTAGGAACGTAAGTTTGTATTCATTGACTACGAAATGAACAGGCCTAATGTTTCTTCGTCTAAAACTAATTTTTAATAACCCCTATATCTTATTACTTATCTGCACAGCTTGTTGGGGTGGAAACGCTGTAGCTGCGCGGTTTGCTGTTGGCGAAGTATCTCCACTTTTACTGACCTTCTTACGGTGGGTCGGTGTCTCAATCATTATATGTATAATTGCATACCCTACAATTGTGCGAAATGCTTCGCTACTGAAAGCTAGATGGGTTTATCTTTTCTGTATGGGCGCTTTGGGATTCACCGGTTTTAATGTACTTTTTTATCTCAGTGCTTATTATACAACAGCTATCAATATCGGAATCTTCCAGGGTGCATTGCCTGTTTTTGTTTTACTAGGCACATTTTTGCTATATCGAGAACCTATTTCATTAGTTCAACTTGGGGGAATAATTTTAACAATAATTGGGGTTATTATTGTCGCAATTAGGGGCGATATTAATCAACTTAGAACTTTCACTTTTAATATTGGGGACCTATTAATATTATTAGCCTGCCTGATCTATTCTATATACACTATTTTCTTGCGCCAAAAACCAGATGTGCCGGGTATGGCTATGTTTGGTGTTATTTCTGTAGCTGCAATGTTGGCTAGTTTTCCGTTTGCAGTTTTTGAACTGGTTGCAGGCTCGTTAATCTGGCCTTCTGACAAAGGGGCCCTAGTAATACTATTTGTAATAATTTTTCCATCTTTTATGTCTCAACTTTTTTTTATAAAAGGTGTTCAGTTAATAGGCGCATCACGCGCTGGGGTTTTCATTAATATGGTACCTATTTTTGCCTCGGTTTTTAGTGTCATTTTAATTGGCGAAACATTTGAGAGCTATCACATGGGTGGCTTAATATTGGTATTAACTGGGATTGCGATTGCAGAGAGAATGGGCAAAAATATAAGAAATCCAAAACAGAATTAACAAAGTGTAAAACTGAGGGAGAAGGATCGTGGATAAGGTTCGTATTGAGTCTAGGGATTTTGTTAAAACAGTCATATTAAATAGGCCTGAAAAGCGAAATGCACTAGACTTGGAAATGCTTGACACGCTGTACGAGGTGTTTTCAGAAGATCCTTCTCCAAGTGATCGCGTTATTGTTATACGTGGTGAGGGTCCATCGTTTTGTGCTGGAATAGATCTTGCTGAAAGAGAAAAAAAACCATCTACTGGCTCTGTAAGTCCTGTAGAACGCGTTTTCCATGCAATGGAAATGCATCCTTTGCCAATAGTATCAGTTGTGCAAGGTGCGGCAATAGCTGGAGGATGTGAAATGGCGCTGCATTCCGAGTTTGTTATAGCCTCCGAAAACGCCAAATTTGGAATGTCGTTGGCACAAATTGGTTTGGCACCTAATTGGTTTTTAGCGAAAAAGCTTCTAGAAATAGCTGGGCCTGTAAGCACTCGCGAAATATTATTGCTCGGAGATCCTATGCCAGCTCAGTGGATGTACGAAAAAGGCGCAATTAGTCGTGTGGTGCCAGAGGATCAATTAGAGGGAGAGTTGAGTAAAATACTTGGTCGGTTATCAAAAAATGCACCACTATCTCTTCGTGCAATGAAAGCGCTTATTATTAGAGAATTAGCCTTCCGGGATAACATAGAGCATGACGATGTAGATGAGCTTGTTGTAACTGCTAGAAGCAGTGAAGACGCTAAAGAAGGGATCAGAGCAAGGTTAGAAAAGCGAGATCCAATATTTAAAGGCATTTGAGGAGAGGAATTTTGGCTGTTCGCATGAATAAACCTTGGATTGATTTGAATGAACTCAGTCTTGGTAAAATAGCTTGCCATTTAGGCGTATACCAATTGGCTAATAAAAATTATGAGATCGTTTATATTGGTGTAGCCAACGCCATGACTAAATTTGGCTTAAAGGGAGAACTGTTAAGCTTTCTTAATAGAAAACAACTCGGAGCATGCTATTTTAGATCCGAGGTGAATATGGCTTATAAGACTCGATATGTGGAACTCTTGCAGGTGTTTTATTATGATCATAAACGATTACCTATTGGTAATACAGATATTGACCCAGCCTCTTTAGGTCAACTTAGACCAGGCGGCTTCGATCATCAAAAATTTTAATTGCTACGGCTTCTTCTGTAATTAAATAATTTTTAAAGAACTAATTAATAAAGGAGGCAACCTTGGATTTTGCATTGACCGCAGAGCAGACGTTGATCGTTGATATGGTAAGACGTTTTGTTCAGGAAGAAATTATCCCTCTCGAAATTAATCTAGACCCTGACGCAGATGAACTTGAACCAGAAGTTTTAGAAAGACTTACAGATAAAACTAAGGCAATGGGTCTTTATGGATTAGATACTCCTCCAGAATATGGCGGACCCGAGATAGATATGGTTACCCGTGTATTAATAGCAATAGAGTGTAGCCAGCATAGGGCAGGGATATATACTCCGTGTTACGGGGCATTTGGGGGGGCGCGCCAAGCTCAACTTTTTGAGGCTACCGAGGTGCAAAAAGAAAAATATCTCTATCCAATGTTAAGAGGAGAGAAACGGGTTTTTTTTGGACTTTCAGAACCTTCAGGTGGCAGTGACCCAGCGCGTGCAATTCAGACCCGTGCTGTCCGAGATGGTAATAATCATTGGGTCTTAAATGGAACAAAATTGTGGATTAGTGGCGCCGATCGCGCTGATTATGGATTAGTTTTTGCTCGTACGGGAGGAGCAGGACGAGCAGGTGTGACAGCCTTCATAGTGGAAACAAATTGGCCAGGGTTTAACGTTGCAAGGGTTGTTCATACTCTTCGGTCTGCAAAATATGCCACTGAAATTCAAATTGATAACTTGAGAGTACCACACGAAAATATATTGGGGGAGGAAGGTGGCGGGTTTGCAATAGCTAACGACCGTTTAGCTCGTCAGCGAGTACCCTATGCCGCGGAGTGTCTGGGAGCAGCAATCAAGGCTCATGAGATGGCGACAGAATATTCAAAAATCCGAGAAACATTTGGCGCAACACTGTCAGCTCGTCAAGGAATTCAATGGATGTTAGTTGAAAATGAGATAGATATTCGTGCAGCACGTTTACTTGTTCTCGATGCTGCAGCAAAATCGGATAAAGGTTTGCCTTTTCGCACGGAGTCAGCGATCGCAAAACTAGTATGTTCAGAGAATGGATTTAAAGTTATTGACCGGTCTATGCAAATACACGGTGGGCTTGGTGTTGCAAAAGATTTACCATTAGAAAGATGGTTTAGAGAAATGAGGATCCGCCGTATAGGTGAAGGTCCAAGTGAAGTCCAAAAACATGTGATTGCAAGAGATATTATTGGGGGGTCTCTGAGGTAGGTTTCTAATGTCACAACAAGAAAAAAAATGGCCCTTAGAAGGAGTCAGGGTTCTAGATCTTGGTCAAATATACAATGGACCGTATGCAGGATTTCTGATGGCGCATGCGGGTGCCGATGTGATTAAGTTAGAGCCTTTACATGGCGAAATTTTACGTCAGCGCGGAGGAGGTGTAGTCCCATTATCTTTTGCGATGTTGAATACAAATAAAAGGGGCATAGCTATAAACTTAAAAGATCAAATCGGTAAAAATATATTAAAAGATCTTGTAAAAAAAGCTGATGTTCTGCTAGAAAATTTCTCCCCTGATGCCATGGACCGTTTGGGACTTGGTTCTGATGTGCTAACAAAAATAAATCCCCGTTTAATATATGCTTCAGGCACCGGTTACGGATTATCAGGACCGGATAAGAATAATTTAGCCATGGATCTGACTGTACAAGCAATTGGGGGAGTTATGAGTATAAATGGTCCTGAAGATGGACCGCCGATGAAAACAGGTCTGGCTATTTGTGACTTTGTTGGGGGAGTGCATTTGTACGCAGGTATCACAACGGCATTATATGAGCGGGAAAAAACAGGAGCTGGTAGAATTGTTGAAGTTGCTATGCAAGAAGCGATTTATCCTGTGCTTACTTCAAATATTGCTAGTTTGCATCGTAATAACTGGAAGCAACCGGAAAGGCGGGGAAATAAACACCCCACTCAAGGGTCAGCCCCCTACAATGTTTATGCGACTAAAGACGGGTTTATTGCTATTATTTGCGTCAAGGATGCACACTGGAAAAACTTATTGGGTATATTAGGCCGTTCAGATTTGAAAGATGACCCCCGTTTTGCTACTCAGGCACTGAGGGCAAATAATGAGGATATTATTGATGGGTTAGTGGAAGGCTGGACCAAAACGATTACAAAGAAACAGGCCGCGTTGATATTGAAAGAATGTCGGGTTCCTGCTGCGCCAGTTCGGGATTTGGAGGAAGTGACTGATGATGTACACATGCATCAGCGAGGTATGCTACATAAAGTTCAGCACCCAATAATGGGAGATGTGGTGCTTCCAACAAGCCCTATTAAGTTTCATGAGAGTCCCGATCCGAGTATTGTGTTTGAGCCAAGTATTGGAGAACATACGGGGCAGGTACTGAGAGATTGGCTCGGATTAGACGTGGATACAATTGAACATTTAAAGTACAAGAAAGTGGTGAGTTAGAACTGAAGCGATGACTTGGCCTGTAAAATCCAGTATAACAGTTATGGTGTACCTTGGAAAAATTACTTTTTGGTTAATGGGTATCAGTAAGTTTTAAGAATTATTAAATTTAGGTAAGTTGAATTATATTATGGCATTTTATTTTCGCTTGTTGGCTGTATTTCTATTAATAGGCACGGCTTTTGGTTGTAGTGCCTCTAACAACAAGGCTGAGTATATAGATGAATCAGTTGAATTTCTTTATAATAGAGCGATGGATAGTGCCGCTGCAGGAAAATACCGAACTGCGGCACCATTGTTTGATGAAGTAGAAAGACAGCACCCATATTCAGTATGGGCTACGCAAGCTCAGTTGATGGCAGCCTACTCCCTATATCAAAGTAATCAGTATGATGAAGCGGTAAATGCCCTTGATCGGTTTATCCAACTCAATCCAAGTAATAAAAACACAGACTACGCCTACTATCTGAAGGGATTAAGTTTTTATGAACGAATTATTGATGTTGGTAGGGATCAGGAAATTACAAGGAAGGCGCTTGAGACTTTCAATGAGATAATTAAACGGTTTCCAGATAGTAATTATGCAAGAGATGCAGGTTTAAAAATCGATTTAACGCGAAACCATCTCGCCGGTAAAGAAATGAAAATTGGCCGGTTTTACATGAAACGTTCCCAGTATTTGGCGGCTATAAATAGATTTAGAACAGTCATACGGAATTTTGATACAACCGAGCAGGTGCCAGAAGCATTACACCGCCTCACTGAGTCTTACCTGGCCGTAGGTCTAACAGAAGAGGCAGCTAAAACGGCAGCCGTTTTGGGGCATAATTATCCGGGAAGCACTTGGTACCAAGACAGCTATAAGCTAATCTCGGGAGGGACCCGAAAAGATAACCCAAGCAAAAAGACTGGCTTACTTGGTTTCGGTTTATGGATTTTTTGAGAACGTTATGCTTTGTGGGTTATCCATTCGTGATGTAGTTTTAATTGATCATTTGGATATTTCCTTCTCAAGAGGTCTTACAGTTTTGACAGGTGAAACCGGAGCTGGGAAATCTATACTACTGGATGCCTTGGGATTGGCGCTTGGTGGGCGTGTAGACACTTCCATGCGGCGACATGGGGCTCCGCAAGCTAGTGTTACGGCGACTTTTGAGATTCAAAACCTTGAATTTCTTAATAGCTTCTTTGAACTATTTGAAGAAATTGGTGGCACAAAGGAAGAG
>ENA-UOXV01004586-UOXV01004586.1-marine-metagenome-genome-assembly--contig:-NODE-4586-length-15738-cov-6.982274_pt1 | contig 15738 bp, 20 predicted proteins | sample MGYA00238165_ERZ766961 | MGnify/ENA primary metagenome ERZ766961 (study PRJEB28924, sample SAMN03173240) | marine metagenome | biome: Marine; feature: Water; material: Subsurface seawater | place: North... | reverse complement strand
AGAGAGAGAGAGAGAGAGAGAGAGAGAGAGAGAGAGAGAGAGAGAGGAGAGAGAGCGCGCGTCTTTCTCTCACACTACAGGGACGCCATCACGGTCATCTTTTAATCTTTTGAGGACAGAACCCAGACCGCAAAGCCGGCTGGGGATCTCCTCAGGCACCCACGGGCCGCGGGAATCGTCGCCGCACCACCCAGGGGAACCATCATTGCACCAATAACCGGGACAGCGCCCGGAACCAATGAGGGGCTTACAAGGGGAAAGATGCATCCTATTCAGAGCAGGAAGTGAGTGATATGTGATGAAGAGAGAAAGATACGTTTAATGACAAGGAGCTGGAAAGACGGGAATGACATTGCTAGGAAGGCGGGCAAGGAGAAAGAACGCGAGGAGGGCGTAGAGCTGCTCCTCCTTGGCGGGGGCCAGGGCTCCGAGCAAATCACGAACGAAGGTGGAAAAATCAAAAATATGATTTTTCACCATGGTGGTTTATCCCAATTATTTTCACTGTGAGTACTAGATCGGAGTCACTCCCCGGTTGCAGCTCCGCACGCAACTGAGTGGTGGAGCATCTCCTCGCCAGTGAAACCCACGCTAGCGCCTGAGTTCCTTCGAGGAAATCCCGGTGGTCAACCTACGCGCGTGAGACCCTGAACCCTGTGGTCACTTCGGTTCATGATTTCTTGCGTCTCGAGGCGGATCCGGACCAAGTCAGCATTGCAGCCGACTTGCTGCGTCTGGGTTCACTTAGGCGGGTTCTAAACCTGCTACTACCCTTATCAAGAAGGTAGATGTAGCAATTAAATTTGGCCGCGAACCAGTGCGTTGCGGTTCTCACAGCATTCATTGCCGAGCCTGTTGCATCTGTTGCGTCCTGGAAGGTATGCCCGCAGTCTCATAAATCCATCCTTGATATGGGACACCCGGTTGACGCAGAGTCACAAGTGGCGCATGTCAAGTCAGGATAAGTCACCTGGGTTCAACCTCTCTGCTGGCCGCGCCTTATCAGCGACAGCACCCGAAGGTTTGAGCTTGCACCACGCAAATCATGTTGTTACACAAGAAAGGAATTGACTCGACAACATCGTCATCGCCTGCAGATGGGGACTCTCCACCCAGGCGGAACTTTCGGGAGTTGGGTGCTCATCTAAGCAGCTTAGAAGTACCCAATAGATCAACAGAGGGCTCTCCTCGCAAGGAGTTGCCGCGCGTGTTTTCAGGTTCGAAAGGGCGTTTCGACCAACAGCCTCAGAAACTTGTCGCCCTGCGCCCGAAAATACGTGCCCTCGAAATGCTGAACGGCGAATCATCTGCCAGGTGACATTGGAGCTATGCTCTGGCACCCAGCAGGAGAGGAGGAACGCGACATGGAGGCCGATGCCTGTTTCGAAAAGCCAATCTACGAGTGCAAAGTCGATCCGCCTGTTGCTCTGTCCCCAACGAAAATCAAACGGTATGCATGTAATGAATGGGGGCAGTAGGAACAGTATAACCTCGACTTCCCAATGCCGAGCTCAGCCCCACAAATGCAGATTGTTTGTTGTCAGGAGCTGAGCGCCGAACCTCAGACCGAACGGGCAGTTTCAGCTGATTGCCCTGATGTTGTTACAGGCATATCTATCATTCGCACACCGATCATGTGGAGGACGTTCCAGCTCCGGTTCGATTGATACAAACTTTCCGCGTCGTTCGCCTCATTTATGGGGCAGACCTCAACTTCTCCTCTAATCAACCCCCCCTGCAGGTACTGAATCTTGTCGCAGCGAAAACCCAAGCAGGGAACCTCGACGCGCTAGAGTCTTTGCTCCACGTGTCTGTCGAAGGTTTCCTCGGATCATCTCCAGTATTCAATGTGTCTCGCCATATCGTATCTAGCACGGTTTTTTTGTGCGTACGACTCAACTTGCCGAAAATCAGGTGTCCCGATCGACGAAGAGTCTGCTCGTTCTGCCGCAGACATTGACAAGTGCATTCAGCGTCGTAGGAGGTGAAACTTCGCTGATATTTTCTCTTGCTTGATCAGCGACCTTACCTCCAAACGTTTCCTATTCATTGACAAAAGTTTTTGTCGGCAATCAACAAGCACCTTACCTTCTCAGATACCGTCAACCAGAAATCGAGGCGGCGAACAGGAACATTTCAGGAGGTAGCAATCCCAGTTTTCGCAAGACGCTATGACCTGAAATGAATTAACGTAGCGTTTTGTTCCGAGTAGCCCAATCCTGATATCTCGTTTCCAGTTGGACGATTTCCTCCGTCTCCTGAACCTCCTTACCTACCATTCGAGCCTTCCGGTGTGGTGGACGGCAAAGTTGTTACTACAGACACGCTTTTCAACAAAACGAGCCACACCTTCACATTTTCGAAGGGCATATTCTCCGTCACGGGCGGTGCCTCTGGCGAGCTATCGCATGCTGCAGCGGTAGATTGTGCCGAATTTTATGGCGATCTTCGCCGCACAATGAAGGTAATGCAGACGTTTCGTAATAAAGCCCCTTTGTTTTGAACAAAGATTATTTTTGGAAGCCATGTTCCATATCCAGCGTCAGCAGCACTCCTCGTCAGGTCATCAGCTCAGCGCCAGTCAATTCATTTGCATCGAAACGCATGGTAGCGCCCGCTGGAAGTCATGCCGCTTGTGGAACAGGTGTAGCATGGGTTTGAGGGTCAACACCTCGAACGGCAGGTTCTTTTGGAGGCTAAGTTCCAAATGTACTTGCTTCTGAACGAGGACAAGGAAGTTTGCATCACAAAGATCAATCCCCACAGAGACTTCTTCAATGTTCGCAAAGTCGACACACATATTCACCACTCAGCTTCAATGCATCCGAAGCACCTCCTCCGATTCATCAAGAAAAAGCTCAAGGTTTCAAGTCTTCTTGCCTGCCAGAAATTTGGATGAATTTATTTTCTTTTCGGCAGTGCCGAAAATTCCAAACAAATCTCTTTGTTCAGAATCAATGATGCTGTACGTCTGAATTGAAGCTCCGAGCCTTTCCTGTCGCAGACAGAAGCGGAGCGCGTAGTCATTTTCAGAGACGGGCGACACCTTACACTCAGAGAAGTCTTTGAATCTCTCAAAATGTCAGCGTATGATCTTTCATTGGACATGCTTGACGTCCACGCAGACAATTCTACGCTTCATCGTTTCGACAGGTGATTGAACTTGGAAATCTATAGATTCTAACAGATTGTGAGACTTAGGGTAATGATAATTAAATGTCTCTATTCATTTTCAGGTTTAACTTGAAGTATAATCCGTGTGGGTCGTCGCGGCTGCGTGAAATTTTCCTGAAAACAGACAATCATTTGGGTGGAGTCTATCTTGCAGAGCTCACGCAGGTGTCTCTCCTAGACCCAGAAGCGCAGATTTGTAAATGACACATTTTCAAGCTTCTGCGGTAAAGGTTGCGCGTGATCATTGAAAGAACACCAGGAAATGTTCAGGGATTATGAGGACAACAAGTATCAAATGGCCGAGCTTCGCATTTCGATCTACGGCCGGTGAGAACTAGCTCTACCTCATTTACTAGCTTCACCGTTTCGAAAGCTCTCGTGTGCATTTGGGCTGTTGGGTTTCGCAAGGGTGCTGGCGTGTTGTTGAGTCTCCAAATTCAACATTCGCTAAACTTCAGGGCAAAAGATGAGTGGACAAAACTCGCCAAGTGGGTCAATAACAACAGGTTCAGCTCAATTCAGCATCCAAAACCGAATCGCAGGGCAGAAGACAAGGTTTCTGTAAGTGCTATGCTTGATTCGTGCGAAGCTGATTGATGCCACCGAGAATCAGGCTTTTCAGCATAAACAATCGATGGGTCATCCAAGTCCCCCGCCTGTTTCACATCCACAAGAAAACGGTGCCGGTGCGTCTCCCCTGGATGGTATGTGGCTTCGTGTCTCCGAAATTTAAGATGGGGACGGTGTACAGGGCATGAATACGTTCGCTGATTACTTGGAAAATATCTTTGAGCCGCTCTTCGATGCCACTCGGGATCCCCAGGCTTATCTAGATATCCATCTCTTCCTCCAGCAGGTAATTCCACTTGCATCACGGCTTCAAAGTGTTTTTTCTGTATTTTTGCCACCGGCTGAGCATCTCACCAGCCAAATCCGTTTCAGGTTTGCGCTTTCGACTCAGTCGATGACGAGTCACTTGCTGAAATTAAGATCTGGCGCGACCCGCCTTCGCCAGACGATTGGGCAGAAGAGGACAATCTGCCATACTCTTATTACATCTACCATATGTGGGCAAATCTCTCAGCGCTGAACTCTTTCCGCCGCGAGCGAGGCTTCAATACCTTTTCATTGCGGCCACATGCTGGAGAAGCTGGAGATCTCGACCACATGGTGACGGCATTCTTGCTGACAGAGTCAGTTGCGCACGGAATTGTAATGCGTCGATCACCAGCGCTTCAGCATCTCTTCTATCTCGAACAGGTTTGAAAAGATCGAATGTGAAGGTCTTGGGTTTGCTATGTGACATCGAATAAGATGACTGAGTTTGAGATATGGTGCAGGTGGGACTCTGCATGTCACCGATGAGCAACAATGCGCTGTTCCTCCGATACGAAAAAAATCCATTTGATCTTTTCTTTAGACGGGGGCTAAATGTTTCACTTTCGACAGACGATCCACTCCAGTTCCACGTTACCAAAGTCGTTTCCCCCCGAAGACGATTCCAAATTACTGCTTTGCTGGGTGACTGGTCAATAGATTGACCTCAATGTCTCGCTCACAGGAGCCGCTGATCGAAGAATACGGTATGGCAAAGCATCTTTGGAAGTACAGCATTGTTGATCTTTGCGAGATTGCAAGGAACAGCGTCATCCAATCTGGATTTGAGGATTGTGTAAAGGTGAAATGCCGCTCAAGACTGGTCGCAAACGGTCATTGTTGACCTGAGTATTCCGCATGCAGGCCCACTGGATTGGATCGGACTATGCGAAGCCCGGTGTCGCGGGCAACTTGATATCTCGCACAAATGTGCCAGATATCCGCTTGCAGTTTCGCGACGAAACTCTTACCGAGGAGCGATCCTACGTCTCAGCATGTGCCCAGAAGTACACACACAAACCTACTCTGGTGGCCTGTTGCTTTTTTGCGTTCTGTTTCAAATTGGGATTGAAATGGAGTACCCACCCCCCATGACCTCCCTGACAACGGAAACACCTCATGCATCGCAGATTTTACTCTGGAGCTCACCATAAAGTACTTAGCCCTTCTGCTCATGGCGCTCGAGCTCGAGCTGCCGCGGTCCGTCCAACAGATCCCCGAAGGCCCGGGCGCTCACTTGGTTGCCTTCATTTGCTTTTTCTTCATCGCATTGTTGTCGTTCACAGAAATCAAGTTCCAAGCACGCGACAGGTGCACGGGGCGGTCAGGGAGCACTGCGAACCAAGCCTTGCGAAATAGCTATGCTCGTGAAATTGGTTCATTCTTGCACGCTACTGTATAGCTACACATGAAGATGTATGCACTCTAGGGGCCTGTGAAAGAAAGATGAATGCCAGACGAGACCAACCAGGATATTTTGATGCACCTACTGCGGCTGCGATCTCGAGATATATCACAGCCTCGAAGCTGCACCCGCCTGCCGTTTGAGCTCTTTGATGTAGGACGCCTGGCGCTCCCGCACCGCCTCACTCTCAAGTAGAGATCGACGTAGAGCACACGCATCTGCTGCTTGAACATTTGCCTCCGTCCCTTCCTGCTGTGCAGATCGGAGAGCGCGCGAAAGGCGAGAAATCTCCCGGTCCTTGTCATTGAGTGCCCGCTGAAGATGTGCCACCTGCACTCATGGCCGCGTCAAAATCGTTACAGACCCGAACGGCGTGATAGAAAGATATAATCATCTATACATTGTTGTCTGGCTCGGGCCACCTGCGTGCGCAGCGAGTGGTTCATACGTAGGGCCCGAGCAAGGCGACCACGGTCGCTGCCGGCTCGAAGATGCGCAGAAGCTCCGTCGTCGTCAGATGGCGAGTTTATTCGCCTGTTCCTTGCACTGCGCCCTTCACCTTGCAATGGATGGCCTCTTACTAGACCAGCACCAGCTCCCCATGGTCTTCTCGTATTTGCCAACGTGTTCGTGCTTGCAGCAAGCTCGCCTTTTCGGCGTTTCGATTTTGCCGTTGCAAAGCCCCCCGTGACACTCTCTGCACGAAAGGCTGCAGCGATCCGGGTTGCCTGGAACCCGTGCCTCACTTGTGAAACATTGGGGGTATTTTCTTCTTCGCTCAACAGAGCCTCGCTCGGTAGATTTGATGCACGAGATCCCGGTCTGGAGGGTTGACTGGACATTTCATGATGTGGCACAGCAAAGCCTTCAAGATTTCCATGCACAGAAGAAAGGGAAGAAACTGAACGATGAAGGTCTGCATGAAACTGAGCGGAGACATCGGCAGACATGGCGAGCGGCTGGTGTGAAGCGCTGGCAGGCGACGCATTTGTCGACGGCTTCTGGGGAGAAGAGTTGAGACTTTGAGAAAGCTGATCAAAGACGCCACGCAATTTGATGACCTGTAAGTTCACAGAACCTCGGATTTGAGACTCTCAGACACAGGGGTATTCATGAGACTTGTATGTCGAGGAACGATTTGACGTACCTCTCGCTCGATCGAATGCTGCTGCTGCGAAGCATCAGACCATGCAACTGAATATGTACAGTGCTTTCCTATTGCAGGATAGTCCAATTGTCGCGCCGCGCCAGCTCGCCCTGTCAAGCCATCATGAGATCTGCAGGGCCGTGTTAGAACTTGCTAAGAAGAACGGGCGCATGTCCGAATATGTCAGCGCTGCAAATTTGCACGAATATATTCAATGCAATGCTTCGACCTGATGGTGGAAGTGAGAGCGCGGTCCTGAACCATTCTCTGCAGCTCCTTCTCGAGCCCATGAGGCCAAGTGACTTTACTTGAACTCCCAGCTGTGGTTGGCTCATCTTGCTCCTTGCTTGCGCTTGGGGCCCTAGACGAGCTGAGCAGCAATCATGGCGGCGTATATGATTCAGCCTCGAAAGTTGGTAAAGCACGCGGCGCGCGTACACTGCTAAATAAATTCAGCGGGAAAGTACGTTCCCACAATAGAAGCGACAGCACCAGATTGTCTAGAAGGATATTCAGCTCCACTTTTCAGCCCACTTGCAAAAGCAGGACGCCCCAAAATCCTTTCGTAGGCTGCTGAGTGCCGTCCACCAACGCCTGAGATCGAGGCGCGCTGCTTGGGAGTTCCAGACGCGCTCGGAAGGTCTCTCAACGTTTCTGAGATTCTGTCAGAGATAGACGATGAAAGATATCTGCCACGCGACACCAATATTGATCAGCTGCTTAGCGATGAGAGTGCTCTGCGTCTGTATCAAGCAGAATCCTGCTTTCATGATCGACGCGCATGCACGCAGGGTCATGCCATACCCTTCCAGTAGTGAATTCAGCGACCGTTCGGCTGCCACCAAGGCCGCTCTGGTTTCACCAGCTTCACCTCCATCCATCCTACTGTTCGCGGGCGTTCCCCGACGAACCCTCTCTAACTCTAAAATCAGTCGAATTTCGAGCGCGGGAACCCGAAAATTTTGATCGGGATTCCCCGCGGGCGCGATCTGGTGCGCTGGGGGCGGGCATCGGGGTTCCGGGACCTCGAGGACTAGATTCAAGCACTGGTTCTCTCTGTCATCGGGACACGGACATGGTAGTTAAGTTGAGGAACGATTGGTCTCTCCAGAACACAGAAGGAACACCAATCGACAAACGTGCGTTTTGGAACGCCGGGCACGGGATTCCGGTCCACCGCACGTCATTTAGTGTGCTAATGTTTCTCTTGCTGCCGTCTTGCGTGCCAGACCCACTTCGATTGACAGAGAGGGTCAGTTGTATCGCATGTCGACTTGGAAGGGTTCACTGGAATGATCGGCGGATGCATGGCTCGTTCCACGTGAAGCGAATTCGCGGCGGGGAGGGAGGCGGCTCGATGCAGGGAGCCGGGGCGACGCCGCTGAATTTGGAGAGAACGCTTGATGAAAGATTGCTCGCGGCAGTGCGAGAAGGACGCGTGGAGGCGTTACGGCCTCTGGTAAAAGCCGGGGCAAATCCAAATGCGATGGATCCGCAATCGAAGTTGCGTGAGACGGTGATTTTCGCAGCCGCGGCGTCTGAACGGGTGGAGGTTCTCACAGCGCTTATCGAACTAGGTGCGGGGCTGAACGTAACGGACGCACAGGGTAATTCACCGCTGCACGATGCAGCACTGCGAGGGCGAACGAGCGCCGCAGTTGCTTTGGTGGAGAGAGGTGCGGACCCAGACGCAGAGAACGACTATGGAATTCGGCCTTTGCATAACGCTGCCATCAACGGACATTCACTTACAATTCGTGCGTTAGTGGCTGTCGGTGCTTCCGTGAATGCACCGTCTTTGTCTGGCGCGACCCCGCTGCGTTGGGCCGCGACGCGCGGCCAAGTTGAAACGGTGCGCGTGCTAATTGCATGCGGTGCCCGGCACACGGACCCGGCTATACGGTACCGTGTCCTGGGTCAGCTACAGTCTGCTCGAAACATGAATTCATCTTCTGCGGTTATGGCGTTCGAACAAGTGCTCGATCTGATCTCGAAGGAGTATTCTGAGCGCCATTCTCCTGCTGTTGTTGCGCCATTAGGCCCGCTCCACGGCTCTGAAGGGGAAGCGAGTGCGGAGACTGATGAGGGCCCCGCACCGAAATCGGCTGCTAGTGAGGTTTCATCAAAGGTCCAAGAACATGATTCGAATAGTGCAGTGACGTCGAGTGTCAGCGATGTCCAGGTCGCTGAGCCCGAGGAGGCTTCTGTCAGCAAGCGAGCATCGACCTGGGATCGAGCCATTCCTTGGATGCAGGAAACGAGGTCGGAATGGTCGCACGGTGGGAAGGCCATGGACTTGGACAGCATGTTTGAAAAGGTGATTGAAACATAGAATTGTATTGCCCGCTATGGCGGTCGGACAAGTTTCTTGTCTCACTTTTGAAGCTGTAGGCAGCAGGATGAAGGAGCTGAGCAACCAGACTGAAACAGAGTCATGTGATCAGGTCAGCGCGCTGCATGCAGCTCGACTTCCGGGGAAACGCTATTTCGAAGATGAAGAGTCTGAGCAACGCAAACATTGGGTCACGGCAGAATGGAATCAACTTTTGCAAAGCAGGTAACTCCCACATGCCTACTGCATCACTGGGCGTGGACCGATTGTTTCCCGCATGATTGCTAACGCGGGCCCGAGTGAAAAAGGAGGAAAGTCATGAGAGGAAACGGGAGTTTGTTCGGTTCGGGCCATGGAGAAGAAATGAATGACGTCTCAAGCGATTCGGATCACCCCTGGTAAAATCCTTGCTTTGATACGGGCATTCTTCAGTTTGCTGATGCCACTTCATCCCAATTCAGGTCAGGTTGGTCTGGCGGCGGGAAGGAGGAGTTTGAAAATAGCGAACTATTGCTTTCTGCATTTGAATTCCTCTCTGAGTGGAACGACCAAGTGAGTTCAACAATTTACGATTAACAAGTCGGACTGCTATCTTACAGATTCTCAGATGTTCCTATTTTTATCAGGTGGATGCAGAGGCGGAACGAAGAAGGCAGGCACAAATCGATGCAGCGGGAGGTGGTGCCATAGAAGCGCTCCCGGATTTTGAAAACTTGGTGCCGGTCCCGTCAGGATTTGTGCAAAGCACGCTGCGTGTCGAAGGAGTCGAAGACTCCAGCAATGAGCTTGACAAGCCAAAGCATGCGAGGTTTTGACCGATAACCTTCTTTGTTTTGGCAACACAATAGCCAAGTTTGGCAATTTACGATTCTAGCGGTAGGTTTGCACTGATGCACGTCCGTGTGCTTCAATCTCAGTTGGATTCGGCGATTCGATGAACTTGCTTCGCCAGCTTCCATGTCTGATGTTGGGGGCGAAAATCCTGATCCGAATGACCCAGGTTTTCTTCCAGACTATATTTCGTCTCGCTTCATTCTGTGTGTGATCATTTCATTTCGAAATTGACTGTCAATTTGCTGGGAAAGCCAAAGTGGGGCATCGTAAATTCTAACAAGGAGATTGCAGATCTTATTGGACCCGTCAACCCCAACTTTTTCACTCTCGCCGACTTGATTTATTCTCGACATGAAGTCCCCCCGCACCTTCCACCTGTGACACCAGGGCAAATCCCACAGCCCTCCAATGCCACCAAAATCGATCGATGGTTGCGCAAGAGCATGCGCTCTCAGAATATTTCTGCTGAAGACCTCTACGAGGGTGGAGTGCCTGGAAATTTAGACGCTCTTTATGGTGCTCCTGTCGGGGCCAAGCGACTGCCTTACTTTGTGTTTCCGGACCCATCTTCCTCAGAGTCTGATGCTGGCCCTGAGGGAATCGAAGGGTAACGCGCAATCCGAACCATGAAGAATGCTTTTGTAAGAATCATACGTAATATGTCGTGATTCATCGATTGATATTTCCAAATTCGCTGCAGAGATTCCTGGCTGTCATCCGATTCAAATATGGGCCGGGCTGACGAACATGTTCCAAAAGATCTTTTTGCCACCCAGCGGCTGGTCCGGCAAATGTTTGGTGGCGACGATGAAGCATTTCCAGAGGTTTCTCGACGCCCCTCTGACAGCAACCCGTTGGTGGTGATGTCACTGTCCCAGTCAGTGGTGACCTCGTTCCCGTAAACCCTCAGGGGGAAAAAGAACAAGATGAAATCGCACATCAAAGAGAGGGGCTAATCGTTGTTTCACGATCCCCTTCCCCCTCTGGCACACCGGTACGGCAAATTCAGTCGCTTCGGTTTCCAAAATAAACCCTAAACAGCACTGAACCACGACGTCTTTTCTTCTTCTTTTTTCCAAGTATCTTGTGCGGCTCTCACATCTAAGAGGACTATGTGTTGACACAGATCTCCATGTCAGTGACATCAGAGCAAGATAATGATCTTGAGGTGTGCTTACCTTTGCTGTTGCAGCCTGCAAGTTGCTGAACGCAGGTTTCTGACTTCTTTAGACTGGGCAGGGACGTAAAGGGTTGCATGGACCCGAGCAAGATGGATATGAACTGTGGGAAGACCAAGGTTCACCCCGAACGAGTGCAATCTCATTTTGGGTCTGACGCGCAGCTCCCACTAAAGAGTTGCTGCTGCTGCTGACAGAGGATTCTGAGAACGGTGCTGTCCACATCAAGCAACGTTCGGAGCCAACATAGGTAACCGGAAGCTGTCGTCAGGCACGGTCGTCAACACGCGATGTATTGTACAATATAAAACAAGTTGTAGCACCCCTCATAGCACATCAACTCAACGCCCGCCAAATTCAAACAATGGGTAAGTCCAGCGATGCGTCTCAGGCCCGCTTGTCTGCAGCTGCCCGCGATAGTCCACGTACCGGAGCGGCTCCTCATGCGGTAGTGGGGGGTTTGTCTCGGGTCGAAGTAGGCGACGGGCCTCTCGCATCACTGCCTCCTGCTCAGCCCTCGTCGCTTCAGCGTGGAAGTGCTGCTGTGGGCGGTCGAGCCAGCCGCGAGCCTCCATCGCACGCTCCTTCTTCTCCTCTTCGACCACACCCGCAACACTGGGGAGCTCAAGCTGAATCGCACCCTGAGGCGCCGCAACGCATCCATTCGAGTTCAGACCTTCCCAAAATGTAGATGGAGGCGCGCATCTCAATTCGGGCAGACGCAAAATTGGCGTGAGCCAGACAGTATTGATCCCTAGCTGGTATGGGAAAGATATGACAAGGAAAGGATCGCACCTTGAAGGAAGCCTGCTCTGGAAGAAGGGTGAAGACCCCGAGACCCACAGCACCCGAAATCTTCTCAGCAAAGCCGGAGGCAGGAAGGCGTTGTCCACCCCTCTCGATGCCCGAACGGCGCAAGCGAAGGTCTACGAGAGCTGGCATGTCCCACAGATCATCTGGAATCGGTACGTAGTCCTGAGCGAAGAGCTGTTGCAGCATTCCGTCTAATTCTGAAGCCTCGTGCAAATCAAGGCTTGGTACGTATTCCCGCCCAACGACAATTTCCTTTCTGGAATCATGACGGTGAAACATAGCACGGGCGCCGTGCACACCCAGTGAACGCAGAAGTAGAGGGTGTTCCTGCGCCACGAAGCCCAGCGCGAGCGCAAAGCTGTAAGCAGGGAGCTAGTACGGTCCATTGCAAGCAGGAGTGACTTACGGTTGACTAGTCCGACCTGCACGTATGCGAGGAATTGCGGCTCAAGAACGATGGACCGGTCAGGTGCTGTGTCAAGGCTGTGTCGTGACTGGACGCGCGGGCCAAAGAGTGAGTGCACGCCTTCATGCGCCAACACCACACCCAAACAAGTGCAGACCGGCAGTACAGAGGGCTAGTGGGGACGCACCAGCGCATCAGAATCCAGGAGCCACTCAGTGATGGTGGGCATTCCCATAAGATTCAGGGCGCGGAGCTGCTTGAGCTGGCAGAGTTCAGGGGGAAGCCCCGCAAGGTCCCAAAAATGGCCGGCGACATGGAGCTCCTCGAGCGCAGCCAGCTCGCCAATCTGCAAGGAAACTATGACGTCTCGAGGGTGACCGCACAAACCGGAGACGGGGCATGCAGACGCCTCAACGCGTTTTGCATTTCGTTTGCTGGTTGGGAACCTCCGGCGGGAGAACTTTGAGGAAATTATGGGAAAGGTCCAGCACGCGGAGGGACTGTGGAAAGTCGCCGCGCGTCAGAACGGGCGGAAATTCTTCAAGGACGTTATACGCGACGCACAACCGTTCGCAGAGGACAAGCCGCTCAAGTTCGTCTGGAAGCTTCGCTATCCTGCGACTCGCAGGAAGCCGTGTCACATGCGGCCGCGAGCGCTGCTCAAGGGACGGGCTGGGGAGACAACATGTTGTGGCCGATATCGAGTCCGACGACGTATTGAAACTGCCCAAATACCTCAGTTGGAAGTGCCTGAAGCCTCGCACCTCGTCTCACATAGTCTCCTACCGCTGGTGGACCGTAAAAGAGCACGCCGTTGATTCCAAAGCGAGAGCCTGCCGCAAAATTATTCACGGAGGGACAGTCAATGTGAATATTCTCTGTCTCCGGCATAATCAAAGGGTGGATGAGCACACACCACCGCGGTTCTCGAGATTGTGCAGTCTGAGAAAGCGCACTGGCAGACCAAGCGACTCGTCTAGTTGAATCAAGCCTGCCTTCCGGTGCGCCTATGTGCGATAGAAACACCCCATTGAATCAGGACATATGCATGCAGGATCGGCAACGGGCACGGGTAGGCAGGCGAAGCGATACTTTATGCATCCCCTTTTTGCCTCCCATGGACTTGTTCTGGATGAGCTCGCCAGTGTAGTTGGAGATACCGGTCGTCGGGATCTCTGACAAACCCTCGACACGGCCAACGTGGTACCAAGAGCGCCCGTTCAGTGAGCACGAAATCTCAAATGCCGAAAGAGCGTCACGGCAGTCCTGCTCTTTGGTCGACTCCCACGACATGTAGTTCCAGAAGTTGATCTGGTTAACGAAGTAAACGCGTGGAAGCTCGAAGAGGATCCACGTATCGTCACCGTCCACACCATCCTCCGAGCACCAAGCATTGCCATCGAGATTTCCAGTGTGGCAAAGAACCCCGATGTCATTCATCATGGTCCCTGCCTCGCGTCGCATTGCTCAGGGCGACATAAGGGGCTGCCCAACGATGCATCGCAGCGGCGGTCGCGGGAAGGCCAGTCTGCTCATATGCGTCACTGCAGTGAAGTGCTCGCGCGAATGAAAAGCTGGGGTCAGTACCGATCCCATTTACGGCGTTCATTGGCCCTCTCCCCTGCCCGAGCCATGAGGAAGCTGTTGCTCGAACATCCGGGATGAACTCCGGGCGGAGAAAGGTCAGAAACTCATCTAGGTCGATTTTTCCTGAGTTGTCCGCATCCACAATAGTCACCACATGCTGCACCCCGTCATCGACTTAGAGAGAATCGACAGGATCCATGTGTTTCAGCAAATCGCAACTGCCGGCTTTGATACAAATGCGGACGGGGTCGAACCTCGAGGTCAAAGTCAGAAATGACGCTGGACTTGATGTTTGCACTTCTCACAGCTCGGCGAAAGTCATCGAACGACAGATGTCCCTCGCCCTTTCTGTCTGCAAGCTTGAAGCGCTGCGTCCATCCCTGCTGGTCGATCTCGCGCGAGGCTTCGTGAAGACGCAGCCTGAGGTCCCAGACCTCCTTGGCTGAGAAACCTCGTATAACTGGCGCTGGCGCGTCCTCCTCTTCCTTTTCACGTTTCTCCCGTTTGGCAAGAAGCTTCCCGAAGACCATCCTGCACCCTTGGGGCGCGCCCTTGCTGGGCCGGGGCGCCCCCTTGTGACCTTCCTACGAACGTCTCCTACAATAGGGTTCCGGATCCCACTACCAGAGGCGAAATCGCCTTCCGAAGGGCGACAAAGCCTCCCTTCGGCCACTCGACGGTGCGGGGCGCAATGAGTTCTCGGCACAGCCCTGAGGGCGATGAGTCTTTCCAGCGTAGTGGAACCATGATTCGCAAGATGGTCTCGCCTGGAAGCCCCGACGCAGGCGCACGCTTCCAAGCGCTACAGCCCATCAGTTTGAGCGAAATCAACGCGCCTCGCACCCGCACAGCACTGCTTACAGGAGGGTGCGAGGCAGCGAAGGAGGCAGACACTTTAGATTTCAAGCAGTGTAAAATGCAAACAGAGCACTCAGGAGAACACAGAGAAGCCATCGAGATCGATCTGCGTCAAGACCTCGAGGCTTCACCAGACACAAAAAGGTCACGTACGGCGGCGCTCTCGGCCGAAGCTGGGCCGCGGACCAATTCTCTTGAAGTGTGCCGAGCGCATCAATCCGGAAGAGACACGAATCACAGTGCAGAGAATGGCGAGGCTGACGCCACGACTACAGAAGTAATGCCATCGCTTGCGGAAGATATCGCTGAAGTGCTTGAGAGAGAGCATGGAGAGGACGGGGACCGCGCAGAGGAAGAATTCGAGCCTACGTACCAAGTAAGTGCTGTGGAATGTTTGTTGAGGAAAGCACCTAGCAGCAGTATCCTTTCACTATTTCGGAATTGCTATCAGTCAATAAGATCTGGCTCCGATCCAGAGAATCAAGGCCGGAAGGAGATCTGACGTTTGAGGACCACCTCGCAGGAGCTTACATATCAGCTGTACGACACAACGAACCGGCTTGCGCGTTGCACGGCTTTACTTCAGCGCATGGTTGAGGAGAATGATGCCCTGCGCAGTGGTTGTGCGCCCTCCCGTACCTCGGTGTGTCACGCGTAGGGCGCACAAACTGACGAATCGCTCGTCACTGCAAGCAGAAGTCGAAGAACTACGCGTCGCTGTGCAACGTCCGACCAGCGTTGCGGATGGAGCAAATTGAGATATTGTCTCGAGTACATTGCTTTTTCATCGCTTGGATTCGATCCACAAGGACGGCGATCAGTGCTCACTTCACCTGTGGGACTGCCATGTAAGTGCTTTGAAGCTAAACCCTAAACCAGCGACTTGGTTGTGCGCGTGCAACTTTATGTTGATGAGAAGGCTCGTGAATGTCATAAAGCTGGATTAGATCAGATTACGAAGGTTTCCTAATACGTTCCATTGCGGTGGTTCTTGATGCGTTCTATCAAACCAGCCTGGTTTAGGGTTTAGGGTTTAGTTGCTTGTATGCTCCGCTGCTCTGCTTGTGCAGAGACCCGAGAGGCGCCTCGTCGAGGCGCTACGCTTAGAGTGGAGATTGTGTGTGTGAG
>ENA-UOXV01004583-UOXV01004583.1-marine-metagenome-genome-assembly--contig:-NODE-4583-length-15744-cov-6.700427_pt1 | contig 15744 bp, 15 predicted proteins | sample MGYA00238165_ERZ766961 | MGnify/ENA primary metagenome ERZ766961 (study PRJEB28924, sample SAMN03173240) | marine metagenome | biome: Marine; feature: Water; material: Subsurface seawater | place: North... | reverse complement strand
TATATTTGATATTGAGTCATATTTACAAATTTTTTTTTAAATAAAATGAATAAAATTGCAACAATAAAAATTAAAAATGATCTCGGTATAGAACCTACTGCAGTCATATGTTGTCCTGTTCCAATATAAAAATAAAATAAATGAGAAAATTTATCAAAAAAAATTATTCCGAAACAAATTGGTACAAACATTAATTTTATTAAATCTGAATATCTTTTGTTGTATAAAAAATAAAATAAGATGAATGATGTAAATAGTAACGAAGACTGATGTGAGAGTATTGCTAAAGATAGATAAATAAATGATCTATATAATTTTTGGTTTTCCAAAGATTTTAATAATAGAAGAGAGAAAGCAAATGCTAAGCCTTGTCTAGTATAACCCATTCCTAAGACAACAATTATAATAGGATATGAAACTAGCAAGCCAAGCCATCTATTTTTGGTGCTATATAAAAAGCTAGATAAAGCAGCCATAAAAATGATCGCGCAGACAAAATTAGTACCAATAAAGTCAATACCTAAAAAATATGAAATTATATTAATAACTACATAGACTAAGCCATGATCCAAAAATTTTACTATTAAATTTGAGTCTATTGATTTGCTATATTCGTAAAAAAAATTTTTATACTGGATCCAATCTCCACCAACTTCATATCGAAATCCAATAAAAATTGTGAAAAAAAATATTGTCAATATCCAACAATAGGTTTCTAAAGTACTTATTTTTTTTTTATAAAAAAAATAATGTAATAAAATTAAACCAAACATATTTGCAAAATATATATACATTAATTTTAGAACCTTAAACTTGAGGATAAAAGATTAATTATTGAAATACTTGAAAAATGTTTCACTACCGTTTGTCTACCATTAATACCCATTTTTAAAACTAGGCTTTGATCATTGATTAATTTTTTTAAATAAATCTCCCAATCCTTATTATTATTTATTAAAAAACCATTTTTTCTATTTGTAATTATTTCAGAGTTAATTCCAACATTCGATACCAGTGAGGGAACTCCCAATGATAGATATTGTAATATTTTTAAACCACATTTACCCTTGGTCCAAACGTTATTAGGTAATGGCATTAATCCTATATCAATTTTTTTTAAGTTTTGTATCTCATGTTTGGATGACCAAGCTAAACATTTAATATGACTGTTATTAATATTCAATTTTGAACCAATAATAAGTATTTTAAAATTACTTTTTTTTTGAATTTTTATCAATACAGGTAAAAAATTTTCTATATATTTTGAAGTAGAAACGCTACCTGACCATCCTACTATCAATTGTTTTTTATTTAATTTTTTTTTTTGCTTATATAGATTTATATCTATTGTTGTTGGAATAATTTGTACTTTCTTATTGTATTTAAGAGCATATTTTTTTAATTCTTTATTTCCAGCAATTACTAAATTTGAAAATTTAATGATTAATTTTATTTTCCAATCGCATCTAATAAAATTTGAAAAAAACCAACTATTCGAATTTTCTGAACCAAAATGAATTGCATCATCAAAATCAAAAACTATTTTTTTTCCAATTAGTTTTAAAAAAAATTCAACTATGGGTGGCCCTACGATTGTGCAATTTCTAAAAATTAGAAATTTATTATGCTTACAATTAAAAAGAGTTATTAAAAAAAATCTTAAATATAAATAAATATAATAAACTAATATAAAAATATTTTTATCATTTTTAAATTTAATAAATAAACTATCAGAAAAAAAAATTTTTATTAAAAAAATATTTTTTTTTCTTAAAATTTTTTCCCATTGCTCCCACCTAAACCTTTGTCCAGGAACTGTGTCTTGTGGGTATGGTAGTAAACATGGAATAAAAAGTTTTTTTTTAGAATTCATAAATTATTTTTTAAAACCTACTGCGCACCAAAAAGGAGCATTTTTTGAAAATTTAATTTTATGTAATCCTGCTTTTTTTAACATAATTCTAATTTGTTTTTTTGAATATCTTTTTTCTAAATAAGTTCCAAAACGATCTCTCGAGTCTGTTCTCATAGTATAAAATGATAGGTTTTTATAATATGATAATGGAATGTGTTTAACATTAAATTTTAATTTATCTAAAAATAATGAAATTTTAGCCATAGGAAAATAAAAAATTACAGCAAAAAAATCTGAAAAAAAGTTTTTTAATATCTCTGGAAAATTACTCAATATTTTTCTTAAGATTTCTGATAACTTCCAAATTAAAAAATAAGTAAAATTTCTATTTTCAAAGTTGTAATATAAATAAACTAAAAAAGGACTATTTTTCCTTAAAAGCGATGTACATTTATTTAAGTTTGCTTGAGTATCCTCAATATGATGTAATACACCCAAACAATAACCAAAATCTTGACTGTTAGGTTTTAAATTTAATTTATCAATTGTTAAGTTTATATATTTTATGTTTTTTATTTTTTTTAAATTTTTTTTAGCTATATTAATTGCTGAGGATGGTTCTATGCAATGAAGCTTACCTACTCTAGGTGCTACAACTTTAGCCCACCTTCCTGATCCACAACCCATATCAAATCCAACAGCATTTTTAACAATGGAGTGCCATGGAAAAATCTTAAAATAATCATTAAAAATTTTATCTAATTCTTTTGAGTCTAAATCAGATTGATCGAATCTATTCCACTCATTACCAAAGCTTTTAATGACTTTATTATTTTTGGACATATTCTAGGGAGTTATATATATAGTTATATCTCTCACTTGCAAAAGCAATATCATAAAAAGGTTTTGTTTTTTTTATTATAAAACCTGACTTAATTTTCCTACATTTAACGAAGAGTTGAAAATGTTTTTCAGTATAGATCTTTTTTTTTAAATCAATAACGACTCCTGTTTTATGTTTATTTAATATATAATCGACATCTCCTATTCCTTTATTACATAAAAAAGGTATTCCCATTGCAAATGCCTCAAACATTTTTGTTGGTGACATTGCTTTTCTGGAAAAAGTATTTTTTATAAAACTAATCATCAAATCAAAACATGATAAAAACATAGGTATTTTATTTCTATCAGCTTTATATATCTTAATTTTATCATAAATTTTTTTATTAAAGTTTTTGTTAATTATTTTTTTTAGTTCAATTGTTTGATGTGTAACAAAAATAAAAATTAAATTTTTATCTCTTTTTTGTAGAAATAAAAAAAAAAGTATCATCTTTTTAATTAAATATATTTGATTTATAGAGCCAGCATAACCTATTATACTTGCGTCTTTTCTTAAATTTAAGATTTTTTTTACTTTATTTTTATTGTTTTTTTTTATTTTAAAATAATCATAATCAGCACAACATGGAATAACTTCAATTGGTATTTTATTTTTTACTATTTTATTTAAGTGCGGCTTCACAGAATTAGTAAGACAAACAATATAATCTGAATTATTTAAAATAATAATTTCAAAATATTTAAAAAGTTTAGAATATAAAATATTTAATATATTTTTTTTATCCCAAATTTTATAATCAAACCTCTCTTCAATCCAAAATCCTCTAAAATCAAAAATAAGCTTAATCTTTAAAATTTTTTTAATAAAAAAACCTACTAAAGCAGGGATGTGACTTCTGCAATGAATTATTTTTATATTATTTTTCTTTATAAAAAATATTGAAGAAAAAAACATTTTGAATAGATCATAAATTTTTCCTATTTTTCCATACTTATTAGAAAATTTACTATATTTCCAAAAAATATTATTTTTGATTAAATCTAATTTTATTATTTTTATTTTTTCCTCTTCAATATTATTAATTTTTTCAAAACTAATAACATTTATTTTGCGTTGAGAGCTGGAAATAGATTTTAAATAAGGGATAATTTGACTTTTTCCCAAAGGATCCATTAATCCATCATAAGTTAGAAATAAATGATTAAATTTTTTATTAATCATATTTTTTGGAGAATTATTCTAAATCTATTACCAATTTTAAAACCTAAAAAATTAATCATTGAAAAAATTATAGCAACTTTTGCAATTAATTTTTTGATCATGCTTCCACTATTATATGGCCAGCCAGTTTCATAAATTTCATATTGTATAATTTTGTATTTCTCTTTTTTTTTTATCATTGATAGTTGGTTATTAAAATTACAAAAAAATAAGTGGTAAGGTTTAAAATTATTTTTTAGATTAGGTTTAAATAATTTTTTTATATTTCCAAATAATAAAATTGAGAAGTTGACAATACTAAAATTTCTTTCAATTGGTCCCTCTATATATAAAAGACCTTTTTTTTTTATGTTTTTGTGCAATTTATTTAGTAAATTATCTGGATTTGGAACATGTTCTAAGACATCTCCCAAATGAATAACATCAAAAAAATTATTAAATTTTTTTTTTTTAATTGTCTTATTTTCCAAAAATCTTGCCTTTTTTAGAGTTTTTCTGCATTTTTTAATTGTGTTTAAATCATATTCAACTCCATAACATTCATGCTTATTTTGAATTTTTCTGATAAAATGTCCATTACCGCATCCAAAATCTAAAAGTTTTATTTTCTTTTTAACAAAATAATTCAGATATTCAGCTGATAATTTGTATTCATTTGTCTCTAAATTAGAATAAAATTTATCATGATAAGATTTATTTTCATATAATTTTTCTAAATCTTTTTTATTTGGATATGGATCAATTTTTACAAAATTACAGTTTAAGCATTTTTTATAATAAAATATCTTATCATTGAAATAAGTATTAAATGGAAAAGCTAAAGTAAATTTTTTTTTATTACAAATAATGCAATTTTTATTTTTCATAGTTAATTAGTTCTAAATACTGTTTGGAAATCTTGCTTATCCTAAAATCTTGAGATCTTTTTATTAATAATTTTTTATTATGTTTTTTTTTTAAGCTTTGTTGGATTGCGATTGCAAGTTTTTTTGGATTTTCAATTGGAACTAATTTTCCATATTTTCCTGCTTCTAAAATTTCAGAAGGACCACTTTTACAATCAGTTGAGACTACTGGTAAGCCATACCCCAAAGATTCTGCTATAACATTTGAGAAACCTTCCCATTTAGATGAGGATACTAATAAGTCAGCTGTTTCATAATATTTTTGCATGTTAGCTTCAAAATCAATGAAGATAATTTTATTTCTTAGTTTTTTATTCTTTACAAATATTTTTAATTTTTTTTTCAGTGGACCATTTCCAACAATTATAAGCTTGAAATTTTTATAAGGCTTTAATAAACAAAATGCTTTTATCAAGTTAAAATGATCTTTTTGTACTTTTAAACTTCCAACATTTAAAATTCTATATTTTGTACCACGTCCCCAAATATTTTTTTTTGAAAATAATTCTTTTTTTTCAAAAAATTTTTCTTTAATTAGTGGATTATTAATCACTTTAATTTTTTTTTTTAAGTTGCTACTAATATGTATTAAATCCTCTTTAACTCCATTTGAAACAACTATTATGTGATTTGCAAAAAAATAAGTTGTTTTTACTATAATCTTGAAAATTTTTTTTGGAAAAAAGATTTCTTTCTCAACAGAAGTTGATAGATGTACATGATCGACTAAAAAAAGTTTTCCAATTTTAAAACTTGCCATCCAACTCAATACAGTTAATGATGTTAAGGGCCACATTTGGGCTAAAGTTATATCTGGCTTATGTGTTTTAAAAAAATTCAATAAAGGAAAAAATAATTCCCTTATTTTTTCTTTTTTTAAAGAAATTATTTTGATTTTTTTTGAGATATCTTTCAAATACTCTCCCTTTTTATTCATCAGGACAAAAGTTACCGAATATCCTTTTGAAATCCAATCTGATGCCAAGTTAATACAAACTTTTTCTGCTCCACCAGCTCTTAAATCTGGTAAAATAAAAGCAATTTTCATTGTTAGTTTAAATTTGATTTCCCTTGTAAAGTTGATTTAACTCTTCTTTATCAAATTCGTAATTAGTATTTTTTTTTCCTAAAAAGTAAAATCCTGAAGAGCTATCCCATGATGCTTTTTCAGATATAATTTTATCAAACATTCTTAAAAAGAAAAATGGAATAATACTAAAGTAGTTAGCTATTTTTTCATTAGACAAAGACCAGATAAAGTACTTTATCGACCAAGCAAGTGTTACTCCTGGGCCACCATTTATTCCAACATCAATTTTTTCAAAACTTCTAAATAGATATCTATGGCCCGATGCTGTATATCTTGTAAAATCATTTTTACCCATGTGAATTTGCTGCATAAATGGTGTTTCTGAATAAACTATTCCTCCTTCTTTAAGTGCTCTAAAAATTTCTTTGACAACTACTTCTGGAGAAACAACATGTTCTAAAACTGCTTGGATCCAAATAGCATCAAAAGTTTCATTTTTAAATGGCAGATAATGAGCATCTACAATATAATCAACGTTTTTTGTTCCGACTAAATCTATACTAGTAATATTCACTTTCTCACTTTTCCACAAATCATCAGTACCAGAACCTTTTGAGGCTCCACCTATAACTAAAACTCTTTTATTATTATCTTTATCTAATTTATTTAAAAATTTAATGACGTTATCTTCAGTAACAACAGATGTTCCATAAACAAAATTTAAAATTTTTTCTTTAAATATATTCTTATCTAACCTTTCTTTTTTAAAGATTATTTCATTTTCTTTAATCAATACATTTTCTAAATTAAAATTAATTAATATCGGCAAACTATTTTTGACAATATAACTGAGTTCACATTTTTCACAAAAATATTTGTTTTTTTCAAACTTTATTTCAGTAATTTTACATGATGGACATACTAAATATAATTCGATTTCATTCATTTTTCACTATTTTGTAAATCTAAATTGGTAAACCAAAATGCCTCCAAATAAAAAACCTAGAAGTGAAAAGGATATAATAAGATTTTGTTTTGTTAAATAAGCTTGTTCAGCCTTAATAAGTACATTTAATTTATCAATTTTAAAAACACTTTGAAAGTCAACATCCGATAAGATGTTATTTACAGCTTCCAAACCTTCTTTTGTATTAAATAAGCTCTCAAACTTTTTATCCCTACTTTCTTCAATGAATTCTTCTTTAAATTGTAATTTATCACATTCTCTTGACAATTTAATAAGTTCAGACAAATTTTCAAATATTTTAGGAATATTCACTAAATCGTTTAAAAAATTCTCTGGACTTATATTTTTTTTTTGGTCTGTTATATATTGTTTACCATCTATTATAGATGCAAAAATAGGTTGAAATTCATTACACATTTGTTCCTGAAGTGTTTTGTTAACTGTTGTATATTCTGTTTCTGTAAATTCTTTTTTTATTTTTTCGTTCTCGTAATCTCTATATTTTTTGAATTGATTGATTTTAAAACTAGCTCTTATTATTTCGTCATTAGTGTTTACAATTATTTTATTTTTTAATCTTTGGAAAGATAAATCAAATAGTGTATTTAAACATTTTTCCATAGCTATTTTATTTTCTGAAGAAAAAGTTTTAGTTTCTATAAAAATTGAATTATCTGTTAGATCGCTATCAATATTGAAACATCCTGCTGATAATCTTGCATCTCTCTGGTATCTTATTAAGCTGTAGTTTATAGACCGATACAGCTCTTCATTAATCGATCTTATTTGTTGTGAAATTTTTTGATTTGATGTCAGTTTTGAAATTTCAAGTAACAATGAATTATTGGTTTCAACTTCTATAATTACAATTATTTTTTCTAGTTTTGAACTATCCATAAATTTCTTATGAGAAAGAAAACCAAAACTTCCTGTAATCAGAGCAAATATAAAACCGACTAAAATCAATTGTGTATATTTGTTTTTTAAGATAGTCATATATAGATAAATTATATATATATTGCCCTAAAAAAAATTCAAATGAAAATATTAGTAACTGGAGCGGCAGGATTTATAGGCATGCATGTCTGTAACGCTTTACTCAAAAATGGGAAAAAGGTAGTTGGGATAGATAATATTAATGATTACTACAGTGTAAGATTAAAAAAACATAGATTAAAAATTCTGAAAGATTTCAAAAATTTTAAATTTATAAAAGCTGATATTAAAAATAAAAATAAGTTAAAAAAAATTTTTTCAAAAGAAAAATTTACTCATGTCATTAATTTAGCAGCACAAGCTGGTGTTGCTTACTCTTTAATTAACCCTCATAGCTACATTGATAGTAATATAATAGGCTTTTTAAATATTTTAGAAAATTGCAAAAATAATAAAATTAAGCATTTAATTTACGCAAGCAGCTCTAGTATTTATGGATTAAATAAACAGGCTCCATTTAGTGAAAATCATAATGTAAGCCACCCTATAAGTTTATATGCAGCTAGCAAAAGATCAAATGAACTAATGGCTCATACTTACTCACATTTATATAATTTACCAACAACTGGGTTAAGGTTTTTTACAGTTTATGGGGAATGGGGTAGACCTGACATGGCTATATATATTTTTACTAAATCCATCTTAGAAGACAAAAGTATAAATATAAATAATTATGGAAACATGTATCGAGATTTCACATACATATCAGATATAGTAAGCCCAATAATTAAACTTTTAAACCAAACACCTAAGAAAAATCTTAAATTAAAAAATTTAAAAACTTTTGAAAGCACAGCTCCTTTTAGGTTGTTTAACATTGGTAACAATAATCCTGTAAAACTAAGTAAAATGGTAGACATTATTGAAAACATTTTAAATAAAAAAGCTATAAAGAATTTAAGAGGAATGCAAAAAGGAGACGTTCCTATGACAAAAGCCGATACTAGAAGATTAAAAAAAATAACTGGATTTAAGCCCAATACACCAATTACCGTTGGTATAAAAAGATTCATAAAATGGTACAAAGAATATAATAAAAAATAGTTTTTTAGAAAAATTTGTTAATTAATATATCTCATAAAATTAATTTCTATACAAAATTTGACTTCCCAATTCATCAATTTTAAAATTAACTACCTTAAATTTTGATAATTTTTTAACTAATTTTCTTTTTTCAACTTTATTTTTTGTCAAATATAAAATAAATCCTCCACCACCAGCACCTAAAAGTTTTGCACCACTTGCGCCATTTCTTAAGCCAAGATTTATAAGTTCATCAATTTTTTTATTTGATACTCCTGGAGATAACTTTTTTTTTAGTTCCCAAGATTGATTAAGTAATTTAGATATTTCTATTAAAAAGGATTTTTTTTTGGAATACAAAATATCTTTAGCTTGCAAGGTATTAACATGTAATTCTTTTAAAAAATTTTCATTTTTATTAATGTTTTTAATTTTTTCCTTTTCTATTATTTGTGCATGTCTTTGTAATCCAGTAAAATACAAAATCATATTATCTAACAGACCGTTAATCTTATCCTGTGGAATATTTATTGGATTAACAGATATTTTTTTTTGCGAAAAATTTATGATATTAAAACCACCAAAGGAACAAGCGAATTGATCCTGATATCCAACAAACTCTTTTAATATTTTTTTTTCAACATATACCGATTTATTTGCTAGCTCTCTCTTTGTAATTGACTCATGATTATTTGTATAAATTAAGTTAATCAATGAGACAGTAAATGCTGAGCTTGAACCTAAACCAGAAAGTGCTGGCAAATCAGCACTGTGAATTATTTCTAGACAATTTTTACGTTTATCAAAATTATTTAAAACTGCCTTTATACTTTTATGCTTAATTTCTTTAATTGAATTAGTAGACTCATTCTTAAAATATCTTAATCTATATTTAAAAGGGTGAATGTCTGGTATTTCTCTTAAAGTTGCATAGCAATATTGATTTATAGACATTGAAATAACCATGCCTTCATTATTTTCAAACCACTCCTCAAAATCTGTACCACCACCAAATAAAGAAATTCTTAATGGAGTTCTGCAAATTATCATTTTATATATTTTTGTAGTAAATACTCTTACAGTTTTTTAAAAACTTTTGTATAAAATAGTCTGAAGTAAAAGTTTCTATACCAGATGAATTTAAAAACAATTCATAATTGTATAAATATTCATTATATTCGTCTTCTCTCATTTCACTGAGTTTTTTATATAATAAATCTAAACTTTTAAATTTTCTGTAATCAATAAAACATTTTTCTGGAATATATTTGGTAATGTTGCTTGCACCATAATAAATTGGCACTGTTTTTGAGTAAAAAGCATCGAAGATTTTACTTGTTATATAACCATCAATTTTAAAATTTTCAAAAGCAAAAAAAAATTTGTACTTACTTGCAGTGAGATTTCTATCTTTTGCATAACCTTGCCATGATGTATTTATTTTAAAATTTAAGAATTTTCTTAATTTAGTAAATCGTGGATAATTTAATCTATTCAAAATTTTCCAATTCCAAGGAATCACATACTCATCCCACCCCTTACCATAAAGATCAAACTCATTTACCTTATATTTCTGAAACCAATTAATTATTTTTTTTCTTTCTTCATGAAGGCTATTTTTTTTTAAAAAATTTTTATTTGCATTAAACATACATGCAAGTTTTTTCTTATTAAAATTTTCTTTTGGTATTTGATGGTTTTCTAAAACACAATTATGCATTTTTTTATATTTGATTTCATCAATATAATTATCATCAAATGTAAAAATTATATCAAAAGTATTTAGGCTAGATTTGCTAAAACTTTCTGGTTCTATATATTTGCACTCTTCAGTTATTAAAATTTTTGGCTTATTATTGTTATTTAAAAATTTTATTCCGTATTTAGACTGTTTATTAGGAACACCAATAAATACCAAAAGATCTATGTCACTAATATTTTTAATTGTATCAACTGTATATAATTTTATTTTTGGTTCATTTTTTAAACAATAATCAAATAAATCACAATACTTCTGTAATCCATTTCCACCTGTAGGATCTAATGAATTTTTAAAAATATAATTATTTAAAAGTTGATCTTCTCTTGTCCAAAAAGCAATATTCATCTTTTATAATTTTTGAATTTTTTTTAGATCTAAATTTTTTTTATTATCTACTTTAAAAATATTTTTTTTAAAATTAATAATAGATTTTCTTAATCCTTTTTCTAACGTAATTTTTTCTTTGAAAAAATTATTATACTTAATCATTTTGTTTAAGTTAAATCTTGTATTTAAAGATTTATCAAATTTTAAATTAGAACTTATATTATGATTTATTTTTTTAATTTTTTTTTCATCAATAAAGATAATTTTTTTTGGTTTCTTAATGATTTTAAAGATTAAAGTATAAAAATTTATCCAATTAAAAAATTTTGAGCTAGCTATATTAAATATTTTTCCATTTATATTTTTGTTGTCAATCAATTTCATAAAGTTATAAGCAAAATCATCAGCATGCATTAAGCTCCAATTTGATTTTCCATTATTATGAATTATTGCAGGTTTGTTATGTAATAATCTGAATAAAATTTCATACCCATATCCATTGATGTTTGTAGGAAAACTAAAAAAATTATATATATGACCAGGTCTTATTATTACTACTGGAAATTTAATTTTTTTGTAGAATTTAATAAATAAATTTTCGCTTTCAATTTTATCTCTAATATACTTATTTTTTAAAATATGTATTTTTGATTTCTCAGTAATTTTTAAATTATTTTTTCTTTGATAACAACTTGCAGTACTTATAAAAAAATATTTATCAGTTATATCTTTAAATAATAAGATATCTTTCATTGCCTGCTTTTTGTTCATAATTAAAAAATTAATTACACAGTCAAATTTTTTACCACTTAATTTTTTTTTTAACGTTTCTACACTGGTACTATTATAATCGGTATTAATTTTCTTAATTTTTCCATTGAAATTTCTTTTTTTTATTCCTCTTGTTATTAAAGTTATATTATGACCTAGTTTAATAGCTTCTTTCACACAGCTAAAGCTAATGACACCAGTTCCTCCTATAAAAAGTATATTCACAAAAATATTAATTTTTTTAGATTTTATTTTTCATTATTGTAAGTATATATAATTATTATTTTTATTCACAAATAAATGAAAAACAGACTAATCAATTTTGAACAAAAAGTAAAAAAGATATATGAAAATGGAACAATTAAAGCTCCAATTCATTTATCTGGAAATAATGAAGATCAGCTGATTAAAATATTTAAAAAAATAAAAAAAAATGATTGGGTCTTTTCTACTTGGAGAAATCATTATCATGCACTTCTTCATGGAGTAAATGAGAGTTGGCTTTTAAAACAAATTGTAAACGGAAAAAGTATGGGAATTATTTCTAAAAAAAATAATTTTTACTCGTCTGCAATTGTTGGTGGAATATTACCAATCGCTATGGGTGTTGCTCTTTCTATTAAAAGAAAAAAAAGTAAACAAAAAGTATATGTATTTATAGGTGATATGACTTTTGAAACTGGTATTTTTCATGAAACATATAAATATTCATCTAATATGAATTTACCTATCAAATTTATAATTGAAGATAACGGCTTAAGTACTAATACTCCAACTAAAAATGCTTGGGGTGGAAAAACAAAAGTACCTAAAGATATTACTTATTATAAGTATAAAAGAAAATTTCCACATCATGGAACTGGGAACTGGATATTATTTTGAAAAAAAAATTGAAATATAAAAATGAATTAATTCGCTCAATGACAATGTTGAGTAAAAATAAGAAAACTATTTTTTTAGGTCAATCAGTTATGTATTCAGGCAATGCTATATTTAATACTCTTATCAATGTTCCAAATAAAAAAAAAATAGAATTTCCAGTAGCAGAGGAAATGCAAATGGGCGTATCAATTGGTTTGGCTATGAATGGATATATACCAATAACTTGTTATCCAAGGTTTGATTTTTTAATTCTTGCGTGCAATCAAATGATAAATCATTTAGATAAGATGAGAGCTATGTCTCAAAAACAATTTAAATTAAAAGTAATTATAAGAACATCTGTTGGATCTAAGAAACCTCTTGACGGTGGAATACAGCATACTCAAAATTATACTGATATGTTTAAAAGGGTTTTGACTGAAATTGAAGTAATTTACCTTAACAAACCAACAGATATTTTTAAAACTTTCAAGAGGTGTATCAATCCAAAAATAAAAAAATCTTTTTTAATTGTTGAAAATGGAGATTTTTATAATGCTAAATAAAAAAAAAATTTTACTTTGTGGTGCAACTGGTTTTATTGGAAAAAATATTGCATTAAAATTAACTAAAAATAAAAATTATCAACTAATATGTACCTTCTGGAAATCTAAACCTTTTAAGTTAAAAAATTGTAAATGGATTAAAGCTGACCTTAGAAATAGTAAGAGTGTTAATAAAATAACTAAAAACATTGATATAATTATTCAGGCTGCAGCAACTACATCTGGAGCAAAAACAATAATTTCAAAGCCATATGAACATGTAACCGACAACGCTATAATGAATTCTTATTTATTGCGCTCATCTTTTGAAAATAAGATTAAACATTTTATTTTTTTTAGCTGCACAGTAATGTACCAATCTTCAAAAAAACCACTAAAAGAAACTGATTTTAATCCATCTAAAGAACTTTTTCCTAATTATTTTGGTGTTGGGAATACAAAATTATATATTGAAAAAATGTGTAAATTTTATTCTAAAATTAGTACTACTAAATTTACTTGTATTAGGCATTCAAATGTTTTTGGTCCTTTCGATAAATTTGATTTGAATAAAAGTCATTTTCTTGGAGCATCAATAACTAAAGTTATGAATGCTAGCAAAAAAATTACTGTATGGGGAGATGGTAAAGAGAAAAGAGATCTTATATATATTGATGATTTGGTTAACTTTGTAAAATTGTCAATTCAAAATCAAAAAAGTAATTTTAGAATTTATAATTGTGGCTCTGGAAAATCATACTCGATAGAAAATATTATAAAAAAAATTATCAAAATCTCCAAAAAAAAAATTGAAATTGTTTACGATAGAACTCAACCAACAATTAAAACATTCTTAAGTCTTGATTGTAAATTAGCAGATAAAGAATTGGGTTGGAAACCAAAAATTAGTTTAGATAAGGGGATTTTTTTTACACTAAAATGGTGGAAAGAAAATTTTAAATAGATGTCTTTTTATAAAAATAAAAAAGTTTTAGTCACTGGTGGAACTGGATTAATTGGAATGCCTCTAGTTAAAATGTTAATAGAAAAAAAGGCAAAAGTAACTGTTGTATCCCTAGATTCTAAAAAAAGAGCTCCTAAAAATTGCAAATTTATCAAGATTGATTTAAGAGAGTTATCTAACTGTCTAAAGGTTTGCAAAAATAAAGATATAGTGTTTCATTTAGCTGGTGTTAAAGGTTCTCCTAAAATGACCATGCAAAAACCTGCGAGCTTCATGGTTCCAACTATCATGTTTAGTTTTAATATGATGGAAGCTGCTAGAAGATGTAATGTTAAAAGATTTATGTTCACTAGCTCAATTGGGGTTTACGCTCCTAGTAAAATATTTAATGAGGATGATGTTTGGAAAACATTTCCCTCTAAAAATGATAAATTTGCTGGATGGGCCAAGAGAGTTTGCGAGTTGCAGGCAGAAGCATATAAAATTCAGTATAATTTAAAAAATTTTTCAATTGTAAGACCAGCTAACGTTTATGGACCAGGGGATAATTTTGATCCAAATAATGCAATGGTTATACCATCACTAATTAATAGGGCTATTTCTGGAGAAAATCCATTAAATGTATGGGGTGATGGTTCTGCAATCAGGGATTTTATTTACTCAGAAGATGTTGCAAAAGGAATGCTTCAAGTAGTTCAAAAAAACTATAATAAACCAGTAAACTTAGGCTCAGGTAAAGGAGTATCAATAAAGAAAATTGCAAATGCTGTCGCAAAAATGGTACCTGGAGGCCCTATTAAAATAATTTGGGATAAGACAAAACCAAGTGGAGATAAAATGAGAAAAATGTCCACAAAAAGAGCTTTATCTATAAACATCAAGCCTAGTGTCAAACTTGAAATAGGGATAAAAAAAACAATAGATTGGTACCTTAAAAATTCAGAAATTCCCTCAGATAGATTTAATTCTTTTACAGAAAAAAATTAATTTAAATAACCTTTTGATATTTTTTCAATAATTTATTCAAAATATTAAGATATTAATAATTATTCTTAAATTTAATATCACAGTAATTGAAAATTTTTATAAGTTCTTTGATGCCAGTATCTAAAGTAACTTTAGCTTTAAATCCATGCTTCTCAATTTTTTTGTTACTTACAAAATAATCTCTTTTATCTGGATCTTTACGATTTTTAATAATATTTATCTCTAAATCTTTAATGTGTTTTTTAATTTTCTTAGCCAGTTGTATCTTAGTAATATTGGCAGATGATAACCCTAAGTTATAAATATTGTTTTTTAATTTTTCAAAATTATCTATCGCAAAAACAAAAGCATCAACAATGTCTTTTACATGAATATAGTTCCTTCTAAAATTAGGTTCAAAAATTTCTAATTTTTTGGTTTTTATGGCTCTTTCAACAAAATTATTTACAAGAAGATCTGTTCTCATTCTATAAGAGTATCCAAATACTGTTGCCAATCTAAAACAAATAGAATTCCCTCTTTTGAAGATTAATTCTTCTGCTTTAACTTTGGTAGTTCCATATAAAGATACTGGTTTTAATGGAGAAGTTTCATCACAAAATTTATTTTTCTCACCAACACCATATCCAGAATTAGTTGTTGGATAAATAATTTTTTGATTTTTTTTAATAAATTTTAATAAT
>ENA-UOXV01004577-UOXV01004577.1-marine-metagenome-genome-assembly--contig:-NODE-4577-length-15762-cov-5.254791_pt1 | contig 15762 bp, 4 predicted proteins | sample MGYA00238165_ERZ766961 | MGnify/ENA primary metagenome ERZ766961 (study PRJEB28924, sample SAMN03173240) | marine metagenome | biome: Marine; feature: Water; material: Subsurface seawater | place: North... | reverse complement strand
GCTCAAGTGCGGCCCGAGCGCGCTGGACTTTGGGGAGGTGTCCGTGCTGAGCGATAACCTCAAGTTCTTCACCGTGACGAACGACGACGACCGGTCGGTTTTGGTGCACGTGGACACGGGTGGGTCTCTGGAGCTGAAGAACTCGAGCCCGTCGTCGCAGGTCGTCCCGCCGGGGAAAACCGCGCACTTTGGCATCGCGCTCTGCGTCGATCGCGTGGAACGGAACTTTAAAACCACCGTCGGGTACTCCATCAACAGCAACCGCACCACGAGCTACACCTTCGACGTCCTCGCCGACGTCGTCCCGGTGCAGCTGGACCTCAACGCCTCCGAGCTCAAGTTCAAATTCGTACCTGAAAACTGGGAAGATACCGTCACGGAGACGCTCGTGGTGACCAACCCGAACATGTACGCCGCCGAGTACCAGTGGCGCGTCCCGCCCGGGTGCGTGTACAGCGTCGAGCCCGCGCGAGGTGCGGTCCCAGGGAACGGCATGCAGCCGGTGCGGATCACGTGGTCGCCCTCGTGGACCGCCGCCGGCGGACCGACGTCGACTGAAAATTTCGCCACTCTCACCATGGACGTCGTGGGCGGGAGCACGTCCCGGTCCGTGCGATGCACCGCGGAATACGGCGAACCGAGGCTGCGTTTTAAGGAACAGGCGCTGGACTTTGAGACGATCGCGGCTGGGCTGGTGGCGACGAGGCACTGTACGCTGAAGAACGTCGGGCGGTTCGACGCGGTGTATCGGTTGGATGAAAATTTCAAGGCGAAGCACCCGTCGTTTTCTTGCGACCCCGACTTTGGGTCCATACGGCCGGGCGCTTCGCAGCAACTCGCCGTGACGTTCGAGTCCCCGCACCCCGGCGCGCACAAGGTGAACATGCAGATTGGCGTGCGCGGGGGGAAACCGGTGAAGATTCCCGTGCTCACGAACGTCATCGTCCCGACGGTGCACTGCAAGCAGCAGGCTTTGAAATTCGGCGACACGCACCGGATGGAGATCACCAAGCGCCCGGTGACGCTCGTGAACACCTCTGAGATCGACGCGGAGATGACCTGCGACTTGCGCCGCTATCCCGACTTTGACCTGGAGATCTCACCCGAGGCGTGGTCCCCGGAGTACTACGAAGATGTCCCGGTGTATAAGCTCGAGACGGATCCGAGCACCGGCGGGTCGCTGTATAAGATTCACGTCGCCGGCAAGCGGGAGCTGACGTTCCGCATGGTGTTCCACCCCACGGACGCCGCTCGGAAGGTTTCGTTCGCGATGCCGATCCTCCTGGAAGGTGTCGTGCACCAGCCCACGCCGGCGGAGAACCTGTGCAAGACAGTCACGGCGGAGTCGAAGGAGCCGCGGGTGCTGCTGGGCGCGTCGCTGGTTGACTTTGGGCACAAGATTCTTCTCCGCGAGGGCATGAGGAAGATCCCCCACGTCCAGACGTTCACCCTGACGAACAACGACCCGAGCGACGGGCCGGAGAGTCTGCACTGGGCGTTCGGTAAGCCCGTCGCGCTCGATGCCGACGAGGCGAGCGTCGTCGACGATGGGTCCCCCAAGCCCTACGACCTCATGCACACGTTTCAATTCGAGCCCAAATTCGGCATCCTTGAAAGAGGCGAATCCGTCGCCGTCAAGTGCAGCTTCTCGCCGATGCTGGCGACGCAGTTCGAGGGCAAGGTGCCGGTGTACCTGGACGGCGCGGCGAAGACCAAGAGCGCGCACCTCCGCTTCGGCGTCGCGGGTTTAGGCGCGTACCCGAGGGTCAAATTCGACGAGAGGGAGGTGAGGCTGGCGCCGACGCCCCTCGGGGTCCGCACCACCCGGCGACTGTGGCTCATCAACCACGGCTTCGATAACATGGGCATCACGTGCAAGCTGCCCGCGGACAAGCTGGCGGTGCCGCTGCAGATCGAGTGGCCGGAGGGGCAGATGATCGGCATCGCCAAGCAGAAACTCCCGGTGGACGTCAGCTTTGAGAGCAAAAAACCTCTGAGCTTCACCGCGACGATTGAGTTTTTGGACGAGGACGGGGGACGGTTTTCCATTCCGGTGTCGGGCATCGCCGATAACTGCACGCTCACCACGGAACAATTCCTCGCCGCGAACGACGGGTGCCTGACGATGGACGGCGCGGACGTGAACCGGCCGGTGATGCTGCCGAAGACGGCGCGATACATGGCGCCGCCGATGGCGCGGCTGGACGCGGGCGTGGACAACGCCAACTTGGCGCGGTGGCTCAACGCTTGTACGCCCGAGGGCCCCGTCCGCGACGTTCCGGGCGATTTCATCCGCAGCAAGGGACTTTTACTGATCGACATCATCAAGTTCTGGACGGGGCGCGAGATTGTCGCGACGGTGGAGAAGCACGGGCTGAACAGGCGCCAGCACGCGCTCTGGCTCTGCGATCGTTTCGATAAGATTTTGACGTACCTGAAGGGCACGGGCGCGCTGCTCAACGGCGTATACCCCGAGTTTCTCGTCGACGAGCAGGACTACCACAGGCTCTTACGGGACAAGATGGCCAAGGTACAGAGCGGCGAGTGGTCCATCGTGGACGGCGACAGGTTAGACCACTGGATCGCGCTCTACGAGGACCGCGACAGGTTCCGCGAGGTAAACGCGTCTGCGTGGCGCGCCGTGCTGACGCAGACGATTCGCATCTTTGTCCTCAACCGCGTCACGCCGAAGCAGTTCAGGACGGTGCCCAACTGCGGTGACCTCGCGGTCGACTCCGCCACGGACACGTCCATCGTGGGGTCCAACGTCTTCTCCGTCGCCGAGAGCATCATCCTGAAGTGGATGACGCACCACCGAGCGAATGCATTCCCGGGTGCGTCGCGAGTGTGCGATTTCGACGATGACTTACGCGACGGGACGGTGCTGTACGGGCTTTTGGTCAGCCACTGGCCGAGCCTCTCGCAGTTCTCTCGGGATATGAAATTCGTACCGGAGACGCGCGAGGCGATCGTGGCGAACCACGAGGTGGTGCTGGACATGTTAAGGTACGTGCAGCTGTCGTACGACGACGTCACCGCCGAGGAGCTCGCCGGCGCGAGCCCGAGCGAACGGCTATTGTTCTGCCTGTTTCTGTACAACCACCTGCCGCAGCTCGTGCCACGGACGGTCATCGACTTCCCGGCGCTGCTCGGGCAGAAGGTTGTCAAGAACATCGAGCTGACGAACCCGGCGCTGGCGCCCATCGTGTACTCGGTGCGTCTGGAGGGAAACCCCGACTTTACGGTTGAGGCGAAGACGGTGCGAATGGAGAAGAGGAGCACGGCGCAGCTCGCGGTTTCTTGCGTGCCCACGTCGTCACTGCCCGATCGATGCCGCCTGATTCTCGCGGCGGTCAAGGAGGATTCGCAGGTGAACGGCAGCACACTCGTGTTCGACCTGAACCCCGTGGTGAAATCGTCCGAGCCCATCCGCAAGATTGACTTCAAGGCGAAGTGCTACGAGTTTGCCGAGCAAATCGTCGAGGTTCAAAATCCGTACCCCGGAGACTGCGAGTTTGGCATCGTCTGCACCAACTACTCCGCGGACCAAGTCGAGGCGATGGCCGCCGCGAAGGAGGATGAACAGATGGCGTTGCACTCCGCCGCGTACACCGGGCGGACGCCGAGGACATCGAGACGATCGCAAAAGTCCATTCGCGAGTTGATGGGCAAACCGGCGGATCCCGCGCTCGGTAAGATTGACCCGACGCTCTACCCCGAACCGTTCGGGGTCGATCGCAGGTCGGTGCGACTCAAGAAGGGCGGGTCGGTGAAGCTACGCGTGAGCTTCCTCCCGTTCACCATGGGCTCGCACACCGCGCACCTCTCGTTTGAGGACCACAGCTTTGGCAAGTTTGTCTACGAGCTCGCGGGTGCCGCCGATCACCCGCACCCGATGGCGGAGCAAAAAGCCGACGTCGACATCAAACCGCAGATGTCTAACATCGTGGTGTCCTTCATCAACAACCCGCTCGAGCTCGCCAAGCGGACCTTCTTAGAGAAACACCCGCTCGCAAAGGTCAAGGAGCAGGCTGACCGCATACGAAAGGCTGAGCCGTGGCCGAAGAGTGTCGTGTACGCCCTGGAGGCTGTCTCGTCGCACATGGAGATTTTCGGCAAGCCGAGGCTTCCGCTCGTCAAGACCCCGAGGGCCGGTAAGAAGACCGTGACGAAGGGTGCCGACGGCCAGAAGATCGAGCAGATCATCCCGGGCGAGAACACCGTTCAACTTCAGCTGAACCTTCGCAACGCGGGCGTCTATCCCGGCAAGGTTGTCATGAAGTCGCAGTTTGACGTCAGGGTCGTCGACCTCGAGTACCGCTGCGGTCTCACCCTCGACGCCGCGCAGCTCGAGTTCGAATGCGCCGCGGGGCAATCGATCACCCAGAACATCCCACTGGTCAACAGCGGCATGAAGCCCATGAGCGTCACCGCCAACTTTGCCGGTCAGCGCGAGTACTTTGTGGGCCACGGCCGAGACATGGTCGTCGACGGCAAGAAAAAAGCGGATTTCCCCCTCACGTTTAAACCCGCGAGGCCGGGAACTTTCCACGCCAAACTCGTGCTCAAGACTGGCGGCGAGAGCATCTCGTACGCGCTCAAGGGTATCGCCAACGAGCCACTGGCGCGTGGCCACGTCGTCATCGACGCCGACGCGAGGGGACGGACCAGGCACAGGTTCACGGTGCCCAACGTATTCGGCGCCGAGCGCGAGGCGGCTTACGACGTGAGCTCCGACCTCAACTTTGTCGGCGGGGATCCGCAGTGCGTGGTTCTGGCCAACGATACGTCCACCTACGACATGGCCATCGCGCCCACGTGCTCCGGCGTGTTCCACGGCAGCGTCACGTTCACGGCGCCGGACGGGTCGTTCGTCTGGTGGACGCTCGAGGTCAGAGCGGCGCCGCCGCCGGTTGAAGACACGCTGGACCTAGCCGTTCCCGTTCGGGGCGCGCTGACGACGCAGATCACGCTCGCGAACCCGTCGGATCAGGCTGCGACGTTTCGTATCTACCGCGAGGGCCACGGCGTGCTCGGCGCGGACACCATGCGAATCGACGCGCGGTCGGAGAAGACGTACGACTTGGTGTATTCGCCGATGCTCACGGGACCGACGGAGGGGAGCGTTCGGTTCGTGTCCGCGGAGCTCGGTGAGTTTTGGTACGCGCTCAGGCTCGACGCCCTCGACGCACCGCCCGTGCTGGTTCCCGAGATGACCTCCGAGGTTGGAGGCAAGCGCGGTGTCGTGGTTCTGGACATCGAGAACCCGCTCGACGAGGAGGTGCTGGCGACGCTGTCGTGCCCGGATAATCCCCGCAACTTCATCGTGGCGCCGCCCAGCGTGACCTTACCCCCTTTCGGCGTTGGCAAGTTCAAGGTGACGTACGCCCCGAGCGCGTTGAACCAACTGGAGCACGGGACGATCGTCGCCACGAACGAGGAGGCGGGGACGTGGACGTGGTCCGTCAGCGGGCGCGGCGCGGAGCCCACCGAGCTCCCGGCGACGGACATCTTCGTCACGCTCGGGCAATCCGGCGTCGGATCGGTCAGCTTCCAGAACCCTTTCCACGACCCCATCTTCGTCGACGTCGCCATCGAAACCGACGAGAGCACGGGGGTGTGGGAGGACATGCTCAAGAAGAAGCAGGGCGTGCGCGTGGACGGGTTCCAGGTGGTTCCCCTCCCGTTCAAGTTTTCACCCGCGTCGATGACTCGCCACCGCGCGAACATGGTCATCACCACCCAGAGCGCGGGGGATACGCTGACGTGGAGGTACCCCTTGATCGGCATCGCGGAGGCTGTGCCCAAGGGTGAGGACTTCAGGATCGAGGGTAAGGCGCGGCGTCGGTGCGAGATGGGCCTCGAGGTGTTTCTCCACGGCCTGAAGGTTGACGTTCCAATCGAGCACTACGACTTTGAAGTCGTCGTGCCCGAGTCGGAGAAGCACCACCTTCGCAAGGCGTTGGTCATCAAACCCTTGATGGCGAACCTGACGCCGAAGACCAGGAGTCTGCGATTCGCCGTCGCGTTCCGGCCCAAGCGCGCGGTGTCCTGCTCCATCGACTTCCTCGTGAACAAAGCGAGCGGCGGGCGGTGGCGGTTTCCCATCCACCTCGAGGCGATCGAGCCCGACATCGACGGCTCGGTGGTGGTCGAGGCCAACGTCAACGAGAAGGCTGAGGCGGTCTTCTCGCTGGCCAACCCCGATCCCGAGGCGTGCGCGTTCACCGCGTACTTCACCCCGGACTCCCCAGCGGAGTTCAGCGTCAAGCCAAACGTCGGCACGATGCTTCCGGGCAAGTCTCCGGAGACGCCTCTGAAGGCTGGCGGACACAAGGGCGTCGCGGTGGAAACCAACGACGGCGGCCCGGGTGTCGATCTGCGCATACGGTACAGGCCAAAGGACTACGGCGGGGATAAAGTCGGCCGACTCGTGGTCACCACGAAGGAAAACACGTGGGTGTTTGAGTGTATCGGGCGTATTCCCGAGTACACTAAACCGCGGGGGAAGACCAAACTGGACACCCGGATCGACCCGGCTATTGACGCGCATCTGAAGGTTGCGCAACGAAGGCGAAGGCCCGGGACGATCGTCCGGGAGAACCTGCGTACTGAGAATTATACCAGCAGGAGGCTGCTGAGCAAGACTCCAGGGCACGAGATCACGCCGAAGGAGCTCATGGAGACGACCAGAAGCCAGTTCAACTGACCTGAACCGGCGCGAGAAACTAGTGACATTTTTAGCAGTAACCTGTAAAATTTATTAGGCCCAAAAGAACAAAAACCGCCGCCGCGAAACTGCGACCGTATCCTGGGAAAACTCGACTTGAAGATGGGTCTTGAGCCCGTCCGGACGCCCGGCTCGCCCTTTTACCAGACGCACGCCGCTTAGGGACGTCGTCGACGGAGTCCAAGTGAACTCCCAAAGGCTCTTCCTAGACGAAGACGCCTGCCGCGCCGGAGATCCACGTGGGATCCGCGCGTATTTTTTGAAAGCGACGCTCGCTAGGGTTGAAAACCACTCGACCAAGCAGCCACCATGCCGAAGGGAGCGAAGGGGAAGGGAGGCAAGAACCGCCGCAGGGGCAAGAACGACGGTGACGAGAAGCGCGAGCTCGTCTTCAAGGAGGACGGCCAGGAGTACGCGCAGGTCCTGCGCATGCTCGGGAACGGCCGCCTGGAGGCGCAGTGCATCGACGGCGTGAAGCGCCTCTGTCACATTCGCGGAAAGATGCGCAAGAAGGTGTGGGTCAACACGGGCGACATCGTCCTCCTCGGTCTCCGCGACTTCCAGGACGAGAAGGCGGACGTCATCCTCAAGTATCTCGCGGACGAGGCCCGTTCCCTGAAGGCCTACGGTGAGCTCCCCGAGTCCATCCGCGTCAACGAAACAGACACCTTCGAGGAAGAACGCGACGAGAACGACGACTTTTTCGATTTCGATGATGTCGACGCCATCTAATCGCTTGGGCTCTGAGCTCTGTGGGGTCGAGGGTGTGGATGGATCACGAAAGTCGTGTACAGCTGGTACTTGTAATCGAGATGTCCATGTGAAACGAACACGGCGCGCCGACTGACTCTCTTTGCTAAAGTATGATAGTCTATTGCCTAGATCACGCCATCTCCGTCGCGTACGAACACTCGGGGAAAAAGTTTGGGTAAAAGTACGTCGCCTCCGGGCCGTCGTCGCGGCACAGGATGCCGTGCCTCTCCGCCATCAGCAGGTACTCCGACGCGATCGTCGGGTTTATGCCCAACGCCACGGACGCCGAGTACGTGTCCATCCGAGATGGCGACGAAGATGCTTTTCTTTCGCCGTCGTGACTTTCACTCGGCCGATTGATCATCTCCATCAGAGTCGCGCAGACCTCGTCGTCGCTCCTGTCCAGGCTCTGCACCACCTGTATCCCGCTGTCGAACCGCCTGAACTGCAGCGGCACCCCGAGCCGCTTCCACAGCTGGCACGCCTTCAACAGATCCTCCGGCGAGATCAACTCGCTCCCTCGCGCGCGGTTGAACAGGCAGAAGACATCCGGCAGCGGTAGGATCCCGCCGCTCTTCGCGAGTATCCTCGGGAGCCAGTCCCCGAGCTGCCTCGCGAGCTGCTGGTGGTACAGCGCCCCCGCCGTCTCCTTCGTGACGGGCGACGCTATCCCCATCGACAGCATCATCGCGTCCATCTCCGTCGTCTCCGCGGTCTCGGCGCCGGTGGATTCATCGGAACCGGTTACCCGTCTGCGTTCGACGGCGGCGAGGTGCTCGGCGAGTTGCACCATCTCCTTAGCCTTTGCCATCAGCGCGTTCATGTCGACGAACGCCTGGCCTAGCTGCGTCTGCCGCTGCTTGTGCTCCTGGTGCTGCCTGTGTAACACGCCGCCCACCCCCGCGTCGGTCGCGAACGCGGATCGGGAACCCGGTGGCGGGCCCGGCGGTGGATCTGGTTGCCCGGCAGGCACGGATGGTTGCACGCGAGTTGACACGGATGACGCGCCGCCCTGCCCCCCGCGCCTGCTGGAGGACGCGCCGCCCTGGGGTTCGGCGAGCCACGCCTTTTTCGCGAGCGCGTCGGTGACTGCGTGGGTGAATGCGTCGGGGGATTCGCCCCTGAAGGCGAGCACGAGCGCGCCCCCCGCGTCGTTCGGCCCGACGATGCCTCTTCGCAGCGCCATCCGCGTCCGTCTGGTGCGCGACCCGAACATCTTCAGAGGCACGGGCGCCGCCTCGATGACGCGCGAGAGATGCACGCTGCAGCTCAGACCCTCCGTCCCGGGCGCCCTGGCTTGGTCCAGCCATATCAGCCTGTGCGAGGTGACCATCGCGACGCCCGCGACGTACTTGTCAGCCTCCTTGCCCGGGAGCCCCCCGCGCATGTTCCCCGCGCGCTTGTCCCCGAACTCCGCGTCGACGCGCTCGATCATGCGTAGTTCCAGCTCCTCCGGCGCCAGTACTGGCCGGCCGCTCGGCGTGAGCGCCACACCCTCAACCAGGAGCGACATCGGGCGTGTGTGCTAAGGCTAAGCTAAGCGCGCCCCGAAGTGAGTGCGGGCCTGTCAAGACTTCTGTTGGCACATCCAAGTCAAAAAAAATTTAGGCGCGAAGTTCGAACCAGTGTTGGAGGCGCGACGATGGCGGACCGCGTGAGGCGCGTGTCGTTCCTGGTGGACCTCCGCGCGGGCACCGCCAAGGAGAGGGCGCAGGTCCGGCTGGTGCTGCGCCGGGTCCTGACGCACCTCTCGCGGCAGAGCCCCGCGCCCCCGCGATGGTCCTTCAGATTCTACGACTCCGCGCTGACCCCGCAGAGGTTCGACGCGAGGATGACGGCGCTCGCCAAGGCGTCGGCCGGGACGGACGATAAGCTGCCGACGCTGCGACGGGACGAGTTCCACGCGTGCACCCCCGACGTCATCGCCGCGGTGGTGCGCGCGTACGACCGATCCGTCGAGCTCTACAACGCCGACGCCGACGACGAGGGTGCCAACCTGGGCACCCCGCCCGAAAACAGAGACGGAGATCTCGACTCCATCGCCGGCCCCGACGCCGAGCGCACCGGCTGGTTCACCACGCTCGCGCGGCAGATGGCGGGGGTGATCCAACGCGCCGCGGGTGAGCTCGCGGGCATGACCGGCGGCGACGGCGACGGCGACGGCGGCGGATCCGAGCGGCAGCACAGCGCGGTGGTCATCCTCTCCAGGATGCACTTCGACGCCCCAGCGCGATCGAACGACGAGAACGATCCCGCGAAGCCGCCGGGCACGAAAGAAATCGACTTCCTCCGCCCGTTCAAGGGGATCGAAGACGCGTACAGGAAAGAACGCACCAGGGCCTACCTGTGTCGCCTGGGCGGCGACGACGACGGATGCAACGCTAAAGAGACGTCGATGGAGAAAAGAGCGGCGGAGCTCTTCGCCAGATTCGACGGTTCTTCCGTCCCCGCCGCCGCGCTCGCGCACGCCGCCGCACCGCGCGGGCTACCCCCCGGCCTCTTCATGTCCGCGTACGTCGATGTCGGGGATACCGGGGACGTCGAGCAGGCGCGGCGGTCCGAGGACGCGATCAAGGTGGATAATCCCGCGGATCCCGTTGAGCTGCGAGTGCGTTTGTCCGGGGATGGCGCGACCGCCGCGTCGGGCTCGGTCGCTCTCGGCATCGTCGCCGTTCTCCCGTCCGAGCCCGGCGAGCGCGGCGCGGAGCCTAGGACCTCCCGGGTCACGCGCGCGACGATCGTGTCGCTCGTCTCCGTGGACCAGCTCTCCGCGTGTTGGGTGAATTGTTCGAACATTGGAGGCGAATGTTGTTACCGGGTGGCGGCGGCGGCGAAAGGGTCGCCGGCGTACGCGCTCGGCGCTCTCCTCGCGATTCGACGCGCGGGCGCGATCGTCGAGGTGGAGGAGACGACGGCCGAGGCATCCGCGGATCGGGTCGACGAGGAGGACGACGAGGCGCTGACAAACCCAGAACTGCTGACGGAGGCTGATGACGGGGCGGATCCTCTGATGACGCAGGAGACGGACGCGACCACCGCGGCGGGGACGCGTCGACGCGTCGTCCTCTACGCGTTGCAGCCTCTCTCGCCGGGGACGATGTCGCTCGTCGCCGTCGCCCCTTCGGCCGAGACGTCCACTTCACGCGGGCCGGACACCCCGGGACGCGCGGAGGATGGGGAGAGCGCGGCGTCGTTGATGTCCGCGTTGGCGGTGGCGTGCGCGGGTACTGGCTGGGGTGCGTTGGAGCCCATCTTTCCAGACCCGCGCGAGGACCGCGTGCGCATCGCGTCCTCGTCGAACGCGGCGGGTACGAACGACACCGGGACCGGCACCGGTACCGACCGCACGAAGATACTCGCGAGCGTCGGCACCGGGAACGGTCCCGACAACACCGGGGACAACAACACGATGAACACGAACAACAACACGAACGCCGGCGTCGTCGTCGGATCGCGGGGTACGCTCAAGGGTAACCCTCTATCGCTCGCGCTCGCCGACGACGCGATGAAGGCACCACCCGGGACGCACCGATGGGAGCGGTGGTACGGCGACGGACCGCGCCTGAACCGCTTCGGTGACGCGCTCGCCGCGTCGCTGGTGACCGACACGAACGGCGCCGGCGTGCTCAGTCCCAAGCTCCGGCTACCAAACCCCGCGGGTGATGTGGATGGTGGTGTTGTGGATGATGATAAAGCGGGTGATGCGGAGGTGGAGAGCGACGCGGCGCTGGACGCCAGGTTCCGCGCCATGGTCGGCGAAGGTTTATGGGTCGGCGAAGATACGAAACCTTCGATCGGCTTCGACGGCCACCCGGCGCCCACGCCCGGCACGGGCAAACAGCGCAGACGGTCGTTCGCGCCGGTCGATCCCGCCTGGGACCTACTGGACACGGACGCGGTGGTGACGCGCGTGAGATCGGAGTACGACGCGTTGTTCGCGTCGTTCGGGTCAGACGTCGACGCGCCGGATCCGAACTTCGGTGACCTGGCGAAAAAACTCGCGACGGACGCGGTGAGCTCCGCGCGTAAGCACGCCGCGAGCAACGACGCCGCCGTGGATACCGTGGAGAAGACGCTGGTTTTGTCGCAGACGCAACTGGAGGCGAGGCATCGCACGGGAGGGTGCAAGTCGACGAAGCGCCGCGAGCACGCGTTTCAGGCGCACCTCTCGCTCTCGCTTCATTCGCTCCGGTCCTCGGAAGCGGACAAGAAACGGACGAAGAAGGCGGCGAAGCACCTCGCGAAAATCGTCAACCCGCTCAGCTTTTTGCTGCAGCCGACTGGCATACAGGCGCTGCACGAGTTCGTGGAGGATACCCTCGGGCCGAGGTACAACGCAAAGGTACCGAAGCTGATGGCGGCTCTCAGGTCCAACCTCGGCGTGGGCGCCACCGCCGAGAAGGCGGGCGACGGCGACGGCGCCGAGTCGAACGCCGCGGGAGCCGGGAAGGCGGCTCGCGTCGCCGACGCCGGCGTGTTCTCTCCCGGTGTCGTCGGCAAGAAGAAGACGACGGGCGGAGGGTTCAATCCCCGCGAGGATGAGTACGGGGGCGAATCGGGCGAGACGTCAGAGGCGTTGGGCGGCAAGCCAAGCAAGGCGCCCGATCCCGCGCCCGGATTCAAGGTTCCCAACCCCAAGACCGGCGCCAAGTGGCATAACCTGTTCCGCAGCCGCGGCGGGGCGAAGCGCGAGGTGCGCATGGCCCCGGTGAAGAGCGCCGAGGAGCTTCGAAAGCAGCAGGACAAGGAGGAGCTCGCGAAGAAGGAGAAGGAGAAGCGCGCCGCGTTCCTTCGGCAGCGACAAGAGACGGGACGAACGCGCGAGAAGCTACTCATGGTCCCTCACGGGTTCCAGCCCACGCCGGACGCGGGCAAGCGCAAGGTGATGCAGATGCCGGCGCCGAGGAACCTGGCGCTCGCCTCCTTCGACAGCAACCCGGGCGGCGCAGCCATGACCCCGGGGAGACAGGCGGCTATCGCGATGATGCAGACGCCGCTGCCCGCCCGCCGCCGCGATTCGGTCTCGATGACCCCCGCGCGCGGTAACAGCCGGCTGAGCGAGGTCATGAGCACGCCGGCGGCGATGAACACCCCGCGAGGGGCATCGAGGACGCCCGGCGCGAACAGGGGCGGGAGCAGGGGCGCGGCTATGCTACAGCAGGCGATGAGCACGCCGGCGAGGGAAACCGTGACGGAGACGCCCGTGAGGGTCATCGCGGCGACGCCGTTGCCACCGAACGGTGGACGGGGCGGTATGGGCGGTATGGTGGGTTTCGGCGCGATGGTTCGCGAGGGAAGGGAGGCTGAGACGGATGGACGCGAGCCGAAACGGGCCAAGAAGAGCATGTTCACCTTTGGAGGCGGACGAACGGAGTGATCACTCATCACCGATCAATAGACTATCCAATACACTAGAAACGACGACCGACTACGGATGATACGTGCGCGTTCTGAACCCCGCGCCGAGCGCCTCCGCCAGTTTCCTCGCCGCCGCGACGTCCACCCCGGGCCGTTCCACCGCCGTCGCCTCCACCTCGACGCCGGCTTCCGCTAGCGACGCGATGAATCCGCACACCGTCGAGTGGTCGCCGCCCTCCGGTCGCATGAGCTCGGTGTACTGGCCGGGATCCGCGGTGGCGAGCGCGACGGTGGCCTTGCTGATCCCCGCGTCCGCCAGAGCCACCGCGACGGACGGAGGGAACAGCCCGTTGGTGCTGACGCGAAAGGGAACTCCGTGCCGCACCTCGTGCACATGCTCGATGGTTTCGCGGATCTGTTCCATGCGCAGCAAGGGTTCGCCCATGCCCGCGAACACCACCCCGGGATCGTTCTCCCCCATGCCGACGATCTCGAGTTTGTCGTAGAACATGTCCACCACCTCCGCGAGCTCCTCAGCCTCGGGTTCTTTGCTCAGGATGTGCGGTGGATCGCGGTACGGTCGGAAGAACGAATCCGCGGGCATCTTAAAGCTCGGCCCCCGAGTCTCTACGATCGTCGCCGCGTTGCTTCGGTTAGTCATGGATAAGTACAGGGTCCGACCCAGGACGTACGCCACGCCGGGGCGCGCGGCAGCCGCGGCCACGCTCCCCGCGTTTCCGGGGTTGAACACCATTCGGTCGCGTCGTCAGTTGTGTCGAGTCGCTCTTGGATTTAGTACCTGACGTGTCAGCGTCAACTTTTTAAGTGCTACTCTATGGCTTGGGGTAGAGGCTCTCCGCCGTCATCGTCGCCGTGCTCGTCGCCCTCGGACCCGACCCGCCGAAGAACAGCAGCGCGAACATGTACAGATGCAGCACGCACAGGTACGCCACCGCACCCGCCCGGGCCACGCCGTGCCTACCCGCCGCCCTCAAACCCTCCAGCGCCAACGAGTCAACCGCGCCGACCAAATTCGATACCCGCCGAGCTCGCTCACCGCCGCCGAGCGCCTTGCTCGCGATGTCGTACGCCAGTTGCTTCGGCGCGTACCGTCCCGTCTCGCTCAACACTTCTCCCGCGTCGTCGTCGGAATCGTACCCCCCGACGTGTCCCCTGTACCCAACGGCGGCGGATTCAACAGCGCCGGCTTCCTCGTCGACGTACCCGTCGCCTCTCGAACCCCGCCCGACTCGTTCATCCGCGATTTGCTTCGCCGTCTCCAGGCGGAATACCAGCGCGCTGCGCTCGGACGCGAGCGCCTCCGCGCGTGTCTGCTCGGCGATGAGCGCCTCCGTCGCGGACCTGAACGCGGCGTCGAGTGCGAGCTGGTCGGTGGCATCCGCGGCGGAAACGTCCGGAACGTTTGAAGCGGATTCGGCAGACGACGCGTGTCGATCAGCCGCCGCCGCGTTGGCCTCGCGAAGCGTTCGGAGGCGTTCCTCGAGCGCCGCGAGCTCGGCGTCGGACGCGGCGCCGTTTCCTATTCCCTTCGCCGACCGTTTCTTCGCGAGCGTTTCCTCCGCGCGTTGCCCGCGTCGGTTCGCCGCGACGATCCGCCTTCGAAGTTCCCGCGTCGTGCGATCGAAGTGTTCGGCTTCATCCGTCGCGTCGTCCCGTCGTGACGTGGCCGCCGCGAGCCGCCTCTGCTCCGCCGCGAGCTTCCGCGCGCGCTCCCCGCCGGCACCCGCGAGCGCGGCCACGCGCTCCTCCGCCGCCTCACGCGCGGCGACGTGCTCCGCCTTGGTTCGTTCCAACTCGTTAGCCGCCTCCTTCGCCCGTAGCTCCGCCTTCTCCCGCACCTTGCCCGAGGACGCCCGCCTGGACTCCAGCGCGGCACCCGCGCGTTCACATCGCGTGTCAGCCTCGCGTGCCTCGTCCACCCGTCGCTGGCGAAGCGCCCTGGCGTGCGCGAGCAGCGCGACTCGTTTCACCCGTCGCCCGAGCTCTCGCTCGGCGCTGACCGTCGCGTTCGCGGCGGCGAAGGCGGGGGTTCCTCCCTCGGTGCCCCCCGCGGGATTGGGCGCCAATAACGCGGGTTTCCGTTCCGTCTTTGAGTTTCGCGTCTCCGTGAGTGAGGGCGGGTGGGGCGGTGGGTCGGAGGGCGGCTTGGGCGCGAGCGTCGGCGTCTCTGTCGTAGCGAGCTCCGTCTGGGAAGGCCGCCGCGGCGGTCCATCCTTCGGCGGGTCGGGTATGAGTCCCACGATGACCCCCTTGGCGTTCGCCGCCGCCGCCTCGCGCGCCGTCCGCCTCTCCTTCAGCAGCTCCAGCGCCGTCTTCTTCCTCGGCGGTTCGGGTTCGGGTTCGGCGGTGGAGTCGTCCAGTGGGGCGGGTACCGACGGGTCCGGGGTGGGCACCGCGGCATCCAAGTCTTCAATCATGCCCCCCGCGTCGCTCCCTTCCGTCGCCGCGGGTGCATCGCGCGATGAGATAGGCGGCGGGGTCGTCTCGGACGATGCGTCCGTGTTCTTCTCTTCCGCGAGCCTGTTCCGTTCGCCGTCGTTGAATCGACGCGCGCGCGTCTCCGCGTGCGTCATGTCTGAGTGGTGCTTGGCTTCGACAATCTTATCGACCGCCTCCCGCGCCAGTGCCTCTGAAGACGATCCCGCCGCGACGACCGCTTTCGGGCGTTCGGCGCTTGAATCATCGCCTCGCGGTCTCGGGACGGGAGGCTGCGTCGGTTGCCGATCCCCAACGCCCAGGCCGAGGTCCTTGAGACCGAGCTCGTTCGCCTTCTCGGTGACCTTCTCTGCGATCTGCGATGTGGTCTCCTCGAGCCGATCCTTGGCCTTCTCCAGCGCGGGTGCCGCGGCGGAATCGACCTTGTTGAGGGCCTCCGTGAACCTGGCCTCGGCCTTGGCCGC
>ENA-UOXV01004574-UOXV01004574.1-marine-metagenome-genome-assembly--contig:-NODE-4574-length-15766-cov-5.438992_pt1 | contig 15766 bp, 13 predicted proteins | sample MGYA00238165_ERZ766961 | MGnify/ENA primary metagenome ERZ766961 (study PRJEB28924, sample SAMN03173240) | marine metagenome | biome: Marine; feature: Water; material: Subsurface seawater | place: North... | reverse complement strand
AGTTCTTGCGCTTGAACGACGGCTAGACACGGACTGCGAGGGTCCGTGGAAGCCGAGAGGTTCGGTGGGTGAAGGGGTTTCAAACGCTTTTCCCCCTCTTTTTGTTGCCGCGGCGCTGGTTTCTGGTACTAAATCGGTACCAAGAACCAACGGCTCGCCGGTTGGATTTTTTTGTGTTTCTGCCTAAAATGTGGTCCGCCAAATGTGGTTCGATACGTGACCTCAGACTCACAAGCGAGGTTGCGAGGGGAGCGCGAGATCCGAGGTGCGGCTGGCGGCCTTCCGCGGTACACCACATGCGGAGAGTCAGCCGACGCTTCGGATCTCATTGTCCGGTGCAGGCGCCAGGTCTGGCTGCCCTTGTGGTGCTCGTCTGCGTTGATCTCCCCGCTGTGAGCCCGTTTCGCGTGCATGGGCTCGGTGCGGGCCTGCCATGGGCCCGCCGCGCCCCCAAAGCAAGTGGAGCAACGGCGCTCCAGTGCCGGGAGCCCAAGGGATATGCAGTCGTAACTGCGGAGGGCGACGGAAAGGCCGCCAACCTTGTCATCGGCAACCGCGAAGGCCGGCGCAAGTGGGCCCGGACGTCGGGACTCACGACGACGGCGGCTGCCATTCTGGGTACAACGCAGGCAGCAAACGGAAAGGCGTCCGACAGGGAGGATCTCGAGCTGCCTGTGCTGCTTACGTACGACCAAAAACTCAGAAATCTCTTGTGCGACCTCAAGGTGGCACCCAGCGGCGACGCGGGGTCTCATGCTCGGCGGCCGGCCTGCGGCTCACGCGCACCACGGCGCGCCCTGACCCACCGCTTAACGCACGCCGCAGGACCAGCACGCGAGAATCAAGGATGAAATCGTCAAAGAGGAGCGGCGATACGCACCCGATGAGGTGGTGCATAGACTCAAGAAGCAGAAGCTGGCAATCAAGGACCGCACGCACGTCCGGCCCCAGTCGCCCTCCCCGCGCCCCCAGCGCCCGAACGCCCCGCCCGGACAGGGCGCATGGGAGCAGCTCGCAGTCTCACTAGTGGGGCGGGGCGCGCAGCTGATCGAGCGGGCGCTCACGGCTGTCGCGCGCCCGCCCAAGGTGCTGGGCGAGGGCGCGATGGGGTGCGTGGTGCTCGGGCGCGACATGCGGGAGGGCGGCCAGGTTGCCATCAAGGTCGCGGCGTCTGCCGCGGGCGGCGGCGACGCGCTGCGGCGCGAGTACCAGATGCTCCGGCGGCTGCGCGGCGTCGTGGGCGTGCCTGAGGCCAAGTACTTTGGGCGGCAGGCGATCGCCGGGCAGGAGAGCTTCGTGCTGGTCATGGACCTCTTTGGGCCGTCGCTCGAGGACCTCTGGTGGCAGACGACGGGCGGCGGCGCGGGTTTCGAGGCGGGTTCGGCGCTGCGACTGGCGGGCGAGATGCTGACGCTGCTGGAGAGCGTGCACCGCGCGGGCGTCGTGCACCGCGACGTGAAGCCGGACAACTTCCTCGTCGGGCGCGGCGGGAAGGGGCTGCGCCTCATCGACTTTGGCATCGCGCTCCCGCGCGACGTCGCGAGCGACCCATCGGGATTCGAAGGCACGCTGCGCTTCGCGCCGCGCGCCGCGCACGCGCTGCGGCGCCAGGGCCCGGCCGACGACCTCGAGTCGCTCGTCTACACCCTCGCGTTCATGCTGCGCGGCGCGCTGCCGTGGGACGCGGGCGCGGCCGACGCCGTCGCCGAGGGCAAGCGCGCGGCCGTCGCCGCGCTCGCGGAGGGCGGCGGCGCGGGCGGCGCGGGGGCGCTGGTGCGCGGGCTGGATCCCGCGTGCGCCGCGGCTGTCGCGGGGCTGCTAGCGCACGTGGCCTCGCTGGGCACCGACGACGAGCCGGACTACGCGCACTGCCGCGCGCTCGTCGCCGCCGCGGCGGAGGTGCAGCCGCTCATCTCCGGGTGCGTGCCGCCGCCCCCCGCGGGCCGCGGGCGCTCGGCGCGCGGGGCGCTGCGCGCACCAGGTCCCTAGGAGCGGCGGCGCGTGGGCTGAGCGCGGCGACCGCGGCAGGTCGCAGCTGGCGGGCGGCAAGGGGAGCAAGGGCGGCGCGGCCGCGCGGTCGGCGCCGCTCATTGACTGGGAGGCCGCGGGGCTCTCGTGGACGCGCGAGGGCACGATCCAGTTCCTCTCGTGAACGCAAGGCCTTGCGGCCCAGCTGAGGGCGGCGGCCGCGGCGGCCGCGTTTGGCACTGTACAGTTATTCTTTTGCGGGCTCGGGGAGGTGGCGGGTGGGGGGGATGGCACGCGCCGCGCGGTCGAGATTGGGAGGCGTTTGCTGCAACACGCACCGCGCGCGCTCCTTCTCACCCTCAGCCTCTCGCCTCTCCCGCGCCCCGGACTTAGACCTTGTAGCCGCAGGAGCCGCGGCGGCCACGGGCCGACTCGAACTTGCGCGACTTGGTCGAGTTGCGCGTGTAGGGCTTGGTGGACGAGTGCGGCACACCCGGCGCCTTGCCAAAGTGCTTGTACACCTCGCGCGCCTTGAGGGCGCCGCGGAGCAGCACGCAGTTGGACCCCGTCGGCGCGCGGAGCGCGAGCTGATCGAAGGTGATCACCTCGCCACCCGCCGCAGTGATGCGCTGGCGGGCGCCGTCGGTCGCGCGGAGGCAGCATACCGTCATCTTGAGCGCCGAGTCGTCCGTCAGGCGGATGTCGTTGGTGATGGAGCCCACGACGACCGCGATCTTGCCATCCTTGCCCTTCATCTCCTTGACGAGCTTTGAGATCGACACCGGCGGGCGGTTCGCGCGCGACATAAAGAGGCGCTTGAGGATCACCGCGTTGAACTTGGCGTCCGTGCGGCGCGCCAAGAAACGGTACAGCTGCGCACAGAGCAGCGCGGTCAGAAGGGCTGTCACCGGCGCACGCCCCCCGAGCCTTCTGCCCCCGCTTACCCCATGCAGACCGCACCACCCTGCTGCACTCCCCCCTCCCCACCCGCAGGATGGCACGGCGGTCCAATCTTGCGCGGATCGGGTGTCCCATCCCCATGCGACAAGTGAGCGTTCGGCACGGAGGGCGGACCTTGACAAGGAGCTTGACATACACGTTGTCAGACTTGGGAGCCTTCCTGAAACGCGTCTTGGCCTTGCCGACCGACCGCGTGCCCTTGTCGAGACCCTGTTGTGCGGATACGAGTAAGCGTCCACCAGGTCGAGGTGGGCTGGATATCAGGGAGTGGAGTATTGGCACGCGACATCTTCAACCGCTGCACTCTGCGAGGCTCTCCACCAGCGCAGGCGCTGACACAACACCATTGCAGTCGAGAGACTGAAGGTACACCACAAAATATGCCGCTGAGCCTCGGGAAGGGCTCGAGGCTGAAGGCCTCCCGCCCCCTGCCTCAGACCGCGCAAAGCAGCACATGTCCACACAGTTGGGAGCCAAAAGCGCCCAAAAAAACTCCTTCGAACCAGCCCTGGTCCAGATCAACGTGGAGGCACTAAGTGTATGGTCTGCCAGCAGCTCTGCAACCCGCGCTCCCGGAACCATGTGCTGCTCGCTCGCCCTCGCTCACCACGACAGGCTGGGACTCGCGCCCGACTGCCCAAAGCTCTCTTGCAAACCCGTGGAATGCCCCCTGTTCACCGCGTCCGCTCGTATTTCCACAGAATGTCTGCTCTGAGTGGCACTGAGCCAGCACTTGGTCGGCCTGAACCACCGTGGAACGGGGGGCTAGGCAGCGGGAGGGGCGCTCGCCATCTCGCACGCTCTTCGGTAAAAAAAGCCAGGTTGACGAAGGGCTCAAATGGACTCTTCAAAAGTCGATCTATCAACTTCTTTTCTCTGTCAAAAGTTGACTTACAACAACAAAAGTTGTTGGTTGTCAACTTTTTGTGTCAACTTTTAGTACACGTGCCGGCAGCGCGGGTGTGGGTTCGGGCGCTGCACTGGCCCAGGAGGCGCTGGCAGCAGTTCTACTGCACCTGCAGGTGTCTGTTGTGGCTTCAGAATCTGCGGTTGTGGGGGGGCGTCGGGGATGGAGCTCGTCACACCGGGACAGGTATTCCTCTTCCCGGTCAGGAGGCGAATTGGGACGCTGCCCCGCGCTGCGATGGAGTTGAGGAGTCAACAAGGGGGAATCGGGCAGATTCTAGCTCTCACATAGTTTGGCTGAGGGAGTCCGGTCTGTGCTGCAGGAAATTCCGTGTACGGACGCGTTCCTGCGCGGGCATGGGACTTTCGTGCAGGACGGGAAGCTTCTGGCTTCGGTAGCTGGGGTGGTACAGCGCGTGAACAAGCTGGTCTCGGTCATCCCCATGCGCTCGCGTTACACGGGGAATGTTGGCGACGTCGTAATCGCTCGCGTGATGGAGGTCGGAAACAAGCGTTGGACTGTTGACGTTGGCGCGGGCAAGGCTGGGATCCTCATGCTCTCCTCCATCAACCTTCCGAGCGGCGAGCAGGCAAGCTACTGCGCCGCGCCCCCCCCACCTCGGCCCATCCCGGCTATGTCAGATGAACATGCCACCTAGGAAGTCGAGCCGGTTCCCTTGCTGGTGCGGCAGTGACGTTTTCCGGCGGCTGCCCCTGTTCTTGCAGCGGCGGCGCACGCTCGAGGACTCTCTCAACATGCGCGAGATCTACAAGGAAGCGGACCTGGTCTCCGCGGAGGTGCACCAGATCCTGCACGACGGTGTGCGACACGAAGCCCCGCCCAGCGTCACGAAGCGCGTCACAACGCGCCCTAAACTTGAACCCTCCCCTGCGCTTGCGCCTCACGCGCGCGGCGCGGGCAGGCGCGCTCTCGCTCCACACCCGCTCAGACAAGTACGGTCTGCTCGCGCGCGGTCTACTCGTCGAGGCTGCCGCCCCGCCCCAGAGCGGCTCGCAGTCGCGATGTCGCGCCGCAACTGCCGTGCGGCGGAGGGGTGGGTGGAGGGAGCAGACGCCCCTCCCACGCGCTCATCATGCTTTGGGCGCAGGTACCCCACGTCCTGATCCGGCGCACGAAGCAGCGCTTCCACGCCCTGCCCGCGGACGTCGGCGTGAGTATGCTGGTGGCCGCCAACGGCCTCGTCTGGCTCTCGCCCGCGGACGACGCGCCGGCGGACGCGGTGCCCGCGCCGGACGCGATGCGGCGGGTCGCGCGTGTGCGCAACTCCATCTTGCTCCTGGCGCAGGCGTTCATCCAGGTCCGCCCGCCTGGCTTGCGCACCTGGCCCGGATCGGGCGACCCCCGCCTTGGGCGTGCACCGGGCCTCACACGCGCCTCGGCATCGATTTGAGTGTTGAGTACTGCCAAGGTCTTGTGCGCTGACGTCGTCTGTGTCCAGGTCGATCCGGGCTCCGTGATGGACGTGTATGCAGCGAGCGTGGAACTTGGTGTGGAGCCGCCGGCGATGCTCTACGACGCGGCGGTTGCCGAGAAGCTCACTGGGGCTGTGCGGGCCAAGCAGGAGGCGAAGGCGGCGGCGGGCAGAGACGAGGACGACTGAGGGCGGCGAGGGTCTCGGGGCGAGGTGTGTCTGCGGTGGCACCCTCTGCGCACAAAGAGCAGGCCAGGCAGGGTCGAGCGCACCGCCCTGCACAATGAAATTTTATTTCGAAATGAAAAATCCGGACCTGCTCGACACTCCCTGCTGCCGGCGCCCCGCACCCAGCGCCGGGCACGCTCCGCCTCCCTGGTGCCTTGTGCCACTTAGCTGCCGCGGCGCGGGGGGGCCGAGCCCTCGGGCGGTGCGTGTCTCGCGCGCTCCTCTGCACTCATGTCCGCCAGTCGCTTGGCCCCTGCTGCGAGCAGCAACTCCTGGGTGGGGTTCGTGCGCAGGGTGAGAGGCGCGCAGAGCCAGGGCGCCCCCCCGCCCGGTGCCCTCGCTGCCCGCTGCGCCCTCCGCCCCCCGACGTGCCGCGTGTCTGTTGGGGGGGGTAGGCTACCGTTTCTACGACGCGGCGGCCCTCGATCCGCTCTGCGATGTCCAGCGGCGTTTTCTGGGAGCCGTCCTGCGCGCGGAGCGAGAGGGATCAGCGCATCGCGTGCAAGTGCCCTGCGACTGCGCTGTGTGGAGGCGAAGCGGCAGCAACCTCGCTCCAACAGATGGCGTTTACATCTGCCCCTGCAGCGATCAGCGCCTGTACTCCCTCCGTGCAACCGTTCATAAAGAGAAACCAGTGCAGTGGCGCCATGGCGAGGTTGCGCTCGCCCCAGGTGCGCCGGCTCACGTCAGCCCTGGCTGCAATGAGCGCTTTTGCCACATCCATACTGTCCGGCCCGAAACTGCGTGTGAGCACTCGTAGCACCGTCTTTGGAGAGCCTTAATACTCTACGGGCATGCGGGTATACTCTACGGGCATGCACCTGTGATGGATGCTCGAGAGGTGCAGCGCCGTCTCGCCAACGTCCGACGCGTAATTTACGTCGACGCCATCCTTGATCAGCCGCTGCACACCAGCCAGGTCACCCTCTGCAGCGAGTTTGAGCAGCTCCTCTCCGCCCTTTGCGCTCGCCGAGACGCCCACCTGAGAGATGCCAGCGGGTTGAAACTGCTGTCACAACAGCTACCTCTGGTGCCAACGAAATCTGTCCACTAGGACAGGGGAGATACCTGTGCTGTTGCACTCAGGCACACAACCAGGAGGAGGGCCGGCCCCATTCTTGAGCGCATCTCAACGGGGTGACGAGCCGTCTGGCCGTGAAGAGATTTTGGGTTTGACCATCACACACACAACAAAATGAAATATTTGGCGGGACACACAGGATACATTCGCCGTGCTGGTTGGTTGCCGCTCTCAGAGCCTGTCACGAGGGGGCCTCTTCGGCACAGCACGAATACCGTTTGTTCTCAAACGTGAACGTTGAGCGAGGTTACCCGTGCGACAGCGTTGGCGGGTTGGTAGAGCAGTGATGCCGCGAGACAAGGTGCTGTACCAGACCCATAGCTTCGCGCCCTCCTTCCGCACAGGTTGCGATCTGGGCTCACGCTCCCCGATACCTTGCGGAGTACAGGAGGCTGTTCTGGATAGTGATGAGGAAGAGATGTTGGCACCACAAGCCCCAACGATGTCAAAGGACCAGGTCAGCTCCAAAAGAACCTGACCAAAGAGCCGGTTCAGCGCGTGTGCCAGCGGATTCGCACCGTTTAGTGTTCACTGCAGCCTCCAGCCCAAGCCGGAATTCCCCGTCGTCATCTGCAACGCATTCGTAAACGCTAGAGATCTTGGTTGCGCGGCACTCCAGTCTAACGCAGCCTGCGCAAGCAGGCGGACAAGCTGCGGACGGGGATGAACGCGGAGATCGAGGCGAACCAGAAGGCAATGATCGAGAAGCGGCTCAAGTTCATCGCGCAGCAGACTGACTTGCTCATGCACTTTGAGCCGAAGGGGGCAGGGTACTCCAAGGACGCTGCCGGAAAGAGCCGCCGCGGGCGAATGTCGGAGAAGGCAGAGGACGAGCAGTTGATGAAGCGCGCCGAAACCGAGGCCGCAGGTGCCCGTGACACCTCCTCTGCGTGTCTGCTGCCGCGGGCCCAACGCCACTCGCATGCATTGTCCCCGCGACCTCACGGCTCCGCGCGACACCCCGCCCTCATGCAGGGCAAAACGTATTCGCGGACGACCAGCGCCTCACCGTGCAGCCGAGCGTGCTCAAAAACGGCACCCTCCGCGAGTACCAGCTCGAAGGTGCCATCCTCCCCCCCTCTCCCGGGCTTTGCCGAGCGCCCCTCGTCTGCATCCCGCCTTCCCGTGGATCCGTTCCCTTCGCTGTTGTTTGCTGCCCTCGTTCCCCACCCGCTGCTGTGATGCAGCAATAATACTTTTCCCCACTGTTTTCAATTTGCCTCGCAACCCTTGCGCCTGGCAGGGCTCAACTGGCTCGCCCGGCTGTACAACAACGGCATCTCCGGTATCCTGGCAGACGAGATGGGTCTCGGGAAGACGGTGCAGACCGTGGCGATGATCGGCTACCTGACCGAGTTCAAGGACGCGCCCGGCCCGCACATGGTGCTCGCGCCCAAGTCGACCATGTCCAACTGGATCAAGGAGTTCAAAAAGTGGCTGCCAAACACGCGCATCGTGTACGTCGGGGGCTCCAAGGAGGAGCGCGACGAGCAGCTGAAGACGCAGGTGCAGCCCGACAAGTTCGACGTGGTGATCACGTCGTTTGAGATCGTGTGCCGCGAGAAGAACCACTTCAAAAAGTTCCACTGGCGCTACTTTGTGATTGACGAGGCGCACCGCATCAAGAACGAGAAGTCGCAGCTCTCGACTGTCGTCCGAGAGATCAAGACGCACTCGCGGCTGCTGCTCACCGGCACGCCGCTGCAGAACAACCTGCACGAGCTGTGGGCGCTGCTCAACTTCCTGCTGCCGGAGGAGTTCGCGGACGCTGACTCCTTCGACGCATTCTTCGAGTCCTCAGAGAAGGCAGACGAGGTGACTGGCAAGTTGCACCGGATCCTGCGGCCGTTCCTGCTACGCCGTCTGAAAGCAGACGTCGAGAAGGGCCTTCCCCCGAAAAAAGAGATCAACATGTATGTCCCGATGAGCGCGATGCAGAAGAAGCTGTACGCAAACCTTCTCAAGAAGGACGTGGACGCTATCAACGGCAAGGGCGGCGAGCGCTCGCGCCTGCTCAACATCGTCATGCAGCTCCGCAAGTGCTGCAACCACCCGTACCTGTTCGAGGGGCAGGAACCCGGGCCGCCGTTTGTGGAGGGCGAGCACTTGGTCGAGAACAGCTACAAGCTGCGCGTGCTGGACAAGCTGCTGGAGAAGGCCAAAGCGGAGGGCAACCGCGTGCTCATCTTCTCGCAGATGACGCGCGTGCTCGACATCCTCGAGGACTACTGCTGGTTCCGCTCGCACCCGTACTGCCGCATCGACGGCGGGATCTCCGGCGAGACGCGCGAGGAGATGATCGAAGACTTCATGCGCGACGACTCCGACAAGTTCATCTTCCTACTCTCGACGCGCGCCGGCGGCTTGGGGCTGAACCTTCAGAAGGCCAACTGGGTGGTCCTGTTCGACTCCGACTGGAACCCGCAGGTGGACATCCAGGCCATGGACCGGGCGCACCGCATCGGGCAGACCAAGCCCGTGATGGTCTACCGCTTCATCACCGAGTCGAGCGTGGAGGAGAAGGTGCTCGCGCGCGCCCCGTCGTCCACAGGGCTCTCCACACAGAGAGCAAGAGTGCACAAGCAATCCGCCGCCGCCCCCCGTCCCCCTTGCGCGTCCCCCTGTGGCACCAACGCGCCTTGCGCCGGCAGGTGCTTGAGCGGGCCTTCAAGAAGCTCTTCCTCGACGCCATGGTCGTGCAGCAGGGCCGCCTCGCCGAGAAGAACAAGGTGCTGTTTTCTTCTTCCGCCCGGCCCGCGCCCCTTGTTCTGCGCCCGACACCCGAAACCTGCGCCGGAAAACCAGGCGCGCGCTTGAGCGCGTCGCGCGCGCCCGCAGGCGGCGAGCAAGGACGAGCTCCTGGACATGATCCGGTTCGGCGCCGACACGGTCATCCGGATGGGCGGCGAGGACGAGAACGCGGACTTCGACATCGAGGAGGTCAGATGTAGCTCAGATGCACCCTGGTGGCTCTGGGAACACCGAATGAACTCAGCAGAACTGAGTTGTGAGGCGCTTGTCAGGTGCTGACCAAGGCGCAGATCAAGACGGAGGAGATGAATGCCAAGATTAAGGAGATGGCTGGGACGTCGATGGCAGCGAACTTTTCAATGGACGGCGCCGCGCCGCCGATGGTCGAGACGGAGGAGCAGGACGAAGCGTCCTCTGCCTTCTTCCTCGGTCACCAGCCCCGCCCTGCCGCACCCTCCCACATCGTGCCGTGCCCCCTGCCGCGCCCCGCAATCCAGCCTCACCTTCCGAACATCTCCCTGTTGCATTGGTGCCGAGCTGGTGTTGGGTGTCGTGAACCGCGACCCACTCGCGCGCAGACATCGGGCAGCGCGATCGCAAGGCACGCGGGTACAACATCGACGAAATCCACCGGCAGCAGATGGGCGGTGGCAAGAAGGAGCCCAAGGCGCCCTCGGGCCCGCGGATCCCGAAGCACATGCAGAGCCCGCAATTTGCGGACTTCCACTTCTACGACATGGAGCGCATCGAGACTTTGTTCGCAAAGCGCCGCGACTGGTACCTACGGCTGCTCGCCGCGCGCCAGGCCGCGCGCGAGGAGGCGGAGCGGCGCGCGGCGGAGGGCGAGGAGGGCGTGGAGCCCAAGAAGGCGGAGGATGCGGTGGTGCTGGACAGCAAGGAGCTCGACGCCAACGAGGGCTGGACCAAGGCGAGTGCACGGCGGTGTGCCCGGCATGCACGCGGGCGTGCTGATTGGTATAGTGTATAGTATTTATATTAGTTTTTGTGTCTGACACGCGTGCGCACCGCGGGTGCGGCAGGCGGAGGCGGCGGAGGCGGAGGCGCTGCTGGCCGAGGGGTTCCGCGAGTGGAGCAAGCGCGACTTTTTGGCGTTCAAGAGCGCGTGCGAGCGGCACGGGCGCGGGGCGCACGAGGCGATTGCGCAGGAGATAGAGGGCAAGGACGTGGAGGACGTGCGGCGGTACGCGGAGGCGTTCTGGCGCCTCGGGCCGCAGCGGCTAACCAACTGGGACTCGCTGGAGAAGCAGATCGAGCGGGGCGAGAGCAAGATCCAGAAGCGGCAGGAGTGCATGAACGCGGTGAAGCGTAAGGTCGAGCGCTACCCGAACCCGTGGCAGCAGCTGAAGCTCGTGTACGGCAACGCCAAGGGCAAGACCTTCAATGAGGAGGAGGACCGCTTCATCGTCTGCATGGTCCACCAGCTCGGGTACGGGCGCTGGGAAGAGCTCAAATACGAGGTGCGCAAGTCGTGGAACTTCCGCTTCGACTGGTCCGCCCCCCCACCCGCACCCCCCCCGCGGGCCCCCACAGAATCCCCTGCTGCAGTCTCACGGCCCGCCCCCACCCGCACGGGCGTCTCATCACATGGTTAACTTAATGGTAAAGTGTTTCCTTTACCGTCGCTGCACGCGCTCTCCTCCCCGCGCAGGTTCGTCAAGAGCCGCACGCCGCGCGAACTGGAGGCGCGCTTCAAGCAGCTGGTCATCCCCCGCCCCTCCCCTGCACCTCCCGCTGGTTCGGGCTTGGGTTTTTACTGGCATCCTTCTCACCAACCTTACGGTCGTTGCATGGCCGGGTGGCCACCCCCGCTGCACAGCCTCGCGTTCAGATAACGTTCTTTGGGCGCAGGTCCGCCTGATCGAGAAGGAGCTCGAGAGCGAGGAGACCGCGGGGGGCGCCAAGCGCAAGGCCCCGGAGCCCGCGGCGCCCGAGAAGAAGGCCGCGCCCGCGGGCAAGAAGGCGCGGCGGTGAGCCGCCGCGGCCTGGCCAGCGTCCCGCATACGCTCAAGTAAACAGTCTACTTGAGTCCGCCTCGCGCAAAACCGCCTCCCTCGCCGAGGCTTCGCCACACAGCCAAACCAAACCGCCCCTCTCGCCGCGCCCCTTCACAACCCCCGCGTCCCTCCGCCCTCCCGCGTCACCCTGGCCCACTCGCCCTCCCGCGTCGCGATCCGCTCACTCTCTCACTCGCTCATCCGCTCCTCCGTGTCCTTCGTGACTTTTGGCGCCTAAAGTTGATTTTTGGCGCCTAAAGTTAAGGAGATCCAGTTCATGCGGAGACCTCTGACCCTCCGCTCCCCCGCCGCCGCCCGCGCGCCCCTCGCCCGGCTGGCGCGCGCCGCCCGCTTCACTTATCGTCCTCGGTCTCCGTCCCACACGGAACTCTACGCCTCGTCGTCCTCTGTCTCCATCCCCGGGTGGTCGGGGTCGAGCGGGAGGTGCACAGGCACCCGATCCTCTCCGGGCGGGATCGAGTCGAACACGCCGCCGCGCCCCGCGAGGCGCGACGCCACGAGCCGGTGCGCCGAGTGCTTGGAGATGCGGTTTTGCACGCGCTCCGCCTCGTCCGGCCGCCCGAGCTCCCGCAGCTTGTCGGAGAGCCGCCGCCGGAAGTCTTCGCCGTGACCCGACCCGGCGGCCTGCGCGACGCCGCGCCGGAACTTGACGCCGGCGAGCGGGGAGCCGTCCTCCTCGCCCTCGCCGCGCCGCTTCTTGTCGTCCCCGGGCAGCATCACCCCGCCAGGCGCCCCGCCGGGGAACACCGTCTTGGGCGGGCGCCCACGCTTGCGCGCCGCCAGCGCGTCGCCACCGCCCAGCGCCTCCCCGAGCGCGTCTGGGTGCGCGCCCGCGTCCGGCGGCGCGCCCGCTGCCGCGCCCGGGTCCGCGGGTGGCGGCGGGGCCGTCTCGAGGTGCTCGGCGTCCGCGGCGCCCGCGATTCGCTCGGGGTCGACGGTCGCGTCGTGCAGCGCAGCCGCCACCTCGCCCGGCGCAAGCGCCACCCCACCCTGCAGCGCGTGCTGCCCGTCCACGCCCAGCGGCACGCCCACGTCCACCGCCGCGCCGTCCGCCCCGAGCACCGTCGGCGCCGACACGACGGGCACCGCCACGGCTACGGGCTGGACCACGCCGGGCGCGAGCGCTGCGTGGAGCGGCGCCGCCTCGGCAAGGCCCTGCGGGTTGTCGGCTGGAAGGTGCGACATGCGCACGCGCGTCTTGAAGTACGGGCCGCGCTTCGTCTTGGGGTCGTACGGCCCCTGACGCCCCCAGTCGAAGCCCGCGGCCTCGAGCTTGGCCGCCTTGTCCGGGCGCAGCTTGCCCTCGCGCTTCGCCTTCTGCTGGTAGGAGATCCAGTTGGTCAGCTCGACGTTGCTCGTCGGCACCGCCTGGTGCCCGTACTGCTTCCGGAACGCGATCAGGTCCTCGAGCCGCATCTCCCACTCGACCTGGCGGTGCGGCGGGCTCAATGAGCAGTGGGCACAGAGGGCGGACGCGCCAGTGCCAGAGGCGGTTGAAAGTACCCGGGATGGGAGGGAGGGAAGGGAAGGGCGGCTCGCCTGGCGCACGGAGGACTCGTGCGTCTTCTCGTGCTTGGCAAGGTGGTATTTCTCGTAGAACTTCTTGTTGCAGTAGCGGCACGCGTGGTTCATGGGCAGCGCCCCCTGGTGCTGCCCGAGCATGTGCTTCTTCAGGTGGTGGTTGTACCCGAACCGCATGCCGCACACCTCGCACACGAAGCGCTTCGGCTTGGACCCTGAGGCCGCGCCGCCATCGCCGCCCACCGCTGCCGCGCCGTCCGCCTTCTTGATGCCCCCGCCCTCCTTCTCGCCCGGCGACGGCGCGGGCGGCGCGGTCGCGTACGCCAGCACCTCTGTCCCAACCGCTGGAGCCATTTGCTGCACCTCGACCTGCCCGTACGCGCGGCGCGGCGGTGAGCGGCCATGGGCGCCGCGCGCTGCGCGCGCGAGACCCCCGCTTCCGGCTTCCGGGGGGTTTTGGGGTGGGTGAGAGCGTGCGGGCATGTGGAGAGATGTGTGTCCGGTTCGTACGGGGCGGGGGAGAGATGCGCGTCCTATTCATACGCGGAGGTGCGGGTTGCGGGCCACACTGCGACCTCGTCGTGCTGCAGCACGGCCTGCGTGAGCCCAAGCTGCCCGTGCAGATCGGGGACGTGCGAGAGCGCGGCGATCGCGATCGCCGCGGGATTGCCCTGCTGCGCTTTGGCCTGCTCCGCCATCGCCTTGAGCTTCGCGCGGTCCCCTGCCGGCGAAGGGGCGCGCGTCAGCGCACGCGCGCGCGGCAGGGCGCGGCAGGGCGCGGCAGGGCGCGGCAGGGCGCGGCAGGGCGCGGCAGACCGTGGCTTGTCACGCCGAGCTTGTCGAAGGCGTCGTCGCTGAGGGTCGTGACCGTGTTGGTGTCGATGCCGCCCTGCCGAAACGCATCTGCACGCGCGCGCGCGTGGCGCGTCAGCGGCGCGCGTGGGCGCCTCCAGGCGCGGCAGGACGCGCGTTGGCGCTGCGCGGGCGGAGTATGCGGTTGCGCGCGCTCCGCACTTTGTGGTGCGGGGCATCAATTGCGTGAGGCGAGCAGAGGGCAGGGCGGGAGAAGAGGGGCGCGAACCGATGACGCGGTCGAGGCCGATCTCTGAGAGGCAGCTCGCCACGAAGGCGTCAGCCATGTTGCGGAGCGCCGGAGATCGCCGGAGGACTCTGCGAAAACCTGCAGCGAACCGGCCCGTTAGGTCCCGCTCAGGCGGATGCACGGCTCTGCGCCCGCAACCGTGCCTCCACAGGCAAACCCATCTCGGCGACTGCACAAACCAGCGCGCAACGGGGCACTTGACTGGCCACTCGGACTCAAACAGCTCCGCGCGCAGCGCCTTGGCGCTCGCACCCACCGCGCTGGACCCCGAATGCACCGCCCAAACGGGCTGCAGCTATCTCACAACCCAGGAAGGGCCCCCAGGCTGCTCCCCGAACCAAGGCGAGCTCCAGGGGCGCTTTGCATGCTGGCTGTGACCGCGCAGGCGGGTGGGGCGCACGTCTTCGGACCACAGAACTGTGGGCGGGCTACCCCGTTTGAACACGCCAGTGTTTGGGGACGCCAAGCTGAACGGGGGGTGTCGCCTTGGTCACCCCGCGTTCAACCCGAAAAGGCGCGCGCAAAAAAACAAAAGCAAGTCGAATCGATTTGCAATTTGCGCTAAACCGCGTTTGAAAACCAACGCACACCGGGACTGTGGGGGGAGAGCGGGCACACGGGCCACCGCCCCCTTCCCTGGCGACACGCTTTTCGGTTCAAGACTCGGACCCTTGGGTCCACCGCCATTAGTTGGCGACTGATACCTGCGAACGCGGAGGCATCTTGTTTTTGAGCGGTGCTGTGGCTTTGGGCCATCCTCCAGCAAGCAACAAGGAATCCCTGCTTCGGTTGAGCGAGTGTGAGGCCGCTGAGACCGAGGATGCCCGCCTTGATGGATCCTGCCGTGGACCCTGAGGGCCCGAATTCTGCCTGGCGCCGCCGGCTATCGCTGGAATGGGTCAAGCGTGTGATTGCGGGCGGAAGCTGCTGCTCGGCGACCTCGATGGTGCACGACCCCTCGAGCGACATGCAGCAGAGGCAGCCGCACAGCCGGCAGCGGATCAACAGAGCCGTGCCCACCCCTGTGCTTGACGAGCGCTCTGAGGACCCGACCGTCGAGTTCGCGATGTTCTGCCCCATCTGCATGTACTACTACGGCTCGGTGCTCAAGACCAACTGCTGCGGGCACCACCTCTGCTCGGCGTGCATGGTGGAGATGGCGCGCCACTCGGTGACCGCCAACGACGACGGCCGCTCGCCGTCCCCCGACGAGCTGGCGATCGAGTCGCTCTCGTGCCCGCACTGTAACTCCAAGAACCTGCGCGCCTCGCGCATCAGCAGCAGCGAGGAGGCGCGGCGCTACGACGACTCCCCGGCGCTCCACGACAAGTCTGCCGCGCGGCACCTCGAGGGGACCCCGTGCCCCGCGCGCGCCGCCCGCCCCGGCGACCCCTCCCCGCTCAAGATCGGCGACACGTACGAGAGCATGATGCGCAAGATGCTCACGTACGACCAGTGCGGGATCTCGCTGACCGCCGGCGCGGGCGGCGAGGAGCCCCACGCGGCGTCACCCTCGGCGGGCCCGGACGCCGATACGCACGCCCCACCGCCGCTCCCGGAGGACGCGGCGCAGCTTCGCGCGCGGCGCGCGTGGGAGCCGCTTCCGCCCGCGCAGGCGGACGCCGCGGCACCGGGCGGCGGCGGCCCGTCGCGCCCGCCGTCGGGGTCGCGCGGCGCGCGCGATGCCGCGCTCCGACCGCTGCCGCTCGGGGCCTCGCTCGGGCACTCGCTCGGGCGACCGCCGCGCCCAGAGCGGTCCGTCTCGCCCCCACTGGCGGAG
>ENA-UOXV01004571-UOXV01004571.1-marine-metagenome-genome-assembly--contig:-NODE-4571-length-15773-cov-8.116618_pt1 | contig 15773 bp, 17 predicted proteins | sample MGYA00238165_ERZ766961 | MGnify/ENA primary metagenome ERZ766961 (study PRJEB28924, sample SAMN03173240) | marine metagenome | biome: Marine; feature: Water; material: Subsurface seawater | place: North... | reverse complement strand
TTAGAACTAGTATTAGGGTAATTATCCAAAAGCGAACAATAATTTTTGGTTCTGTAAGGCCTTTTTTTTCATAATGATGATGAAGGGGTGCCATCAAAAAAATCCTTTTTTGAGTTCTTTTATAATAACTTATTTGAATTATCACTGATAAGGTCTCAGCTACAAATACGCCACCCATTAAGATTAATAATATCTCCTGATGAACAATTATTGCAATTACTGCTAATATTGCCCCTAAGGCTAATGATCCTGTATCACCCATAAATATCTCAGCTGGATAAGTATTAAACCAAAGAAAGCCAAAACCTGCCCCTATTAGTGCAGCACATAATACAAATACTTCACCAGTCCCAGGCATGAATGGCATATTAAGATAGCCAGAGAAATTATAATTTCCCCCAATATATGCAAAAACTGCTAAAGCACCACTAATTAAAATAACGGGCATTATTGCAAGACCATCTAGACCATCTGTAAGATTGACAGAGTTGGAGCTTCCTACAATTGCAAACCAACCAATGATTAAAAAACCAAATATATTTAATGGAATAATAAGATCCTTAAAGAAAGGAACTAAAAGCTCAGCACCAATTGTTTTAGAATTTAAGCTAATTAACCATATACAAATTAATATTGCACTAATTGATTGTGCTGCAATTTTTTGTCTTCGACTAAGACCATCTGAGTTTTGTTTTTTAATTTTCAGATAGTCATCCATAAACCCAATCGAACTAAAAAGCAGTGCTGTAACTACTACAATCCAAAGGAAAGGGTTATTCCAGTCTCCCCAGATAATAACACTTAAGAAAAAAGCAAAAAGAATTAAAACCCCACCCATTGTTGGCGTACCTTTCTTTTCAAGATGAGACTCTGGACCATCATCCCTGATTACTTGGCCAATCTGATAATGTTGAAGTTTTGATATAATCCATTTACCAAGAACTAGAGTAATTAAAAGGGCAGTCATCATAGCAAATACTGCTCTAACAGTTAGATAGCTTAAAACATTAAAGCCTGAATCAAGTGAAGAAAGGAAGCTTATTAGTTCAAGAAACATTACTAATTACCTTTAGCTTCAATAAGATTTAGTTCAAAAATTAAATAAGAATCTTGTGGGATATTTGTTTGTTGGCTTGAGGCATTTCCAAAAACATCCTCGTACAATGCAATAATGGTTCGTTTTTCACCAATAGACATTTGTGCAACACTACTATCAATTAAGCCAAGTATGTCACCACTTCCAATTGTAAATTGAATTGGATTGCCAGGTTCACGAATAACCTGACAACAATGTGCAACAAGAGCAATATCAACTTTAACAACCTGACCTTTAGTAGCCTTTAATCCATTACCTTCATTGTTTACTTCACTAAAAATACCTAATTCATCTTTTAAAGCGTTAGGATAATTTGATGAGACATAATTTTCAAAGTCTTTAATGCGTAATTCTTGCTGCGCAATTAATCCCTCATTGATAATCAACATTTGGGCTCTAAATGATTCCTCATTAGCTAAAAATTGATTAGCATCATCTCCAATACGCTTTATCACTAAACTTTCAATAGTGTCTCCTTGCTTAATTGAATTGACAACATCCATACCATTAACAACAAAGCCAAATACGCTATGCTTTCCATCTAACCAGGGAGTTGCAACATGTGTAATAAAAAATTGAGAGCCATTCGTATTTGGCCCTGAGTTTGCCATTGAAAGCACTCCTGGTTTATCATGTATTAGATCACTAAACTCGTCTGAAAAGTTATACCCAGGTCCTCCAGTCCCATTACCCGCAGGATCCCCACCTTGAATCATAAAGTCTTCAATAACGCGATGAAAAGATATTCCATCATAAAAAGGAACACCCAGCTCCTTGTTGCTATCTTTTGTGCCCTCAGCAAGCCCTATAAAATTAATGACAGTGAGGGGTGCTTTTTCATATGCAAGCTCTACAATTATTTCGCCCTTATTGGTATTAATATGTGCATATATACCATCTTCTAAGTTGGCAAATGAAAGTGAAGAAAATAAGAAAGTGAAGATAAGTAGAAGTGATCTCATAATAACCCTAAAAAAAATAATAATTAATGATACCGAATATCATAATTATTTTTGTGTTGATACGTTAAAATATGTTCGGTTTTATAAAAAAATCCAACTCTAGTGAATTGTTGGTTTAATTATTAAAGATGGGGAAAAGTTTATGTCTCTATTGATTACAGAAGAATGCATTAATTGTGATGTCTGTGTTCCTGAGTGCCCTAATGAAGCAATTTATATGGGTGATGAAATCTACGAAATAGATGGTGATCTTTGTACAGAGTGTGTTGGGCATTTTGATGAGCCTCAGTGTGTAGAGGTTTGTCCAGTCGATTGTTGTCTTCCTGACCCTGATAGGGTTGAAACTGATGAGGTATTATTAGCAAAAATTAAAGACTAAAATTTACAAAGTTTCTTTTAGTGCCGCCAAACAAAGTTCAATATTTTCTTTCCTTGAAGTGTGACCCATTAACCCAATTCGCCATATCTTTCCAGAAAGGATTCCAAGACCTGCGCCAATTTCAATGTTGTATTTATTAATTAATGATGAGCGCACCTTTTCATCATCGGTATTTTTTGGAATAAATATACTATTTAGTTGAGGAAGACGACTAGATTCATCAACTAGGAAGTTAATTCCTAAATTTTGTAGCCCATCCCTAAGAAGAATATGATTATCTTGATGACGCTGCCATGAATTTTCTAGCCCTTCTTCAGTAAGCATAATCAAGGACTCATGTAAGCCGTATAGAGTGTTAACTGGAGCAGTATGATGATAGGCTCGTTTTGCGCCCTTACCCCAGTAACCCATTACTAAGTTCAGATCTAAAAACCAACTAGTAACAGCCTTTTTTCTATGTGTGATCTTGTGAATTGCTCTTTCACTAAAACTAACAGGTGAAAGTCCAGGCATTGCAGATAAGCATTTTTGTGAACCAGAGTAGATTGCATCAATACCCCATTCATCAACCCTTAATTCTGAACCTACTAACGAAGTTACAGCATCAACAATTGTTAGACAGCCATATCGATTGGCAATTTGACAAAGTAATTTTGCATCTGACAAGGCTCCTGTTGAAGTTTCAGCATGAACGAACGCAACTATTTTAGTATCAGGATTTTCAATTAAGGCTTGTTCAAGTTTATCTGAGCTTACTGGCTTGCCCCATTCATCTTCAATAACTACTGCATGACCGCCAATTCTTGTTACATTCTCTTTCATACGAGAACCAAAGACACCATTAATGCAAACAATTACCTTGTCACCTGACTCAACAAGATTAGTAAAACAAGCCTCCATACCTGCTGATCCAGGGGCAGAGATAGGCATCGTTAGCTCATTATCAGTTTTGAATGCATACTTGAGCATTTCTTTAATTTCATCCATCATATCTATAAATGCAGAATCTAAATGGCCTATTGTTGGCCTTGACATTGCCTCAAGAATTCTTGGATGAACATCTGCAGGCCCAGGACCCATTAAGACTCTAGAAGGGGGAATAAAAGATTTCATTTTTTTTGATATGAAAATTAATTTAAATAAAAAATATTATTTTAATTATCATAGATGCTGTAAATTTTTTTATTAAAAAAATTCATAACTAATTGAATTTTATTTTTAAAAAAACTAATTTTTTTGTTGCCAATAAATTAAGCCTTGAGTATTAATTTTTACATCAAGCTCAAGCCTTTCTCTACAAAAATTTAGATCTGCAACGCCAATTTTTGAAAGTCCTTTTAAAAAGTATTCCATCATCTTTTCACGAATAATTAATTCTGCATCATTATGGGCGGCATATTTTTTTGCCAGATCGCTTACAAATTTGATGCCATCTATCAACTGCTCAACAACCTGCTTTGAGGGCTTAATTGCAGAAAAATGCGTTAAGCAGACTCTATGAGGATTATATTCCATTATTTTATTGATACTCTCAACAAGCGCCTTAGGATCAAACTGAACAGGGCTAGTACTTGGGAAAATATATACTTCACCATCCTTATCAAGGTCTCTATATGAGATTCCAAATGTATCACCTGTGAACATGGTTCCTGTTTGTTTATCCCATATACAAAAATGATGTTTTGCATGTCCTGGGGTATCAATAAATTTCAGTTCTCTGCCTTCAAATTCTAGTAGAAAGTTGTCTTCTGCTTCAATAACTCTATTTGCATCTATTGGAATAATATCTCCATAGAGTTCTTTAAATTTCTTTTCACCATAAACTGCCGTAGCCCCTGCAATTAATTTTTGAGGATCTATCATATGTCGGGCACCACGAGGATGAACTATTAGCTTTGCATCTTTACATTGTTTCATGAGTTGACCTGCGCCACCGGCGTGATCAAGATGAACATGAGTAGGTATGACATAAGCTACATCTGAAAAACTAAGACCATCTTTCTCAAGAGCTTTTTGGATATTTGACACACTAAAGTTATTTCCAGTCTCAATTATGGCAACTTTATTGACCTGTCTTAGAATATATATTGAGGCAAAGTCTTTACTGTAATAACCTGAATCGATAACTTTAATTCCATTTGCAATCTTTGTCATATTTACTCTAATAGTTATAAATTTATGAAAACATTCAAAGTGCTTTATATTTATTAATTATTGTATACTTTATCTAGAAAAAATATTACTTTTTCTAATATGAATAATCGTAACAACTGAGGGTTGGATGTCAGTAATTTCTCAGTTTTGCTTCATAAATACTTCAATCAAGAATTCATATATATTGTTACTCTAAAGGAACTTATTCAGTCTTTAAAAATGAAATATCAAAGCAACTAAATGGCTAGAAGAAGAAAACTCAAAGAAAAAATCTATGAACTAGATATCGAATCCTTGTCTCATGAGGGTAGGGGTATTTCTCATTATGATAATAAAATCATTTTCACTCGTGGCGCACTCCCTGGTGAGAAAGTTATTGCATCTCGCTCTCAATCTCGTTCAAAGTACGAGGAAGCAGACATGATTGAAATACTTAAAAAATCACCTGATAGAATTGAAGCAAAGTGTGAAGTTTACGGAGTATGTGGAGGTTGTTCCTTTCAACACCTTTCTTCAGAAAATCAAATTAGTGTTAAAGAGAGCTGGCTAAAAAGTGCTTTTATGGGTCAAGCAAAAAGTGCGCCAAAAAAATGGCTAAATCCACTTCAGGTTGATAGTTGGGGTTATCGGCGAAAAGCTCGATTGGGGGTTCGCTATGTTGCGAAAAAAGAAAAAGTGCTTGTAGGCTTTCGTGAAAGGAAGTCCTCATTTATTACAGTAATGAGTCGTTGTGAGGTTCTTCATCCATCACTTGGTGAAAATCTTGAGCTACTAGGAGAGTGTATTGGTAAGTTAAGTATCAAGACACATGTTCCACAAATTGAGGTTGCTATTGCTGAATTGGATACTATTCTAATTCTAAGGCATCTCGAACCATTAACTAAAGAAGATGAAGTTATTCTTAAAGAATATGGAGATAAGTTGGCTATCACTTGGTACACTCAGAGTGGTGGTTTAGATACTGTCAGGCCTTTAATTGATAAAGTAAATTTAACTTATTCTATTAAAGATCACAATATTGAGATGACTTTTTTGCCTAATGACTTTACTCAGGTAAACTTTGAAATTAACCAAAAAATGATCAATTTAGCAATTGATTTATTAGAATTAGATGCTGATGATGAAGTAATAGACCTTTTCTGTGGGTTAGGCAACTTTACTCTACCAATTTCTCGATATGTTAAAAGGGTAGTTGGTATAGAAGGGGATAAGGGTTTAGTAGAAAGGGCTAAATCAAATGCCATAATGAATGCTATTACTAATACCTCTTTTTATAAGGCAGACCTTTTTGACGATGTCTCAGGCTCTGAATGGTTTAGGGGTCAGAAGTATAATAAAGCTCTTATAGACCCAGCAAGAACTGGTGCAATAGAAATAGTAGAGCTGCTTCCAAAGTTAGGTGTTAAGCATTTAGTCTATGTTTCATGCAATCCTGCTACTCTAGCCAGAGATACTGCTCGATTAATTGAGTTAGGGTTTAATTTGATGAGCGCAGGGGTAATGGATATGTTTCCACAAACAGCCCACGTGGAGTCAATTGCTGTCTTTAAACGTAAAAAATAAATTTGATTATGTTAATATTGATTAATTCTTTGGAAAAATAAATGAGCTATAAACGTGACTTATTGCCAAAAATGGCATTAGAAAGACTAAGTGATAATCCAGGCGCTCTATTCGTTGATGTGAGGAGTAAGGCTGAGCATAAGTATGTTGGTTATCCTGAGAATTCAATCCTTATACCATGGATAGACGAGCCAAGTTGGGAGCCAAATCCTGATGTTTTTTATGATGCAGTAGTTGATGCATTATTTAATCGCAACGATAAATTAGAGTCAGAAGTGATTTTGATTTGTAGAAGTGGGTTTCGCTCAAATGAGGCACTTAAGTGTCTTCAATCTAAGGGCTTTAATAATGTAGCACATGTTACTAGTGGGTTTGAAGGTGACCTTGATGAAAATGATCATCGTGGGAATCTAAATGGTTGGAGGCATGACGGTATGCCTTGGACTCAAAGCTAAACTATCTCAAGGTTAGCGTAAGAGCTAATTAACCACTTTGTTCCTGCTTTTTGAAAATTAATTTGCAGTCGCATTGAATCGCCACTACCCTCATAATTTAAAATAGTGCCAAGTCCAAATTTAGCATGCTTAACGACCTGACCAATTGAATAAATTGAATCTGAAGTCGCAATCATCTTATTACTTACATTAGTATTTTTTTCATATCCTTGGTAACTATTTTCAGTGCTTTCATTTTTAATATAGTTCAAAAAACTCTTTGGTATTTCATCAAGAAATCTAGAACTTAGTGAATAAAAAGATTGACCATGAAGGAATCGCCGACTAGCATAAGAGAGTGTTAAAGACTTCATAGCTCTGGTCATTCCAACATAACAAAGGCGTCTTTCTTCATCAAGAAGATGAGGCTCATCCTTGCTTTGTCTGGAAGGAAATAAATCCTCTTCCAAGCCTACTAAAAAAACTACAGGAAACTCCAGTCCTTTTGCCGAATGCACAGTCATAAGTTGAACTGAACTCTGATTACTTTGATTAGACTCACCACTAGAGTCTAGGGTTGCAAGAGCAATAAAACCTTGGGTTTCATTCATTTCATTATCTTCTTCATGAACATATTGCGTTGCAGCAGTTACAAGTTCGTCAAGATTCTCACGTTTACTTCCTGCTTTGTCACTTTTATCATTAGCGTAGTGAGACATTAACCCAGATTGTAAAAGGATAGAGTCTACTTTTTCATTAAGTATAAGATTTTTTGAACTATCACTAATTGCTTCAATTAGATGAATAAAGCTTTGTAAAGCGTTTGCTGCTCTTGATGGGAGGCTATCAACAATAGCAATTGATGACTGAAAAAGGTTAGTTTGATTTTCGTTTGCATAAGACCTAATTTTTTCAATCGTAGAAAGACCAATCCCACGGGTTGGAAAATTCACAATCCTCTCAAAAGCGATATTGTCTGAAGTATTCTCAATAAGTCGGATATAACCCATTGCGTCTTTTATTTCAGCTCGCTCAAAAAATCGTAAACCACCATAGATTCTATAATTCAGATTTTGTTTAATTAGAGATTCTTCAAAGACTCGAGACTGCGCATTTGAACGATAGAGTATCGCGCATTCATCTAGATTCCTACCTTGATTAAATTGAGTTTGGATTTCACCAACAACATATTGTGCTTCCTCAGTTTCTGTTCTTGCGTTTAATACATTTATCAAGTCACCATCACCTGACTCCGTCCAAAGAGACTTTTCAAGACGGTTTTGATTATTAGCTATTAAGGCATTAGAAGCACTAAGGATATTTCCAGTTGATCGATAATTTTGCTCAAGCTTAATAACTTGTATTGGTTTGAAATCATTCTCAATCTTTTGAATATTTTCAATTTTGGCTCCTCTCCAGCCATAAATGGACTGATCATCATCACCAACACAGAAAACATGATTAGTTTGATTATGAAGTATTTTAATAAATTGGTATTGAATTCGATTAGTATCTTGAAACTCATCAACTAAGATATGGCGAAACTTATTTTGATAATGCTCTAAAAGAGATTGATTATTTTTTAAGAGCCCATAACTTTTTACCAATAAGCCAGCAAAGTCAACCAAGTCATTTACTTGACAATGCTTCTCATAGAGGTCAAAAACTTTTGCACTTTGCTTTACAAAAAAGTTGTATCCTGCATCTATCTCATGAGGGAGGATGCCTTCATCTTTCTGTTGATTAATAAACCACTGAACTTTTTTTATTGGAAATTTTGTTTCATCTACTCCATTTTCTTTCATCAAGCGTTTAATAATTCGAAACTGATCTTGAGCATCTAGAATTTGAAATGTTGGCGAAAGGTTTGCCTCTATAGGGTGAGTTCTCAGAAGTCTATGAGCAAGTGAGTGGAAGGTGCCAATCCACATCCTACCAATTGGTCTTCTGAGAAGGTCACTCAAACGCTCTTTCATTTCATTTGCAGCCTTATTGGTAAAGGTAACTGCAAGGATGTCATCGACATGATAATTCTTTGTTGAAACTAAATAATGTATTCGATGTGTTAAAACCCTTGTTTTGCCACTTCCAGCACCTGCTAAGATCAGAGCGTTAATATCTTCATCTAGTGCAACTGATTGCTGCTGCTTTTCATTTAATCCATCAACAATAGGGGGAGAAATCATATTAAGTAATTGAGTACATATAGATATTATTCTTAGTAAATATCATCGTTATATTAGTCAGTATAGATAAATTATAATCACTAATTGAATCATTATAATGATGACTGATTATTTAATAGTGGTTAAGCTAATTAACTAGTAAATATAGATGAATAAAACCTGGAATGAGAGTGTTAGAAATTCTTTAAAAAGTGCTAGTGACTGTAATGAATATTTTGATCATGATGGGTTTCAAGAGGGTAGTTTTCCAATCAAGATTCCTCTTGAGTTTGCCCAAAGGATTAATAAGTCAGACCCCTTAGATCCTCTATTGTTGCAAATCCTGCCCAAGGAAACTCAAAGCTCTAATGATTTTCTTGATTCACCTGTTTCTGATGAGAGGCATTCTCCAGTTAAGGGACTGATTCATAAATACCCTTCAAGAGTCCTCTTAATTTCGAGTAGTGTTTGTGCAATTCATTGCCAGTATTGCTTTAGGCAAAACTTTGATTATCAGGATAATGACATTTTAAAAAACTGGCCTGATATTGATAGCTATCTTTCAAGGAGTAAAGAGGTCAATGAGGTTTTATTAAGTGGCGGTGATCCTCTTACGTTGAGTGATAAAAAACTTAGCAAAATATTAAAAAAAATTGAAAGCATTAGACATATAAAAACGCTGAGAATTCATACAAGGACAGCCGTAGTAATTCCTTCAAGAATAACTAAAGAAATAATATCAATGCTTAATAAAACTAGATTAAAAGTAGTGATTGTTTTTCATATTAATCATGCCCAAGAAATATCAGATGACTTTATAAAAAATGTAGAGGCTCTAAGGAATCTTACATTACTTAATCAGTCAGTATTTTTGAAGGATGTGAATGATGATGCAAAAGTCTTAGCTAAATTATCCTATAAGCTTTTTGAGTCATCTATATTGCCATACTATATTCATCTGCTAGATAAAGTAACAGGCGCAGAGCGTTTTTTAATTTCGGATAACAAGGCTAACGAAATTTTTATAAAGCTACAGAAACTAGTTCCAGGATATTTACTACCCAGACTTGTAAGGGATGAAGGTGGTGAGTCTAAGAGATTGGTATTATAAATTTATTGAGATCTTCGATCGTTACTTCACCCATAAATGTTTGTAGCAATTCTCCTTCTGGGCTGTAAATTTGAGTCGTTGGCATTCCTAGGATTTCACCAAAATTTGAGTATTCTGAGTCATTCCGATGATCATAAAGTACTATTGGATAGTTAATATTGAAGCGTTCAATAAACTCATTAATAATTTCTATGTTGACAGGTTCAAAATCAAGACCCAATATCTCTACATGATCAGAGTTTTCTTTATAGAATTTAACAAATGCGGGGATCTCTTTTAAACAAGGCGTACACCAAGTAGCCCAAAAATTAACTACAAGATACTTCCCTTCAGTATTTTTTTCTGTAAATACATTTCCCTTTATATCAATCAACTCAAATGTTAATTCTGGTTGTTGCTCATACCATGGCATCAAGGGTTTTGCCCAGTCAACTATATCAGTAATGCTTAGCGCCTGGCTAGTATGAATTGGCGATATAAGCAAGAGTATAATAAGAAATTTTTTCATGAGTAAAATTAATGAGTGCTAAGATTTATCACAATACACGCTGCTCTAAATCAAGAGCAACAGTTGCCATTTTAGAACAAAATGATGTCGACTTTGAAGTTGTTAACTACCTAGTTGAACCACCAAGTGAAATAGAACTTAAAGATATTTTGAAAGATTTGGGGATAAGTGCCCGAGAGCTTATGAGAAAAGGGGAGACTAAATACAAAGAGCTTGGATTATCAGATAAGTCATTAAGTGAAAAAGAGCTGATTAGTGCAATGCTCGAATTTCCAATACTTATTGAGCGCCCTATAGTAAGAACTGGAAAGGGCATTGCTATTGGAAGGCCACCTGAGAATATTAACGCAATTATCTGATCTACTTTTTATTCCCGATGATATGGATGATTACTAATTAAGCTAAAGCCCCTATAGATTTGTTCGACTACTAGTAATCTTGCCATTGAATGAGTCAAAGTAAGATTTGAAAGTCCCCAGAGGTGGTGGCATTTTTTCTTAAATTCAGAGGATAGTCCATCAGCACCGCCAATAATTAGCGCAACATTTTCACTTTGGAATTGCCAGCTTTCAATTGATTTTGCGATTACTTTGCTCGACTGCTGACTGCCCATCTCATCAAATGCAATTAGAATAGTAGATTCTTTTGCTGCTTCAAGAATAAGCTTTGATTCGAGTTCTTTTGTTTTTTCAGTGCTATCTGATTTTCGGCTTTGAGAGTCTATAGCAGTAATTGTAAAATGGTAATGAGAAGGAAGTTGTTTTTGGTAATGCTCAATACCAGTCGAGATCCAATTGGGCATCTTCCTACCAATTGTTATAAGGTTAATCCTCATCTTCCTCACTAGTCCATAATTTTTCTAATTTATAGAATTCCCTAGTTTTTTCAGTCATGACATGGACAATTACCTCTCCAAGATCAACAAGAACCCATTCGCTAAACTCTGCTCCCTCAGTTCCAAGGACCATCATATTTAGCCTTTTTGCCTCCATACTAACATTGTTAGCTATACCCCTGACATGCTGAATTGATCGACCAGTTGCTATAATAATTGCCTCCATATCGACGCACTGACTCATAACATCTAGAGTAACAATATCTTCACCCTTTAGGTCATCAATAACATTTTTGACAACACTTATTTGTTCATCAAGATTCATAAATTATTTAGGTAGTTAATAACGGATTTAGGCAAGAATTTATCAAGACTTTGATTTTTAGAAATTCGACCTCTAACAGCAGTTGAAGAAATATTTATCATTCCAGTAGTAGAAAAATATAACAATCCATTTTCTTCAGATTTAATTTGCTTAATATCTGAACTAACCTCAAAAGTTTCAAGACCTTTTACAAGTGGCTGTTCGCCTTCTCTTGGCAGAACAACCAAATGAATTATTTTAGAGAATTCATCCCAATTTTTCCATGTTTTAAAATTAACAAAGCTATCCATACCAATCACTAAACAAATTGATTCATTATTAAGTTTAATTTTTAAGTTCTTAAGAGTATCAATCATATAAGAGTCTCCGCCTCGATCAATCTCACTGGTATCAACTTCAAGTTCAGAGAAATCTTTGAGCCCAAGATTTAGGATTTCAAGTCTTTGAGAGGCTGTGTAATGAAGAGGTTGTCTATGAACTGGTTGATTGCAAGGTAATAGAAGCATCCTGTTGAGACCAAGTTCATGTTTTATAAATTTTGCTGTTTTAAGGTGCCCCAAATGAATGGGATCAAAAGATCCGCCATAAACTCCTATCATAACAAGGCGTTGACCTCTTCTAATGTCATAGGGGACATTGGATATTTTCTTGTTGAGTCATGAACGTGCATGCGATAACGAACAAACGTGTCTTCATCTTCAATTAATAAAAACGGATTAGCCCTTTTTTGTTCTGCGATTGTAGTTGATATTTCTGACCCATAGTTGTGCCCACATAACAAAATAATATTATCATCTACTTGAGATAACAATTTTTTGAGAGAATGAAATAAAGTGACAGGATTAGAGCCCTGAAGACTACAAATACCAACACCATAAACAAATAAAGTATCACCAGCAATTAAGTGCTCATCAAGAAGATAACAAACACCTCCAGCAGTGTGACCAGCTGTTTCAATAACTTTAATATTTAATTCACCTAGCTTTATAGTATCTCCATCAGACACAGCATGGACTGCATTTTCAATATTTAGATGTGGAATCTCGTTTATACCCGCAGTTATTTTTGCACCAGTCATATTGGCTATATCATCCACTGCATTGGTATGATCACCATGCCAATGAGTTACCAAGATGTCAGTTAAGGTATATCCAGATTCCTGAATTTTTTCTATAAATAAATTAGGTTCCCATGCAGGGTCCACTATTGCACATGTTTTAGTTGCCTTATCGAAAATAAAATGAATTGAATTTTCAAGGGCACCAATGTGGTAGAGCACATCTATTGAATAATTTTTGCTGTCGAATGTTTGTTCCATAATACCAATATTTTACCAATTTTGACTTGACTAAAAGAGGATACAGATTATAATCTACGTTTTGCTAAACAACCGAGTTATTTGGGGCTATAGCTCAGCTGGGAGAGCGCTTCGCTGGCAGTGAAGAGGTCGGCGGTTCGATCCCGCCTAGCTCCACCAAGCAAAAAATGTTTTTAATGTCGCGTTCGTCTATCGGTTAGGACTCCAGGTTTTCATCCTGGCAAGAGGGGTTCGATTCCCCTACGCGATGCCATTTTTTTTTAATTAAAAAGGGCAAATTTTAATTTAATGCTCTAAAGTAAGACCATCTAAAACCCTTTGTCCCGTTCGTCTAGTGGCCCAGGACGCCAGGATTTCATCCTGGAAACAGGTAGTTCGAATCTCCTACGGGACGCCAATTTAAATCAGCAAGGTTTATAAATAGTTAAAGTTTTTTTGCTGCAATCCTAATACCTCCTAACTTCCCATTAGAAAAATATTGGCCAACAAAATTGTAGAATGAGTCCAAGCTTTCAACAACTTCTTTACCATGCACCCTTATATTTCTATCTTTTTCAGAATTATAGGTTTTAATTCTAGTTTTAGTAAATTCTGTCCAGGAATTTGACATATCTTCACTAGAAATCACACTAAATCCATTATGCTCAAGGTTTGAAATGTATTTATCAAAAGAGGGGAGATGCTTTCCATAAATTTCTTTTTCAATATCTTTAAGTTCAGCATCACTTAAATCAACCCTACTAGTTATATCTTCTGTATAAAAAAAACCATTTAGATTTAATAAATCATTTAGCTTTGTTAATAAAATTTTATGATTTGTTATATGATACAAAGTAAGCCAACTAACAACAGCATCAAATTTTTGGCCCTTAAAATCATAATCAAGTATGTCTCCGCAAAGGTGATTTACTTTAGTGGCTAGGCCACATCTATTGGTTAGGTTACTGGCTAAGTTATTTTGATCTGATTGGAGTTCAATCGCTGTTACTTTGGCACCCGTTTTGCTGGCAATGTACCTTGCTGGTCCTCCGATACCTGAGCCAACGTCTAATATTTTTGAATTACTATTTATTTCAAGTAAATCAATAGCAATATCAATTGCATCTGTTCCATGATAGTGAAATTGATCAAATTTCGTTAAATCTTTAATTGATAGATTATCTGAATCTGATTTGCCTATTTCATTAAGTTCATTAAATATCCTATCTACATTATTGTAGAGGTTCATAGATTTGATATTTAAGCTGCCATTCATTATTTATGAAATTAAAGTAGCCAATCCTTTACCTTTATGAAAATTTCAGAGTCTTTACTGGCAAGTCTCTCAACCACTCCAAAGTGATCTACATCGGGCTCTGCATGATAATCAAGAGGAGCATCATGATCTTTCCATTTTTCAACAAATTGATTGGTTTGCCAATGGAATTCAGGCGTCTCTGCACCACCAAGAGTTACGAGAATTGGAGCATCTGTTTTTGGTTCAAAGAAATGTGGGCTTAATTCAAGGCTTTCATTGTCATCTAAGCCCAGAGCATCACCAATTGTTGTTTCTCTAATAGGATCAAGTTGATAAAGTCCACTTATTGGTATGCCAGTTTTTACTATATCCTGAGGAAGGTCATTAGCTATTTTTTGCCAATCCGTTGCAAGAATCATACCTGTAATATGACCACCAGCTGAGTGACCAGAGACATTAATTCGATTTTTTGAAATTGAGTGCTTATCAGCATTTCGCCACAACCAAATGATAGCCTCTTGTATTTTTTCAACAATATTGGTCATGCTTGCACCTGGGCATAGTTGATAACCTATAAGAGCAACATCGATTCCTGACTTTACAAATGACTCAGCTACAAAGCTATAGAATGATTTATCACCTCGCTGCCAGTACCCGCCATGAATAAAAATGAATAGGGGTGCATTATCTTGTCCACAACGAAAAATATCTAGCTTATCTTTTTCACCACTTCCATATTGACAATCAATTGATGAATCTACAGTAGCTCTGAAAGCTGCACTTCTTTTAGTCCATTTATTAATAAGTCCATCAAAATCATCAACTAATAATCTGACGTTGTAACCCTTTTCTAATATTGGGTCAATGGGTTTAGTTCTTGTCATTTAAAATCCCTTTTTTAGTTAGTTCTATTTTTATAAAAAGTATCTTTGTGGATAATTAGTCCATCACGGAATGTCAAGATATCAATGCTCAAAAAGTCTTGAATTTCACCAGATTTGAGTTTTGCAAGTCGATGAAATTCACAGTAAGCTTTGTCGCCAGAAATCCGGGTATCAATTGGGGTCCATTGGACACTCTCAACATTATTAAATAGTCCCTCGAATATTTCTCTGATATTATCCAAACCAGAAAACCGAGTACCATTGATATTAGGTCCTGCTGCATGGTCGAATAGTGCATCTTCTGCAAAAAATGACATTACTTTATCAATATCATTTTGATTGTAGGCATTAGTAATCTTATCAAGCAGGTCAGAAGTTATTCCTGCCTCTTTTGATGATGTATTTGAATTAAAGATTGACATAGAAGTTAATTATAAATTTTTCTCACCTTTGGTTTGTAATTCCAAGAATTCATCGGGTGAATTGCCAAATGGCTGCATTGCAAGTTCTTTGAAAGGATTTCTCTTGGTTAGTCTTTGATACCATGCTTCGATCCCTGGCATTGTTGGTCTTTTAATATCAAGAACAAAGTACTTATGTATTAAAACGCCGAGAGGGATATCACCATATGTGAACTCATCACCAGCAACAAATTTATTATTAGCTAGATGCCCCTCAAGCACTTTCAGTACTTCAGCACTCTGCTTTGCCATTTCAGTAATCTTGTTATAATCTCTTTGTGACTCCTCAGTTCGAACAAGCTGCCAAAAAACAGGAAAAAAAGTTCCCATAAAGCTATCTG
>ENA-UOXV01004563-UOXV01004563.1-marine-metagenome-genome-assembly--contig:-NODE-4563-length-15797-cov-4.863931_pt1 | contig 15797 bp, 13 predicted proteins | sample MGYA00238165_ERZ766961 | MGnify/ENA primary metagenome ERZ766961 (study PRJEB28924, sample SAMN03173240) | marine metagenome | biome: Marine; feature: Water; material: Subsurface seawater | place: North... | reverse complement strand
CTGCATTCAATATAGGAGTGGATACTTTGCCCGTTAATTTCCCATCCTTAATTATTAATTGATTTCCATAGTGAATATCAAAACCAAGTCTTTCTGCTATATATTTTGTGATATACGAGAACCCACCAGAAATTAATGCAGTCTTAGCTTTATTTGCCTTCATTGTTTTAATAAGGCATTCAGCTCCTGGAGTAATATTAATTTTTTCTACAAGGAATCTATCAATAAGTGTTTCAGACTGACCTTCAAATAATTTTACGCGCTGCTTGAGTGCTATTTCGAAATCAATTTCACCATGCATGGCTTTTTGGGTTATAGTCTCTACTTTTGTTTTTAATCCTATAAAATCTGCTAATTCATCCAAAGATTCGTCTACTATTATGGTTGAATCCATATCTGCCACGAGAATTCTTTTACGTCTATTATCGATTCCCTGAATATTTACGTCTATTGGAAAATTTTTTAAGGCAATGGAAACTACTTTCCTTGCTGTTTCCATTGAGATCTGTTCAAACACAATATCAATTGCCGAACCCATGGATAACCAACGTTTAGAGCAGATATGTGCACCTAGAGACATTAGCGACATATCTGCTAATATGACATGCTGGTCGGTTAGCGGGGCTAAATTGGGATTGGCTGTTAATGTAATCACATATTGCATAATATAAGTTTATGGCGTATCGGCAGAACCTATGTCTAGTGAGAAACGAAAAAATAAATGCATAGTTATTTGCGGTCCAACTGCGTCTGGAAAATCTGATCTAGCCATCACGTTAGCACAAGAATTGGGGGGTGAGATAATAAATGCTGACTCTATGCAGATTTACAAAGAGCTTGAAATCCTGACCTCTAGACCTGATCGTAATGACCTGAAAACAGTACCTCATAAATTGTTTGGTATCAGAAAGATTATTAACCCTTGTTCAGTAAGTATTTGGAATAATTTGGCGCAAAAAGCGATTGAGAATGCCGTTAGTAGAGGATGTGTTCCTATAGTTTGCGGCGGAACGGGTATGTATATAAAGTATTTGTCTACAAAACTTGCAACGGTTCCTAATATACCTGCTGATGTTAGGCTGATGACGCGCGAAAAGTTGATGAAACTTGGGAACGAAAAATTCTATCAAGAATTAGTTAAGCTAGATCCACAAATGGAAGGGAAAATTCCACTCGGTGATAGCCAACGTTTAGTGCGCGCGTGGGAAGTATTTGAGGCTACAGGAAAATCGGTATTTGCCTGGCAAGCGGTAACCCCGAGCAAAACAGATTTGACCGTGTGCAATATTTTGCTCATGCCGGATAGAGAATTTTTATATGCCTCGTGTGATCGTCGTTTTTTAGGATTTGTCGATAAAGGGGCTTTAAATGAAGCTAAAACTATAAGGGATTTGGAACTTGATCCATCTTTACCTGGAATGAAGGCACTGGGACTTCTGCAACTGATAGATTATCTAGAAGGTAAAATAAATCTTGATGCCGCCATTGAGCGAGCTCAACAAAAAACAAGAAATTATGCAAAGCGTCAAATGACATGGTTCCGAAATCAATTGAACTCAGATTACACTGACCATTCACCCCATACGGGTCGTCACATATCAGACATTTTACAAATGATAATAAAGTTTCTTAAAGCATAAAAAAAAACTAATTAAATATCAATATTTTATTAAAAGCTTTCTGAAAGTTATTTATTCTTGACGTAACACAGGTAATTGGTGTAAACGATCGCAAGTTTTTTTAATAACAAGGGTCTTTGGGCTCAGCACTGCTCGCCTCGCCTTATAGAAGAGATTATCTAAGATGAAATTCGCTAAATATCAAAACCGGAAGTCTAACAACTGCATGAGTGGCGCTGCAATTATCGTAAAAGCGCTGCAGGAACAGGGTGTCGAGGTCATTTTTGGTTATCCAGGGGGCGCCGTACTACCATTGTATGATGAGTTATTTAAAACAAATAATCTGAGGCATATTTTGGTGCGGCACGAACAAGCCGCTGTGCATGCAGCGGAAGGTTACGCACGATCTACAGGAAAACCTGGTGTAGTGCTTGTTACGTCCGGGCCAGGGGCGACTAATACGGTAACGGGACTTACAGATGCTCTTATGGATAGCATTCCTATTGTTTGTTTGACAGGTCAAGTGCCTACCCATCTAATCGGGACGGATGCTTTTCAAGAAGCGGATACGACGGGGATCACTAGGGCGTGTACAAAACATAATTACCTAGTAAAAAAGGCGGAAGATTTAGCAGATGTGATGCATGAGGCTTTTTATGTCGCGGCAAGTGGTCGACCCGGACCTGTCGTGATTGATTTGCCAAAGGATATACTTTTTTCGGAAGGACCTTATCATAAGGTAGAAGAGGTCCGTCCTTGTGCCTACAAACCTCAAGTGCTGGATGATGAGAAAAAAATAGAGACGGCTGTTGATCTTATGGCAAAAGGTAAACGCCCAATTATCTATGGTGGTGGTGGGTTGATAAATTCAGGGCCGAGAGCTAGTGAACTTTTGTTAGAATTAGCGGAGTTAACAGGTTACCCGGTCACTCTGACCTTGATGGGACTGGGAGCTTTACCCGCTTCAAACTCACAATTCCTTGGAATGCTCGGGATGCATGGGACATACGAAGCTAATTTAGCAATGAACCAATGCGACGTAATGTTAAATATTGGCGCACGATTTGATGACCGGGTCACTGGGCGTTTATCAGACTTTTCTCCACGTTCAACAAAGATACATGTTGATATTGACCCCTCATCAATCAATAAGAATGTTAAGGTAGATTTACCAATAATTGGCGACGCTTCTATGACTATAGAGAGAATGATTAAAATCTGGAAACACAAAGGGTATCAGAAGAATGACCCCAAAATAAAAGAGTGGTGGAGCGACATAGAGGATTGGCGTGAAGAGAAATGTCTTGAATTTAAGCAAGAAGGAAAAATTATAAAGCCACAGTATGCCATCAGACGGCTATTTGAGAAAACTGCGAATAAAGATACATTTATTACGACCGAGGTTGGACAGCACCAAATGTGGGCCGCACAGTATTATGGTTTTGAACAGCCAAACAGATGGATGACATCTGGTGGTTTAGGCACTATGGGATATGGACTTCCTGCAGCTATGGGGGTTCAAATTGCCCACCCGGAATCATTAGTTATTGATATTGCAGGTGAGGCCTCAATTCTAATGAATATACAAGAGTTATCGACAATGGCTCAGTATAAGATGCCTATAAAAGCATTTATCGTAAATAACCAGTGGATGGGGATGGTGCGGCAGTGGCAAGAACTAAACCATGGCAGTCGATACTCACAAAGCTATACTGAGTCTTTGCCAGACTTTGTTAAATTGGCAGATTCCTTTGGTGGTGATGGTATGGTAGCTGAGACTGTTGATGAACTTGATGGTGTTATAGACGCCATGTTAAATTCTGAAAAGTTCTTCCTGGCGGATATTAGAGTTGCAAAAGAAGAAAATTGTTTTCCAATGATTCCGTCAGGGGCGGCTCATAACGAAATGATATTGAATTCAGGTGACAGTGGAGTAACCCCTAAAACGACTACTGCTGGCATGGCGTTAGTTTGAAGAGTGCCATTAAAATTCAATTGGTGCCCAATATCAATATTTGAAGAATAAATAGTACATTTGGTCCAAGGAAGGTGCAGAGAAATAAATGTCTGAAAGTTTAGAGCAACGACATACAATTGCGCTTCTGGTTGACAACGAACCCGGGGTTTTAGCCCGCGTGATAGGTCTATTCGCTGGACGGGGATATAATATAGAAAGTCTGACTGTTTCGGAAGTCGATACTGTTAAAGGATACTCTCGGATAACTATAGTTACATCAGGTACTGAGATGGTCATCCAGCAAATAAAGGCGCTGCTTTCGAGAATCGTACCTGTTCATGAAGTTCATGATTTATCGATAGAAGGTCCCCACTTAGAGAGGGAATTAGCATTAATAAAAATCAATAATACAGGTGAGCAACGAATTGAGGCTATGCGTATTGCTGATATGTTTAGGGCGCGAGCCATTGATAGTACTCTGACGAGTTTTGTTTTTGAAGTCACTGGTAGTCCGCGCAAAGTAGATGCATTTATAAATCTAATGAGTGCCATTGGGAATACTGAAGTATGCCGTGGAGGAGTGGTTGCTATCGCACGAGGTAGCAAAATCGAACTTGGTGCTCCCTCGCAAACGGTTGGTTAAAGGTTTCTAACCAATAACTGAGATATGAAATTCGATTTCTGGATTCATGAACTGTATTATGCTATATACGAATAGTTGATTGAACTGTAGAGCTATAAAAGTAGAATAGCATTCACTTTTCAGTGGGAATTGGTTTACTGTAATATAGTAACTAGATGGATTGATAATTAATGTTTGCAAATCTACTTGGAATGTTATCGGCTGACATGGCTATCGATTTAGGGACAGCTAACACGCTTGTGTATGTAAGTGGCCGCGGTATAATTCTAAATGAACCATCCGTTGTTGCCATGGCTACAGTAAGGGGGAAAAAGCAAGTCCTTGCTGTTGGAGATGAAGCGAAATTAATGCTAGGCAGAACACCGGGAAACATCCAAGCAATCCGGCCTTTGAGAGACGGTGTAATTGCTGACTTCGAGGTGGCCGAAGAAATGATTAAGCACTTTATTCGTAAAGTTCATAACAGGCGGAGTTTTGCAAACCCTCAGGTTATAGTTTGTGTCCCCTCAGGATCAACAGCTGTAGAACGAAGGGCTATTCAAGAGTCAGCAGAAAGCGCGGGAGCACGGCGAGTTTTTCTAATAGAAGAGCCAATGGCTGCTGCTATTGGCGCTAATCTTCCTGTCACAGAACCAACCGGGTCGATGGTTGTAGATATAGGGGGAGGCACAACAGAAGTCGCTGTTTTATCGTTGGGTGGTATTGTTTATTCTCGCTCAGCTCGAGTTGGTGGCGACCAAATGGATGAATCTATTATAGCGTATATTCGTCGCAATCATAATCTATTAATAGGCGAAAGTAGTGCTGAGCGAATTAAAAAGGAAGTAGGTTCTGCTTTTCCTTTGGAAGGTGAGAATGAGAAAACATACCAAATTAAAGGTCGTGACCTTAGGGATGGTGTGCCAAAAGAATTGGTTATAGATCAAAATCAGATAGCTGAAAGTTTAGCAGAGCCTGTGAGCCAGATAGTAGAGGCTGTTAAAGTAGCGTTAGAACAAACTCCCCCAGAATTGGCTGCGGACATTGTAGATAAGGGAATAGTATTAACCGGTGGTGGTGCTTTACTGCATAATTTAGATTATGTTATCCGTCATTCCACAGGTCTTCCTGTATCGATTGCAGAGGAACCTCTCTCATGCGTGGCATTGGGAACTGGGCGATGTTTGGAAGAGATGGACGTTATGCGTAATGTCCTTATTGGTGCGTATTGAGTTTAAACACTTTTTTGAGTTGAGATTAAACAATGTCTCGCCGACCTATATTGTTTTCTGAAGTTGCTAAACCGCTACGAAATTTATGGCAAAAGTTCGCAATTGGTGGGCTTGTTGGGGTCTCCCTCTTCTTGATGATCTCTGATCAGGCAGGCGTTGCAACAATTAAACAGGTCAAATCAAGTGTGCTTGACATTATGGGAATTTTTCTAGAGCTAGGAACCCAATCAACAAGTATAATTCGTGATAACCTTGATACTCTAAAACAAATAAGTAACCTGAAAAATGAGCTAGATCGGTTAAAAAAAGAGAACCAATTACTGAGTGATTGGAAACATAAAGCGGGTGCATTGGCCTCACAAAATGCAGCATTACGTAATCTACATAATTTTATTCCTTTAGCCCCTGCAGACGCCATCTCTGGCCGTGTTATAGCCTCTTCGGATGGAGTGTTCTCTAAAAGTGTTCTAATAAACATTGGAAAAACAAACGGCGCTAACACAGGTCAGGCAGTCATGTCAGGAGTGGCTTTAATCGGTGTAGTGGTTCAGACTGGTAATAATTATTCACGTGTTTTATTGATAACTGATCTTAACTCTCAAGTGCCTGTGCGTATTCAAAATACGGGCGACCCTGGTATAATGATGGGTGATAATTCAAAAATGACTAATTTATTTTTTCTGCCACAAAATTCAACAATATCTGAAGGTGATATTGTTGTTACTTCAGGGGGAGGGGGAGTATTACCGCCAGACCTCCCAATAGGTATCGTCAGAAGAGGTTCGGGGGCATTATTCAAGGTTGAGCCTTTTGAAGATTGGTCAGACTTAGGGTATATTAGGATTCTAAACTATAAATTTGATGGTGCGATACTAACAAAGTAATAAAACAGTTTTATAAATCTTTGGGCAAAATGCGTGCATAACATTTTTGACATTGTACGTTTAATAGTCCCCGTTCTCACAATTACTGTGTTAGTAATTGCGAGTTTCCTACCTTTTAACATATCCCAAGAAGTGGTAATTTTTCCGTCACTAACACTTATTGCAATATTCTACTGGGCGATATACCGACCAGATCTAGTTCCACCAGTTTTTATTTTTCTGATTGGTTTGTTGAAGGACATTGTTACTGGAACCCCTGTTGGCTTAATGGCCAGTGTTTTCCTCATTACTTATAGTGTTTCCTTTGTTCAACGAAGGTTTTTTATAGGTAAAACATTTTATTATACATGGTTTGGTTTTGCCATGATATCAGGAGCCTCATTGTTTACTATCTGGATAATGTCAGCTTTATTTTTAGGAAGAGTCGGTGTACTGATGATTCCTTTAATGCAGTATTTCCTTACTGTTGTAATTTTCCCTGTGGTTATTTGGTTTTTTGTTCGACTACAACGTCATTTAGTGGACTAGGGTAAAACTAATATGAAAAATAGAAGAGACCAAAAAATTAAAGAATTAATAACCCGCCGCGCTCTAATTCTTGCAGGTGGGAAATTAACGTTATTTAGCATACTCGCTGGGCGTCTTTACTACCTGCAAGTGATTGACTCAGATAAATACAAGACGCTTTCAGAAAACAATCAATTTAATGTCGAGTTATTACCGCCAATCAGAGGTCGTATCTTAGATAGGCAAGGTGTTCCGTTAGCGCTAAATAAGGATAATTTTAGAGTAGAAATTATACCTGAAAGAGCCAAAAATATTGGAAATACGCTAGCTAAACTTGGAAAAATTATTGATATAGATAGATCTAACTTAAAAAGAGTTTTAAGTGAAATAAAGTTGAAACGAAGTTTTGTGCCAATACCAGTTGTGGATAATTTAACATGGGAAGAGGTCTCGTCTGTTGCCATAAACACCCCGTATCTACCTGGCATTCGGGTAGACGTTGGGAGAAGTAGGTCGTATCCATTCAAAGAAAACGCAGTTCATATAACAGGATATGTTGCAGCAGTTTCACACAATGAACAAATGGGTGATCCGTTATTAGAACTTCCAGATTTTAGGGTTGGTAAAAGCGGAATCGAGAAAGCATTCGATAAAGATATGCGAGGAGTGGGAACACAACAGCAGGTGGAGGTTAATGCTTTTGGTCGAGTAGTACGACGTTTGCCGAGTGAGGGCAGAAAAACTGGGGATGATGTGAAGCTCACGATAGATATGCGATTGCAAACATTTCTTAATCAACGACTTTCTGAGGGTAATTCGTTGTCTATGTCTGTAGATGACCCAAGAGTTATAGCCGCACTTAGAGATGGTCAACGGTTGCCGCCAGAAATACACCCTACAACTGGTTCAGTGAATATTAATAAATCTAATAAAATTACAATTCCAGAGAGCGGTGCTGCGGTTGTTATGGATGCCTTTAATGGGGATATTTTGGCAATGACATCTACACCTGGCTTTGACCCAAACCAGTTTAATGACGGATTGACTGCGAAGGATTGGGAACGACTTTTGGCTAACCCACGATCTCCAATGACTAATAAAGCAATCGCAGGACAATATTCCCCAGGATCAACATTTAAAATGGTTGTGTGTCTTGCTGCGCTAGAGGCAGGGGTTTGGAATGAACAAAAAAGAATTAACTGCCCAGGGTATCTTGATTTGGGGGGGGCTCGATTTCACTGCTGGAAGCAACATGGCCATGGGTGGATCGATATGGTGGGAGCGATTGAACAAAGCTGTGATGTGTATTTATATGAAGTAGCCAAGAAATTAGGCATAGAAAGAATAGGAAATATGGCACGAAGATTTGGCTTTGGTGAAAAATTAAATATCGAGCTACCGGGAGAAAGTAAAGGACTTGTACCGTCAGAAAAATGGAAAAGGTCAACTCTTGGAAAAAGTTGGCATCAGGGAGAGACATTGATTACAAGTATTGGTCAAGGATTCATTCTTTGTACTCCGTTACAAATGGCAGTTATGACTGCACGTCTCATAAATGGTGGTCGAGCCGTTAAACCTAAATTATTGAAACTTGAAGGAGAGATGAATCAATTTGGCCCTTCTCTAAAGCTAAACCCGAGACATCTAAAAATAGTTATGGAAGGAATGAATAAAGTAACAAATGGAAGTCAGGGTACGGCGCGAAAGGTGCAAAATCCATCTTCGAAATTCAATTTTGGGGGGAAAAGTGGATCAGTTCAAGTCAAGCGTATATCATTAAACGATAGATTAACTGGTAAAATTAAAAATGAAGATAGACCATGGAAAGAGAGAGATCATGCTATGTTTGTTGCTTATGCACCAATAAAATCGCCAAGATATGTAACATCTGTCGTGGTGGAGCACGGGGGAGGTGGTAGTACAATGGCAGCTCCAATCGCCCGGGATATTCTGGAACAAACAATGAGACTAGACCCATCACGTTTCTGAATCCAAAACCTCCCATAGAATTTCTTGAATATGCCAAATATTAAGAGGTCACATTTGAAGGAAGAGCGCACTTCAGCTTTAGGTTCCAAAATTAAACAACTTAATTTTGGGTTATTACTCTTAGTTACCGTTATGTGTGGTATCGGTGTAGCTATGTTATATTCCGCTGCTAATGGCAATATGACTCCCTGGGCGGATAGACACATTCAGAGATATCTTGTGGGTTTGATACTCATCATTGTGATTGCTTTGATTGATTTAAGATTCTTATTACGCTGTGCGTACCTACTATATGCATTAAATCTGATCTTGCTTATAGCTGTAGAATTAATAGGGGATATTGGTATGGGGGCGCAACGTTGGATTGATTTACATTTTATAAAGCTTCAACCTTCTGAGTTTATGAAGATAGTTTTAGTCATAGCGTTGGCTAGATATTTTCATGGCCGCACAGTAGAAGAAGTTGTTAGGCCAATTTACTTACTTATCCCAATTTTAATGGTTTTAGGACCAGTAATCTTAGTGATGCGTCAACCCGACTTGGGTACAGCGGGTATGATTTTACTAGGAGGTGGAATCATATTTTTCCTTGCTGGCGTAAAGATATGGAAATTTGTTACATTACTAATCATAGCCGTTATTTCTATTCCTATAGCGTGGCAATTTCTTCTTGATTACCAAAAACGTCGGATCTTGATCTTTCTGAACCCCGAGATAGACCCCCTTGGCGCCGGTTATCACTTATTTCAATCAAAAATAGCTTTAGGCTCAGGGGGCTTATTTGGTAAAGGTTTTCTCAATGGTTCTCAAAGTCATTTAAATTTTCTTCCAGAGAAACAAACAGATTTTGTTTTTACAATGCTTGCAGAAGAATTTGGGCTGATGGGGGGATTAACAGTTATTATTCTTTTCATGGGAATAATTGCATACGGATATATTATCAGTTTTTTTATCCAAAGCCAGTTTGGTCGCTTGTTAACACTGGGCATGACTGCAACAATATTTCTCTACGTGTTTATCAATATTGGCATGGTAATGGGAATTGTTCCAATTGTTGGTGTTCCCTTACCCTTTGTTTCTTACGGTGGAACAGCTCTTCTAGCTTCAATGAGTGCTATAGGATTTATAATTAATTGTTATGTTCATCGTAATCTGCAAATTAGTAGGTTTAGTGCTGGATTAGATTAGAGGGCCTCAGTGTCATTAATTTTTTTTTAAAAGCTTTATAGAAGCTGTTAAATTTACAATTATAAAGGCATTCATTTCACTTACCTTCTTTGACTCTTTATTTTAATTAACACCGTGGCGCATGGCTCAGTTGGCAGAGCGGCTGACTCTTAATCAGCGGGTCGCAGGTTCGAGCCCTACTGCGCCCACCACCTTTTTCATATTGTTAACACCTAGTTAGAATTATCACGTAAAAACCGTCAACCTTTAAATAGAGAATTGGGTCACGTGAGGTGGATGCTAGGTTAATCCTCTACCATCTTCCTTTTGGTAAGGCCTCGCATCCTTCTGGAAACTCAAACCAATTCTGTGCACTGTCGGTCCAGATATGTCTTTCTGGCTTAAACCAACTTGTATCGTCTAAGGTCCCTGGCCTTATAGCGACAATATCTGGAAATCGTTCCAGCTCACCATAAATAGGGCTGCCGCACATTGGGCAAAAATATGCAGTGACGCTTTGACCACTATCAGACACTCTGACGTAAGTAGTGAGTTTGCCATTTAGAACAAAACTATCTTTACCCACAACCATAGTTAGCCCAAAAGCACTCCCCGAACGTTTTTGACATTCGCTGCAATGGCAGGCGTGAACAGTTCGCGGGAAGCCAGTAAATTCATAATCAACTGCTTTACACTGACATCGCCCCGTACGAATATCTGTCATATTATGCTCTCCTATTTTATCGACTAACTATACTATATAGCATATTAAAAGCGCCCTCATAATTAGATTGGTAACATGCCAAAAGAATATCAACGACACCCTAACCAAAATCGTTAGAGGATGGAGCAGGTTCATTAGTTCTTCATATTTAATCGCTCCTACTCGGGATTAGTCCCTTCGTCTAAAGTGCTAAGTGTTCGTCCAAAAAACTCGTTTTCAAACCATTCCACAAATTCAGGATCTCTGGATTCTCTCCATATCCGCCAGGTAGGTTTCCCCATTTTTGTTTTCATAAGGCCTGTTTTTAATAGAGTTACACGCATTTTAAGATGAGTGTTATCTATGAGGTTTTGACGGTGTTGGTCATAGGTATCGAATAAATCTACCGTTAAATTTTAAACTTGCCTCTACGGGATCTTTAATTGATTTATAGCGTTACCCATTTGATCTTTAATAAAGATTATTCACGGTAATTAGTTTAATCGCGGCCTTTTGGCAAAAAAGGCTAAAGGCATGACTATTAAAGCTGCTAAAGCATAAAGATAATAAGCATTAATGTAACCAATCATTGCTGCTTGACGACCAATTTCTTCTGAAACGAGTGCTAAGTTGCTTGAACCGGAAATTGACCAATTACCTGCTGCTCCTTGGAAAGTATAGATCTCATTAAAAGGGTTTAACGACTCTACTAATATTGAATAGTTTTCTTTGCTGCTCCGAACAACAAAAGTGGCTGTCGCTGCAATATGAACACTGGAGCCAATATTGCGCATTAAATGAAATACTGAAGCACCCTCAGAAACATATCGAATATCCAGTGTAGCCAATGCCAGTACCATAAGTGGGGACCATATCATTCCGAGGCCAAAGCCTTGAAGTATGGTAAACCATGTTACTGTACTAATGGTCATGTTTATATCAAATTGGGACATCCCAAGACCGGTTATGACCTCAATAAGAAATCCTAGAAATATATTAAATCGAGGGTCAAGATTCTTTAGAAATAGAAGAAGAAATATGGCACCGGCTAAAAGGCCTAGTCCCCGTGTGGCTTGAATGAGACCAATGAGAGAGTCTGGGTATCCTCGAAGACTTTGCAGCATTGTGGGTTGAAGTACAAAGGTGGTAAAATAAAGCATTCCAAAGGTAAATCCCAACAATATACCGACTGCATAATTTCTGTCCCGAAGTAATCTTGGATCTAAAAATGGATTATCAGAGGTACATACATGCGAGACAAAGAGATAGAATGTCACTGCTGCCAAAAGTGCTCCGAAAATTATGATTGGAGAGTCGAACCAATCCAATAATTGACCTCTATCTAGGACCAATTGTAGTGCAGTAACGCAGATTGACAGGGAAATAAATCCAAGCCAATCAAGTTTCTTCCCTTGTTGTTGGGTTTGGGGAGTTTTCATAAATATAAATAATGACATCACACATAAAATAGCAGGTGGAACAGATAGCATGAATACCCAACGCCAACTATAGTCCTCGGATATAAAGCCCCCTACTAATGGGGCCAATATGCTTCCAATTATAGGCCCAAACATCCAGAAAACCAAAACCTTCCCGTGCTGTTCTTTAGGGTATATTGTTACTAATATTGCTTGACTAAGGGGAACAAGAGGTGCACCTGATAAGCCCTGAAAGAACCTCCATACCACTAGTTCTTCAAGTGTCGATGCTAAACCGCACAAGATTGAAAAACTTGTAAAGCTTGTTGCGCATATCAATAAGATTCTACGTCGACCAAATTTATTATCGAGCCATCCGCTTAGGGGGGTTGCGATGGCTTGTGCAACTAGAGTGGCTGTTATAATCCAGGTGATTTGATCTTGGGTTGCGGCAAAAGCCCCTTGCAGTTGCGGGAGAGAAACATTAGCTATTGTGATTGTCGTAACAAAAGTTCCAACAGTAACGGTCAACGTTATCAGAACCGCTAATTTTTGTGCGTTAGTCAAATGCATATCGTTAGGAATCTGTGATAAAAATAGGGGAAGTATTAGTTCCCATTAACCCAAACGTGGTATTCAAAAATATAATGCATCGCCTTGAATTTGCAATTATTACTCATAAATTGTCAACGAGATTGAGTTTAATATCCAAGAAACTTTCTAGCTATATTGGCACCTTGAACCAATATTGATAGCTTTTGGAAGGCGGCTTGATCATTCATCATTATAAGACCACAATCGGGCGCAGCTTGGATCTTCATGGGATCTATAAATTCTGCGGCTTTACAAAGTCGTTTAGCAACGTCGTCAGGTTGTTCCATGATCTCATCACTATTAAAGACACAACCAAATATGACCGTTTTGGAGGGACAGTTTTTCAACAGCTTGGGATCTAGATTAGCTCCTTGAAATTCAAGTGCCAATTGATCAACTCCAGATTGCTCGAGGAGTGCTATTATCGTTTCATAGCTGTCGTTGATTGGTCTCAAAAGCCCTGGTTGAGGGTACCCGTAGCAAACATGAACCGCTGTAGAGCAGTTTAGGTTGGACACACATAGATTGAGGGCATCTATTCCCCATTGTTCCACTTTATCTGGATATCTGCTGAATGCGGGTTCATCAAATTGGATGACATTCACTCCCAACTTATCAAGTAATTTTGCCTCTTTATTTATGGCTCTTGCCCACGCAAATGCCATCTCTGCTTCCGTTGAATAAAAGGTATTATTAGTTGAATCAACAACGGTCATGGGACCAGGCAAGGTAATTTTAATTGGCTTATCCGTCTCACTTTTTAAGAATACTAAATCATCAGCCACGATAGTTTGTTGATGTTGAATAGGCTGAGTGCAAGACCCAGCTAATAGAGTTCGCCGGCCGCCGCGCATCTCTTTAGGTTTTAGTTCTGTATAATCAAAGCCGCCCATATTCTTTGTTAAATGCGTTACATAGTTAGTTCGTCTTTGTTCACCATCACTTATTATATCCAAACCGGCTCTTTCCTGTATCCGGATCGCAATTCGAGTGGCGTCGTCTTGAGCAGATTTTAGTTTGTGTTCTGGAATCGACCATTTTCCGCCTTTTCCATAATGATCATGTTTACCATCTAATCCGGTGCGGTTTTCAAATAACCATGGGCGTCGTGGCATACTGCCAATACCGGTCGTTAAAAAGGGTTTCATTAAGGTCTTCCAAACTATGACTTAAAACGAGTAATTACCATAATGAATGACGTATTTAAGTATTTACTTTAATTATGCATTTTCATATTCAACCAAAAGGCGATTTAGATAAGGCGGACGGCAACCAGGTTGATAGTTCTGGAAATAGAATAATAAGGATAGTTACAATGAGGTCTGATACGAAAAAAATCATCGCCCCTCGGAGAACTGTCTGAATGGGTATTTTAGCTATCCCGCTCACAGCGTAAAGATTGAATCCAACTGGCGGTGTTATAACACTGAGCTCCACTCCCATTGTCACAACTATTCCTAAATGTATAGGATCAATACCCAAAGCATTAGAGACAGGAAAGACTACTGGCACAGTCAAGAGTATCAATGCAATGCCATCTAAAAACATACCTAGTACGACGAGAAGTGCCAAATAGCTGAAAAGGAAAGGAAGTGGTTTTAGGTTCATATCGATGACCAGTTCGGCCAAGTCTTGAGGCCAAGCCATATTTGCTGCCACAAATTGAAATACACCTACGCTACCGACCAGAAAAAACACCACAGCAGTAAGGTTCATTGAGCGGGCTGCAACGGGAAGGAGTTCCTTAAGGAACTCGCCCCGCTTGGAGATGAATCCGTATGCTAGCGCATAACCACAAGCTGCTGCGGCAGCTTCCGTCGGAGTGAAAAGGCCACCATAAAGGCCACCAAGAACGAGAACAGGCATACCTAAGCCAGGGATTGCTGCTAAAGTACTCGAGATAACTATTTTGAAATCAAATTTCCCTCGCACCAAAGTAGATACGCGTGAGGCTGCAATTATAATAATAATATACATCCCAAGAGCTAGAAGAAGTCCAGGAATTACGCCTGCCATGAAGAGACGCACAATCGATGTCTCGGTTGCAACACCATAGATAATTAATGATAGACTAGGCGGTATTAGCAAACCAATGCCTCCACCGGATGCAACTATTCCTGCAGACAACCAATCTGGATATTTGCGTTTCCGCATTTCGGGGATGGCAATCAAGCTCATCGCCGATGCGACTGCAACACTGGAGCCGGATATAGCACTGAACATGACACAGGTAGTCACAGTAGCAAGGCCAAACCCCCCTTTGATCCAACTCACTAGGGACTCAGCGAATTGAAATAATTGCCGTACCATCCCTGTTTTTTCCATAAGAAATCCAGCAAAGATAAATAACGGTACGGCCATAAGGCTGTAGCTTTGAAGAAAATTAAAAAAGCTGAGACCAACTGTCTCAACATTTAACATTGGGTCTAACATAATGAAGACCATACTAGCAGCGCAAAGCGCTATACCTATCGTCACGCCAGACCCTAAGAGGCCTAATACACTAAAAAGAAATCCTGTCATTTTTCACTCTAAACTAATTAGTTTTTTAAATTCTGTAAGAATGCACTTATAGTATTGGACCCGAGTCCTCTTCTTCTTCCTGCATACCGATTATACCAGGCAAGCCCAGTAATAGTCGTGCTTCGTGCCATAATTGGAAAATAAAACTGATACCCAAAAAACTAATACTGACTAGAAAAGTAAGAAAAAAAGGCCACATTGAAAAATATAAACTTTCAGTTTTTCTACCTTCTTCGAACAGGTAGAAAAGATGATCAATGCTAGTCCAAACTATGTATGTGCATATCCATACGGCTAGTAATTGGCCAAATATCTGGGCAAAGCTGGCAATTAGGCGACCCGGTTGTCCACATTTATCACTAAGTAATAAAAGTAATGCGCTAACACGAAGATGAGCTTTCCGTGTTTGTGTAATGCCAAAAAAAAGAAAAATTCCTGACAGGATACCAAAAGTAACGAGATCTTGCTGCCATTCAAAGGAAACACCAAAAACATAGCGGCGCACCACCTCAAGAAGTGCCAGCAAGGTTAGACCTACCAGCAACATAGCCGATAAATACTGCAGAAAATTGTCCTGAAATG